>OLNE01002292.1_pt1 | contig 12172 bp, 11 predicted proteins | sample 1672431 | NCBI WGS metagenome assembly OLNE01 (sample SAMEA3136685, study PRJEB25190) | human gut metagenome | reverse complement strand
TGCGCCATGTGTTTTTCGCACTCGACGTGAAGGTGTTCTTCCGCACGTTCTACGTCATCTTCAAGCAGGACGGCGTCTATGTCGAGCCCGAAGACGGGGACGTGAAGGAAGCCTCTAACTAGCTTTTAACAAAAGCCGGCGCCCCCGGGGCCGACCAATCTTGCGAGCGTGAAGCTTCTCGCGCCTTTGTGGGTTTCGAGCCCACCTCGCCAACCATTTGAAAGGAACTCCTGATGATTCGCCCTATCGTGAAGATGCCCGTGCTGCTCTCGGCGCCGAGCGTCGACGCCACGCCGCTCGATGCTGCCGTGGGGCAGGACTTACTCGACACGCTTGCTGCGCACGCGCACGAATGCGTGGGGCTCGCGGCGAACATGATCGGTGTGCGCAAGCGCATCATCGTGGCGGCGTGCGCAGGCGGCGCGGTGCTCATGTACAATCCGGAAATCATCGAGGCGTCGGGTGAGTACCAAACCGAGGAAAGCTGTTTGTCGCTTGAGGGCGTGCGGCCCTGCGCGCGCTACAAGCGCATCAAGGTCGCCTATCTCGATGCATCGTTCGCACCGCGCGAAAAGTCGTTTTCGGGCTTCGAGGCGCAAATCGTTCAGCATGAGATTGACCACTGCAACGGGGTCGTAATCTAAGGGGCTGTCCGAGGTTTTACCAGGCGAATAGCGAGATGAGCCTCGGACGATCGCAGGAAGATGGTTGAGCCCAACTGCATATTTCGCAAAATGAAGAAGCCGCCTCCCAAAGGATGCGGCTTCTTTTGATGATGCGTGTCTTTGCTGACGTGCGTCAGCTACTCTTGCAGGTTACCTGCGGCGCTTGTCGATCTTGCGGGCAGTGACGTCGCCGATTGCCTGAAAGGCGATAACAAGCACAATGCACAGCAGAACGGCGAAGACCATGACGTCGGTTTGGAAACGTTGGTAACCGTAGCGGATAGCGATATCGCCCAAGCCGCCAGCGCCAACCGTGCCAGCCATGGCGGAGTAGCCGAACAGTGTGACGAAGGTGATCGCAGCACCGCGAACAAGCGAGGGAAGCGTTTCCTTCAAGTACACCTTGCAGACGATTTGCCAAGTGGAAGCACCGAAGCTCTGAGCCGCTTCGATAAGACCGGCATCAGTTTCCTCGAGGCTTTGCTCAACCATGCGCGCGGCGAAGGGCGCTGCGGTTACCACCAAGGGCACAACTGCACCGGGAACGCCAAGCGAGGTTCCCACAACGAAGCGCGTGAATGGGATGAGCGCTACCAACAGGATGATGAAAGGCACAGAGCGCCCGATGTTCACGATCCAGCCGACGACAGTTGAGAGAATGCGGTTGGGGTGCAGGCCGTTCGGCCCCGTGACGACCAAAAGGATGCCTAGCGGGATGCCGATGACGTACGCAAGAAGGGTGGCCACGCACGTCATGATAAGCGTATCGATGGTGCCCTGCAAAAACAGGTTGCCATACTGTGCGAAGAAGGCGGAGTAATCGAACATGCTACTTCACCTCCAGGCTATCGAACGAAACAAGCTCGCGGGCGGCATCGCTCTGAGGGTTTTCGAGGACCTGACGCGTGGGGCCTTCTTCGACGATGACGCCGCCGTCGATTACCGCGACGCGATCGCAGATGTGGCGAGCAACGGCAAGGGAATGGGTGATGACGACAAGTGTGACGCCCAGTTCTTTGTTGATTTTCGCAAGTAGGTTGAGAACCGACATCGTGGTGCGCGTGTCGAGTGCACTTGTGGCTTCGTCGCAAAGCATGATGCGTGGGTTATTCGCAAGCGCGCGGGCGATCGCAACGCGTTGCTGCTGACCGCCGGAAAGCTCGCTGGGGTAGCGCTGCGCCTTGTCGGCCAGCTCTACGACCTCAAGCAGTTCAAGCGCGCGTTTTTTGGCGGCATCTTTCTTCTCGCCATGGATGATGAGCGGGAACATGACATTGTTAAGAACGGTGCGCTGCTGGAACAGGCTGAAATTCTGGAAGATCATGCCGATTCCCTCGCGAAGCTTTCGCAACTCGCGACCGTGATAGTCGGTCACGTCAACGCCATCGATGAGAATGCGCCCCGACGTGGGACGCTCGAGCAGGTTGATGCAGCGCACAAGCGTGGACTTGCCTGCGCCCGACTGGCCGATGATGCCGAAGATCTCCCCCTCGCCAATGGTAAGGCTCACATCATGCAGGGCACGATGTGAGCCTTCGCGAGCGAGGTAGACCTTTTCCAGATGGTCTAGCTCTATCATTTCGCTTTTTAGCTCCTTTGTAGGCGTCCCTTAGAAGACAGGGACGACTGCGCCGGCGTAGGTGTCATTGATGTACGTGCGAACCTCGTCGGACGTGATTGCTTTCACAAGAGCCTTAATCTTATCAGAATCCTGGTTGCCATCCTTCACGACCAGCACATTTGCATAAGCTTCAGCGGCGAGCGAGGTCGCGGACTCGGTTGCAAGGGCCTCGGAGGTCTTGAAGCCAGCGGGGATTGCGTAGTTGCCGTTGATGCAGGCAAGGTCAACGTCAGCGACGATGTTGGGGATCGTTGCAGCCTCGACTTCCTTCAGCTTAAGGTTCTTCGGGTTGGAGACGATGTCGTTCGTGGTGGCATTGATGCCGGCGTCGTCCTTCAAAGTGATAAGGCCGGCGTCCTGCAGAAGAAGCAGTGCGCGAGCTTCGTTGGTTGCGTCGTTGGGAACGGCGACGGTTGCGCCGTCAGCCAAAGCATCGAGGGACTTGGTCTTGCCCGGATACAGGCCGAACGGCTCGTAGTGGACGGCAGCGACGCTTGCGAGATGCGTGCCCTTCTCGTCGTTGAAGTTGTTCAGGTACGTGATGTGCTGGAAGTAGTTGGCGTCGACCTCGCCCTCTTCGGTCACCGTGTTGGGCTGAACGTAATCGGTGAACTCCTTCACTACAAGAGTGTAGCCTTCCTTCTCGAGCAGCGGCTTAACAGCGTCGTTCAGGATCTCTGCGTGGGGGGAGGGGGTTGCGGCGACGGTGATGGTTTTGTCATCGGAAGCGCTGGACTTGCTTGAGTCAGAGGTGGAGCTCTTGGCGCCGCAGCCTGCCAGAGCGAACACGAGTATCGCGCTTAGGGCAAACGTGGCGACAAGCGCCGTCTTTTTCTTGAAACTGAATGCCATGGGATGTCCTTTCTTGAGACGCGTTTCAATGAGCGAACGCGTTGGCTTTAACTGAACGTTCAATAAGATATCGTTAGTTGTCTTGAAAGGCTATTACGAAAAACTAATGCTGCGTTATCGCTATTACCGATATAAGCTTATCAGACCGATAGGGGTTCAGGCATTGCCGATTGAATACCCGCGTTAGCTCAAATGTCTTCAAAGCTCTTTGCTATAGGACGATGCTTTGATATAGCCCGTCTTTGGCGAAACCCTGTTTACGATAGTATTCACGCGTGCCAACTGACGAGATCACGTTTAGTTTCGAGTATCCCTCTGCGCGAGCGATTTCCTTGGCTTGCTCGATGAGCTTTCGCCCAAGGCCGTGATGCTGTGCCGCCGCATCGTCTTTCCCCAGGTGGGCGGCTTGTCCGTACACGTGAACCTCGCGGATCATCGCGTCGCCTTCGGAAACTGCCAGATCGTCGTTTATGTCGCGAGCATTGATCTCATTCCATTTGGGGAGGGAAAGGCGCAGGAATCCGGCGATACGGTTGTTGTCTGTAACCCATTGCAGGAAATGCTCCTGGGTGAGTGCGGTTTCGTATGCGAAGTCTGAAAGGTGCAGGTTGGAAACCTGCACTTCCTGCCTGTTGATCTCGCGAAAGCGGATTTCCTGTACAGCAGTGTGCTCGTTTAGCTTCTCGATATGCGACTCGACCATTTGGCGAAGGTTTGTCTTCTTGTTCCCGACCATGATGTCACAAGCGCCGATGTCCCTGATCATGCGGCTGATTCGAATGTAGGGAGGCGTCGCGAGCGTATCCGTCGAAAGGACGTCGATCAGTTCCGTTTCGGTGTAAGGACGCCAACGCCCCTGTTCGTATAGGCTGACCAGCCCGGTTCCAGAAACCAAGGCGCAGGGGTAGAGCTTCACTTCATCGGGGAGGAACGCGGGGTTCGTGACGAACTCGCGATAATCCTCGATATCGCTTTCGGGGGTTGATCCGACAAGGTTGACCATCAAGTGGGAATGGATTTTGAATCCATAAAGTCTGATCAGGCTGAATGCCTGTGTGACCTGCTCGATTGGAGTGAAGCGGTTGTTCTGGCGAAGGATTTCCTCGCGTGTGCTTTGCACGCCGATTTGGATTTTCGTGCAGCCAAGCTCCCTGAAAAACGTCAGGTTCTGGGGCGTGACCGTGTCGGGGCGTGTTTCTATGACCAGGCCGACTACGCGATGCGCCGATTTTTCGTTTGCAGACTGCTGCGCCATCAACTCATCTTTTGTCGCGGTTTCATTTTCGGCTTCGCGAAGATGCGGGGTGGAATCGCCGTATAAGGTGGCGAACGCCTGGTTGTAGGTTTCTTCGCCCCTGTTGATGGCCGCTTGGTGGCTGCGGACCAGCTCTTCAAGGACGTCGGGGTCGCTTGAAATGCCCGCGTCCTCGTAGCGTTGGCGTATGCTGGCAAGCTCGGATTCATCCATAGGCCATTCGTTTAATGCTCTGAACAGCTCTTTCATGAACCAAAGTTGGTAGGGGCGGGTGTAATCGCTCCAGGTGCCACCCAAAACGATAAGCTCGACCTTGTCGGTTGCGTGTCCCATTTGCGTGAGTGCGCGCATGCGCGAGGCAACCTGCAGGTAAGGGTCGAAGAAGTTGCGCTCGGCACGCTGGCAGGCCGGCTCGTTGGACAGGTAGCTTTTCGGCATGCGCAGGTCGTTCGGGCAGTATACGCAGTTGCTGCCGCATGGTTGCGGCTTGGCGATCACCGTGATGGTAGCAACGCCCGACGATGTGCGGCGGGGCTTCATGCGCAAGGTGTCGAAGATCTTTCGCTCTAGAGAGTCATCAATATTCCACGAGGCCCAGCGATCGGGGTCATCCGACTTGGTTTTCAGGTAGTAGGGAAGAAGCTTCTTCTTTGCCAGATGCTTCGATACGTCGGTGACGTTGTCGTTGTGGTCGCGAACGATCTGGGCGAGTTCGTTCGGGGTGACGTCGCCTAAGCGTAAGCGATCGATGATATCGAGTAAAAGTTGTTCCATGCTCTCATTGTATTCGAGATTAGCTCGCAGGCCATTCTTGGCTAGAATACCCGTATGGAAAATCTCGCCAACAATCAATTTGATCAGCCGTCGAAGGCTGCGCCTGCATTTGATTTGGCGTTAATGCTGAATCGGATCAACGCCGATTTTTATGCTCACGTCGCTGATTCGTTTTCGGCAACGCGTAGTCGTCCATGGGATGGCTGGAATCGCATTGTCGAGCTTGCGGGCGCCTGTGGCCGTGCTGCGCGTGTTCTTGACGTGGCTTGCGGAAACTTGCGCTTCGAGCGCTTCTTGGATGATGAGCTCCCGTATGCTCCACGTCGGTTCACCTGCGTTGATTCATGCACAAGCCTTGTTGGCGAATTGCCAGACGACGTTGATTTCGTCAAGCAGGATATTGTGTCTTCGTTGGTTTCAGATGGTTTGCGCTATACAGCTGGGGCCGACTTCGATCTTACGGTGTGCTTCGGTTTCTTCCATCATGTGCCGGCGCTGGATTTGCGTGTGCGCCTGCTTAACGATCTTGTAGCGCGTACGGCCCCTCATGGGCTGATTTGCATTTCGCTTTGGTGCTTCCTGCGTGACACGCGTCTAGCCGCGAAGGCGGATGCTGCTACCAAGAACGCTTGTGAACGCCTTGGTATCGAGCGATCTGCGCTTGAGCTGGGTGATCGGTTTCTTTGCTGGCAGGAGCGCGAAGACGTGTTCCGTTTCAGCCATTCATTCGACGAACGCGAAATAGAACTTCTTGCTAACTCGGTGAGCGATAGCGCGGAAATTGTCGAGATCTTCAACGCCGACGGCAAGCATGGCGATCTGAACACCTATCTTGTTTTGAGAAAACGATAGCTTCGCGCCTTCGAAAGGGGCTTTCATGACGGTCAAACTGGATCTGAACGATGTTTCGGGAATGGTGTTCGATTGCGACGGGACCCTGCTCGATACCCTTGACGCCTGGCGTTTGGCGGAAGCGCCCCTGTTCGCTCAGATACCGTTTGAGCTGACGCGTGCGCAGGAGGACGAGATCCATTCTGCCCCTATCGAGGAAGCGGCGCGTATCTTCCACGAGACGTACGGTGCAATGAACAGCTCGGAGGAAGTTCTCGCGCATCTTGATGATGCGCTGCTTTCTTATTATCGCGATACGGCCGAACCGCTTCCCGGTGCGGTGGAGCTGGTGAAAGTCGCGAACCAAAGGGGTATTCCATGTGTTGTGGTTTCTTCAAGCCCGCGTCGATATCTTGAGGCGGGCCTTGAACGTGCGGGAATCGCCGACTGCTTCATCCGCCTGATCTCGACCGAGGACGTATGCCTTTCGAAAAGCAACCCCGCGATCTATCAGATCGCTCTGGATTCGCTGGGCTCTGCGCTTGATACCACCTGGGCATTCGACGACGCGCCTTACGCGTGCGAGGTTATGCGCGCGTTTGGCTTTAAGACGGTTGCGCCAGCAAACGACGCCGATCAAAAGGAAATCGAAGCTAAGGCTCAAGCAGCCGATTATGTTGTCGCCACGCTTAAGGATCTGCTGTAGGGTTACCTATGAGTTGCCGTCGATGGGTACGGCCTTTAGCGGACGCTCGATAAACGAGAAGGGGAGCGATTGCATCAACCGCTCCCCTTCGCTTTCGTTATGCCGGCGATTGAACGTCACAGCGCATTCACGCCATGTTCGCAATGCGCTCAAGGGCTTCCTTCGTGCTTTCTGCGCTGCCGAAAGCGGTCAGTCGGATATAGCCTTCGCCTGATGGACCGAAGCCGGCACCTGGGGTGGTGATGACATTGGCCTCGGTAAGCAACTTGCGGAAAAAGTCCCAGGATCCCATGCCGTCGGGGGTCTTGCACCAGATGTACGGACTGTTCATGGCTCCATAGACCTCGTACCCCGCTGCCTCAAGGCCTTCCTTGATCATATGCGCATTCTTGCGATAGTAGTCGATGGTCTCGTCGATTTGAGCCGAGCCCTCGGGGGTGAATATGGCGGCTGCACCTTTGGATGACGTAAGAGGCTCCGTTGAACTTCGTGGTTTGACGGCGATTCCACATGGCGTTGAGGTTCTGCCCTTCGCGTACCAGGTCCTTCGGGACTACGGTGTAGCCGCAGCGCGCACCGGTGAAGCCGGCGGTTTTCGAGAACGAACGGAACTCGATGGCGCAGGTGCGCGCTCCCGGAATCTCGAATATGGAATGCGGGATGCCTTCTTCGGTGATGAACCTTTCATAGGCAGCGTCGAACATGATGACGGCGTGCGTTTCATTGGCGTAGTCAACCCAGGTTTTCAGTTGCTCGTAGGAAAGAACCGTTCCCGTGGGATTGTTCGGCGAGCAAAGGTACACGATGTCAACGTGCTCTTTGGGAAGCTCGGGGCTGAACCCGTTTTCTGCGGTAGTGGGCATGTACACGATGTTCGACCACTTTTCGGTGGTTGCATCGTATTCTCCAGCACGACCTGACATGGCGTTCGAATCCACGTAAACGGGGTAAACGGGATCGCACACGGCGATGACGTTGTCGACGTCGAACAGATCGCCGATGTTTCCGCAGTCGCTTTTCGCACCGTCCGAGACGAAGATCTCGTCAAGCGTGATGTCGATACCGCGAGCCTTGAAATCGTTTTCCAGAATCGCTTCGCGCAGGAAGTCGTAGCCTTGCTCCGGACCATACCCATGGAAGTGCTCGGGGGTGGCAAGATCGTCGACTGCTTCATGCATTGCCTTGATGACTGCGGGTGCCAAAGGACGGGTGACGTCGCCGATCCCCATCTTTATCAGTTTCGCTTCGGGGTGGGCTTCCTGGTAGGCCGCGGTTTCGTGGGCGATATTCGCAAAAAGGTAACTACCAGGTAACTTAGCGTAGTTAAAGTTAGGCTTGGCCATACATGCTCCTTCACGTGTTCCGATCTGTCGAAAATACCCCGCTGATGTTTCGGCTGGATTAAGAATGTATGCAAAAGCCCAGTTCATTTAGATTTAATCGCTCTGTTACAAACAGCCTGCTCAGATTTTCTTAGTATCGCACCAAGACGGGGAACTGGCGATAATGCGCGTTACTCGCTTGCAGATCGACAATCGAATCGTTGCTGCACCTCGTCATGAGAACACGTCATGAAAGAGGGAATCATGCACATCGATTTCGTGAAAATGAACGGCGCAGGCAACGACTTCGTGATGATCGGGGACTACTTCGATCAGCTTCACCTAAGCAACGAGCAAGTTCAGTGGATTTGCGACCGACACTTCGGCGTGGGAGCAGATGGCGTCATCGTTGTGAAGCCGTCGATCAATCCCGATGCCGTTGCGTTCATGGATTATTACAACTCCGACGGAACCAAAGCGAAAATGTGCGGCAACGGCATTCGCTGCTTCGCGAAGTTCCTTGTTGACGGTGGTGTTGTCGAGTCGGGTTCGGATTCGTTCGCGGTGGACACGCTTTCGGGCAAAAAGGAAATCTCGATTCTTCGCGATATCGAGGGGAACATGCAACTGGCCACGGTGGACATGGGTGCTCCTATTTTGGAGCCTTCTCAGGTGCCCACTACGCTATCGGGCGTTCCGACGGAATGGGGATCGGTTGCGCTTGAACAGGAAATCGTCGTCGACGGCAAGACTTACAAGGCTACGTGCGTTTCCATGGGCAATCCCCATGCGGTCATTTTCGTGGATGACCCGCTGACGTTCCCAGTGACTGAAATCGGTCCCAAGATCGAGACGCTGGGGGTATTCCCCGAAAAGACCAATGTGGAGTTCGCCCGTGTTGATGGCGATGTAATCACCATGCGCGTCTGGGAGCGCGGCTGTGGTGAAACCCTTGCATGTGGTACCGGCTGTTGCGCGACGGCGGTCGCTGCGCATATGACCGGGCGTGCGGGTCGCAAGGTCACCCTTAAAGTGCTTGGCGGCGAGATCGGCATTGAGTGGTCCGAAGAAGGCGGCGACTTGGGTTCGGTCATTATGACGGGTCCCGCTAAGAAAGCCTTTGCAGGCTCGCTTGAGATTTAGCGGCGATCTGATTTCTGGCGCGTTTGGTTTCGGTTCTCATTAACTGGATCGAAACAAGACTGCAATCGTTCGGTAGCAGTGCATTCGTATTGTTGTATCAACGGGCTGGGTGTTTGTTCCTTCGGTCGGTGCACCCCGGCTCGTCGAAGCCGGATTGGCAAGGTTTCACTCCTTGCGTCCGGCTTTTCTATACGAGAAGGGGGATGGGTGTGTCGAAGATGAGGCAACGTAACTCGAGGCGAAACGAGCAGCTTGGTCTTTACCGCAGCGAATTCGAACATGACGCGTGCGGATTGGGCGCGCTAGCTCAGCTTGACGGTCTGAAATCGCATCAGATGCTCGACGATGCCCTTTCGGTGCTTATCAACCTCGAGCATCGTGGTGGCGTCGGCCTTGAGCGGAATACTGGCGATGGTGCAGGCGTTCTGTTCCAGGTACCGCATCGTTTCTTCCGAAAGGAAGCGCAGAAGTACGGGCATATCCTTCCCGAAGAAGGCGACTACGCGGTGGCGATGGTCTTCCTTCCTCAGGACGAGCAGGGAGTCGCCGATGCAATGCGCGTTTTCGCTGACGGTTGTGCGGCGAACGGAATCCCGCTCTTGTTCTGGCGCGATGTCCCCACCGATGCCCACGGTTTAGGCGAAACCGCCATTGCGTCGATGCCCATCATCAAGCAGGCCTTCTTGGGTCGACCCGCCAATTGCGAGACGCGCGACGACTTCGAGCGTGCGCTTTACATTTGCCGAAGGGAGATCGAAAAGGCCGGAGACGCTTCCTCGGAGCTGGCAGAAAAGATCTTCTATATTTGCTCGATGAGCTCGCGCACCATCGTTTACAAGGGAATGCTGTTGGCTACGCAGATGCGCGGTTTCTATTCCGATTTGGCCGACGCTTCAACTGAAACGGCCATCGCGCTTGTTCATTCGCGCTACAGCACCAATACCATGCCTGCTTGGGAGCGCGCTCATCCTAATCGCTACATCATTCATAACGGCGAGATCAACACGCTGAAAGGCAATAAGAATTGGGTTGCAGCTCGCGAACCCGAGCTCTATTCGCCGGTTCTTCAGGGCGATCTTGCAAAGACCCTCCCGGTTATCAATCGCGAAGGGTCGGACTCGGCAATGCTCGACAACGTTGTTGAGTTCCTGCACATGAACGGCCGCTCGCTTCCGCGTGCCATGTCGATGCTTGTTCCCGAGCCGTGGGATCACAACCCGGCTTTGTCTGAGCGTCGTCGCGCATGGGACGAATATCAGTCGATGTTGACGGAAGCGTGGGACGGCCCTGCTGCGTTGGCGTTCACCGATGGTGTGATTCTTGGCGCAACCCTCGATCGAAACGGTCTGCGTCCTGCGCGTTATTACGTGACCAAGGACAACCGTCTGGTTCTTTCGAGTGAAGTGGGCGTTCTTGATGTCGATCCTGCGAATATCCTGGTCTCGGGAAGTTTGGGCCCTGGGCAAATGCTCGTGGTGGATCCTTCACGCGGTCGCGTGATGTTCGACGACGAGGTGAAGAACGAGCTGGCAAACGAGCGTCCCTACCGCGAGTGGATCGACTCGCGCATGATCGAGATGCCTGCTCTGCTGGAGAAAAATGCTGCGTTTGAAGGAGACGCTGCAGTTGATGATGGCATCGATCTGACGCTTCGCCAGGTGGTTCACGGGCTCCATTACGATGACATGCAAGAGGCGATTCTTCCTATGGCCCGTACGGGGAAAACCCCGTTGGCGTCGATGGGCATGGATGTCCCGCTTGCTTGCTTGACCGATAAGGACCGCCGACTGTTCGACTACTTCAATCAGCTGTTTGCTCAGGTTACTAATCCGCCTATCGATGCCCTTCGTGAGTCGTTCATCACATCAACGCTTCTGTATTTGGGCAATCACGGCAATATGCTCGAGGATGCTCGTGAGAACTGCCGTTTGGTGAAGCTGGAGACCCCTCTTCTTACCAAGCGGGAATTCGACGCGCTGGCGCATATCGATGAGCAGGGATTCAAGGCTACCACGCTTCATGCCGCTTATCGTATTGGCGACGGAAAGAACGCGCTGCGTGAGGCGCTTGAGCGCTTGCATAGCGAGGCGACCGCTGCGATCGAATCCGGCGTTAACATTCTTGTCATTTCTGATCGCGCGGGTCAGGGTGAAGTTCCTATCCCGTCGCTGTTGGCTGTAGCAAGCGTTCACAACCATCTGCTTCGTTGCGGTGTGCGCACCAATGCGGACATCATCGTCGAAACGGGCGACGCCATCACGCCGCACGATTTCGCAACGTTGGTGGGTTATTCTGCATCGGGCATCTTCCCGTACCTGGCTCATGAAAGCATCGAGCATTTTTGCTCGATGCGTGTTATCGAGCAGGACTGCGCGACGGCAATCACCAACTACAACAAGGCAGTGGTTGCGGGCGTGGTTTCCATCATGTCGAAGATGGGCATCTCTACCATGCAGGGGTACCACAGTGCTCAGGTTTTCGAAGTGCTTGGTCTATCCGACGAGGTGATCAAGGAGCACTTCACCGGAACTGTCAGCAGGATCGGCGGTCTTGGCATCGACGATATCCAGCGCGAATGCGATATGCGTTATGATCGCATGGTTGCGCAGGCGGCATCCGTTGCTTCGTCGGCGCTTTCGAGTTCGGGTTTGACTAAGTGGCGTCCGAATGGTGGAGAAGAGCATCTCATCAACCCTACGACCATCACGCTCTTGCAGCAAGCCGCCCGCGAGAACGATTTCGACACGTTCATGGAATTCAGCGCTGCGATGCATCCTCAAGGGCGTGCGGTCACGTTGCGCGACCTGCTTGAATTCGATTTCGAGCATGCCGATTCCATCCCGATTGATCAGGTTGAGCCTGCATCCGAGATCGTCAAGCGCTTTACCACGGGCGCGATGAGTTACGGGTCCATCTCCAAAGAGGCCCATGAATGCCTTGCCATTGCCATGAATCGACTTGGTGGTAAGTCGAACACCGGCGAGGGCGGCGAGGACACGGCTC
>OLNE01002291.1_pt1 | contig 12177 bp, 8 predicted proteins | sample 1672431 | NCBI WGS metagenome assembly OLNE01 (sample SAMEA3136685, study PRJEB25190) | human gut metagenome | reverse complement strand
ATATATGGAAATTGCTACGTTCTGTGTGGCTGTTCTCAATTATGGTTTTAATCCTGAATATACAATGTATCTAATATAGATCATGTAACGCCTTTAACTTCTCACATATTTTTTTACACATGTATCATAATATTCCCATCTTAATTACTTACTATTTTGATATATGTCATATAACATTTTCACTTTAATTACTTAGTATTTGAACTAATGTCATGAAAATTTTAAAATTATCCCATATATTTTGAACTCTTGTCTTATATTTCTTTGTCGTATGTCTTAAATATTTTTACTGGTTCTATTAAAAATAATTATTTTGGCACTTTTTTATGTTCCATCATAATTATATAATACAAACATAAATTATAAATAACTTGAAACGACATTTAATAAAGTCTCAAATATTAATGTCATACAGATGCAAACAAACCTTGTCTTGTCTATATTAATATGTTTCGCATGTAAACAAGTTTAATTATGATTTATCGAATTAATAAAAAGTGTAAATGTGTTAATAGAGCCATCGGGTTATTCCGATGGCTCTATTGACGTTCAATTGGATTACACTCCATTTTTCTTTTCATAATTAAAATAACCGGCTTCCGGATATGCACAACCGCATACCCGAAAGCTGGTTTATTATATAGCTGACCGGAATCAGTTAAATATTTTGTAAATATGCATTTATCAATGCTCTACATCGTGCTCTTTTACTCTGAAGCAGTGTGTAGCTGTATAAATTATGTCTTCGAATGGATCTGACTCATTTGCAGGAAGTGTATATCTTGCAATGATATCATATACTCCTGCCTTCTTAGGTGTGAACTTTAAAATTCCGTCTTCACCGATAGTAACCTTTTCCTTCTCCTGACCTTCTTTACCGTCATAGATGATGATTACATCATCTGTGCTCTGTGGCTTACCCTCTGTCTTAAGTACGAATGTAAGCTCGTTGCCTACTATATACTTAGGGTTAACAGGAAGAAGTGATGTTGGAAGTGGAGCATCAAATACATTTGTATCACCGCTGTGACCAACTGAAATACAGTTTGTGTAGCTCTGTACATATCTTCCTACATTAATTGCATCAGGGTTGTTCTCTCTTGTACCCTTCTTCCATACGTTGTCAGGATATTCAGCATAGCAGTTGTCATATACACCTGTGAAAATGTACATACCTTCTCTGTCTGTATCTGTAGTAAGGTTAACGTATTCCTCGCCTGTTTCTTCTGCTTCTACAGGATATACATCTCCCTTAGGACCAAATGCCTTAATATCTAACTCATAAAGTCTTGGAAGACCATCTCTCTTCATGTCGTGTCCCCAGTTGAACTTTGTGAGGATTGTATCACCTGCATGATAATGGAATAAGTAATCTTCAAGCCATCCTTCATGTCCGTAAACTAACTTATCTGTAGTATCTTTAATCTTAGCCATTGTGTTACTCCTTAATTTTTTTTATGCCGTAATTATCACATAAATACTGAACTAAGTATAACCTACCACGCGGGATAAGTATACAAAATATTGGTATATTTAAGTGACAGACAGAATATCCCGAAGGATGTTAATGCACACCTAAATGGTGTTTTTATAATCCTCCGGGATATTGAACTTTATTAAAGCTTTTTAAATTAATTTGTGTGTCTTCTCTTTTTTCTTGCATTGAAAACAAATAATTTACTTAAGAAATAATTCGCAACTATAACGATTACCTGTACAAGAATCTTTGCCCATTTGTCATTCATGTTGAGAAGTGTAACAAGAATGAACATCACGGCCATATCCATAAGAAGTGTAACGACTCTGGATCCATAGAATTTGGCAGCTTCCTTTGCCATATTCTTTTCTTTACTCTTAAATACAAACTTTCTGTTTGTAAAATATGCAAATGTAACAGAAGCAACCCATGAAATAACATTGGCCACCTGAAGCATAATTGCATCATTTGGATCCAATATAGTAAGTACAAGGCCGTAATAAACCGACATACTCACTACTGTGGAGAGAACGCCTACGATAAGATAGCTGATGATCTCACCGTACTTGTTTTTAAAATCCTTAAAAGACATTTTTCTTACCTGTCAAAACCTTTTTTCAAAATAACTCCTGATATTATACTCCTGTTAAATCATAAAATCTATATTAATAAGGGATAATCCCTGTGGCGGTGCTGTAGGACCGCTGTATGTTCTGTCTGTCTTACGGAGCATGTTGGCTACAGTTTCAGGCTTAAATCTTCCTTTACCAACATCCACAAGTGTTCCTGTGATAATTCTTACCATGTTATAGAGGAATCCGTCACCATTTATTCTGATTACAATCTTTTTACCCTCAAATGTGTGATTATATGCAAGCTCGTAAACATCATAATCTTCCAGATTGTCTGGGAGATTATCCTCATTTGAACCACTGCCGTTGTCAGATTGATTCAGTTCATCAGATGAGCTTGCCTCATCATACTCATCATCATATTCATATGGATAAAAATCAGCTCTTAAAGGCTCTTCCAGTATATCTATGGCGAAAATAGTTCTAACTGTACTCTTTGCCTGTGTATTTACTGAACAGAAACTTTTAAAGTCGTGTGGTCCTATTAAATATGACGCAGCCTTTCTCATTTTCTCAATATCCAGTCTGTATGGAACATGCCATGCATAATCGGCATATATTGGAACAGGGAACTGGCTGTTAATAAGTGTATATTCATATGTCTTTTCTGTATCACAGTGTCTTGGATGGAAATCAGGTGGCATAATGCTTGATCCCACTACACTTATGTCATCAGGCAATACAGTATTAAGGGCATATGCCCACTTCTCTCCCGGAATGTTCATATCAGTATCAAATACCGCAACATTTCCCAAAGCATGAACTCCCGCGTCAGTTCTGCTGGCACCTATAATTTCAACATTCTTGCCTGCAATCTGACTAATGGCTCTTTCAAGTTCACCCTCAACGGTTATCATATTTGGCTGTCTCTGCCATCCGCAATAATTCTTTCCATTATAAGAAACTATCAGCATGATACGCTTCAATGTCTTATCTGCTTTTTCTTTTTTATCTTTCTTAGCCATTTCAGTATCCTTTATTAAATGTCTCTGATTTTTGTAATAATTTGTCCGATTTATATTATTTGATTTAAATTGGTTAATTAAAATTAATTTATTTAAATTAATTAATGTAGCTCATTCTGCTTAATCATTCAGTACATTCTACCACATCCATATAAAAACGGAGAGAATGTTTATTCTCTCCGTTTTTATTGTATCTGTAATTACCAGATAGGTAAAAATATTCTAAGTAAAATTACAATCGCCAGATATGCAAGAAGTATCACATAACTCACATAATCCGCTGCCTTATGCTTTAAAGGCTTCATTTTCGTTCTTCCCTCAGCACCTCTGTAACATCTGGCATCCATTGCAAGTGACAATTCATTTGCTCTCATAAATGCTGAAACAAATAAAGGCACAAGAAGTGGAATAAGAGCCTTCGCTCTCTTAATGAGGTTACCTGATTCGAAGTCTGCACCTCTTGCCATCTGTGCTTTTCTTATCTTCTGCATTTCATCAGATAAAATAGGGATGAATCTCAATGCGATTGACATCATCATGGCAATTTCATGTACAGGAACCTTAATGTACTTTAAAAATCCAAGACCACTTTCCAGGCCATCTGTTATGGAATTAGGTGATGTTGTTAAAGTAAGAAATGCTGAACCTGCAATAAGGTATACCAGTCTGCAGGCCATAAACGCCGCAACATATATACCTCTGTCAGTAATATTGAATATCCACCATCCGCAGAGCACGCTGCCCGGTGTCATGAAAATGTTAAATGCCGCACTAATTATGATTAATGGCAAAATTGGTTTTATACTTTTTAAAATGATTCCAAAAGGAACCTTTGATAAAACACCACACATTATCAGGAATATTGTTGCCGGTACGAATATAATAAAGGTATCACAGATAAAAAGCGATGCTAAATAGATTACCAATGCCAGCAGCTTTACTCTCGGATCAAGCCTGTGTATAGGTGAATCAACGGGGTAATATTGTCCCAAAGTTACATCTTTAAACATTTATCGGTCTCCATAAAAATCAAGCTTTATCACTTATATAAAATTTTACATTCTGATTTATTTTGTATTTTTAAAAAACAGTAATTTTCATTATATAATAATATGATAATGTGGTCAAAATATAGATTTAAGAAAATTTGATTACTGAGTCAGATATTCCGGTTTCCCTTAGTTAAAGATATGACCCCTCATTATCAGTCTACTTTTCCAATAAATCGGTAGTATATCTCTATTTCTTGTATTCTTTCATTGTCCTCATTCGTTGTTGCTTCATGAATAAGGATTTTTTCTATCATTGCATTTAATAACGGTGCTGTCAGTTCCTTTGGTACGGAATACTCCTTAATTAACTCAATCCACTTTTCAGCACCTATCATATCCTGTTCCATTTTACTTAATTCTTCTCTTAGGTTGGTTATCTGCTGTTCCAGTTCTATCTGTTCTTTTTGATATTTCCCCGACAGCATGATGAAGTTTCGTTCCGTTATCTTCTCACAGGCTCTATCTTCATACATTTTCGTAAACAAGCGGTCAATCTCATTTTGTCGGTTCTCGGCTTTCTTCAAGGCACTTGCCTTTTTCTTCTTTTCCCGTATTCGCTCTGCATTCCCAGCCTTTTGTATCTTATTCAACACCTTTTCTTCGTCCTGCTGTACTGCCTTAGCCCAATACTGCAATCGTTCCAATACGGCTTGATACAACACATCATAACGGATATAGTGCATAGAACAAGTACCTTTGCCAAACTGCCCGTAGTAACTGCAAGCATAATAACTGTATGGCGTTTTATTTGCCTTATTTGTCGCAAACCGCATAGACCAGCCACAATCCGCACACTTGACAAGCCCTGCAAATATCGGCGTTGCTTTTTCCTTTGTCTGTCTACGCCTTGATTTTATCTGTTCCTGCACACGATAGAACACTTCTTTGTCAATAATCGGTTCGTGGGTATTTTCTACTCGAAACCATTCACTTTCGGGCTTACGCACTTTTTTCTTGCTCTTGAATGAAACTGTTGATTGTCGATTATGAACGCTGTTTCCGATATAGACTTCACTTTTTAAAATTGCCTTAACATGAGCAATCGTCCACTCATAACGCTTGCTGTCGGGCTTTCCCTCAAAGATGTGTGCAAAAGTACCGTACCTTGTGAAATTCAGCCAAGACGCTGTCGGAACTTTTTCTTCTCGCAATACCTTTGTGATTTTTGCACTACCGTAACCTTGATAGGCTAGGGAGAAGATTTTTTCAACAATCCATTTTGTTTCCTCATCAACCAGCAGTTTTCCTTTGATGTCGGGGTGTTTCTTATATCCTAACGGAGCATAAGCCCCATAATACGCACCCTCTGCAAATTTTGTCTTAAATGCCGATTTCACTTTACGGCTTGTATCTCTTGCCACCCATTCATTGATGATATTCTTAAATGGTGCAATCTCACTTTCGCCTTTTTCGCTGTCTACCCCGTCGTCAATCGCTATGTAACGGACATTATGGCTGGGAAAATACAATTCTGTATATTGTCCTGTCATAATATAATTTCTGCCAAGTCGGGAAAGGTCTTTCGTTACAACACAGTTGATTTTTCCTGCCTCTATATCTTCAATCATTCTTTGAAAACTCGGTCTTTCAAAATTTGTTCCCGACCAGCCGTCATCAATATACTCATCAATCACATTCAAATGATGTTCTTTTGCATATAGACGCAACATACTTCTTTGTGTGGTAATGCTGGAACTTTCGCCCTGTAATTCATCATCTCGGCTTAACCTAAGATAAAGTGCAGTATTGTAAATCTGTTGTTTCATTGTCAGTTATCCTCCTTTATAACTAACCCGTGTTTACAATACCTGCTTGCAAGTAAAGTATAACATGGGTTATTTTTCACATTCAATCTATTTCTTACAACTGCACCGAATTTATGCGATTGTCTGCTTTGCCTTTTCAAGCATAACATCAGTCAGAAGTTCTTCCATTGTCTTTCCCTTTTCAGAAAAATGCTCTTTTACAACAATCTTTGTCTTTCCTCTGTTTCCAATGCCACACTTGTTATTTTTCTCTTGAATTGTTTTTACAGCATTATCAATAACACATACCCCCTTTCTGTAAAATTAGTTTCTAAGCAATTCAACGGCTTTTGTCATAGCCCACAGGAGTTCCACCTCTGCATAGTTCTTATGTAGCCGTACCCATTGCGTGCGACGCTCTGAACGCTCAAACTGTGGCTGTACGGGAGTATCATTATCAGACAGAGCAGTTCATGGCGATAAAAGAGGACAAGTCTTTTACAAGAACACAGATAGGTTATCGCTCGCTTTTGCTGGAGAAAGGTCATGGCGTATCTGTTTCAACGGCTCGCTGTCTGTCAAACGTATTGAACTGCTTTATTCAGTTGTCAAAGAACACGAAAGAAGAAAATCATCTTTCCTATATACCGCGTTGGAAAAGAGCAGAAGCGTAACCAATCTTCAAAACTTTTTTCTTTTCCTGTACCATATAGGGAAAGAAAGTGTCATTCTGCTAAGTTGCTGATGAAAAAACTTCTTTTCATACCCTAACTACCCATGCAACACCGTTATTTCCAACTATGGAATGAAAGATTTTCTTTGCTCCATATAGGGAACGGCAACTGCCAAAGGTTAAGTTGAGAATGAAAATATTTTCTTCTTTCACTCCATATAGGGAATGGAAACCTCGATTTAATGAGTAGTTTTGAAAAAAAGTTAGATTTCCTTTCCTCGCACCATATCTGTACGCAAGTAGCCGTTTTGTTGCAGATTTTTTAAAGAAATTAAAAAATACCGTCATTCCCTTGAGGAACAGTGGTATCTTTCTCAATCATATTTGCTATGTCTGTTGTCATTTGTTTAATTTTTAATTCCTGCTTTTCTGTTAGTTTTGTATGTCTGTCGATTTCTTCCAGATAATTTGCTCCTGTTTTCTTTTCAATCTCTTTTATCATCAATAAAGAGGGCATGACCTGTCTTTCTAACCAGCGTTTTGTTTTATCCATATTGACAGCAACAGGCGTCATAATAAAAGGAAGTGAGGTAGTTACATTATCCAAAAATATATCCCATAAAATATAATCGGGAAAATCTATCTGTGTGAGGATAAGGCTTGCTATGGTCTGTTCGGGATTTCTTGAAAAAACAAGTTGTTCTATCGTTTGTTCTGCTTTTCCACTTTTTAAACGAATTTCAAATCGGTTCTTAATGTCTGTTTTTATACCTTTGCTTTTTTGTTCCTTTTCTTTTTCATACAAGCAAAAGTAAATAGAACTATTCTTTGAACCGATATAAAAAGTTTTTGCAGTATCTCCATGTGTACCCGATAATTTTCCGCTGTCTACTGCTTCATGGGTTCTTGAACGTTTCCATACCTTGTTGGCATAATAGCGTTCCCTTAGAATTTCTATATCCAGCAATCCGCCCATATCATTGACCGCCAAATCTATGCGTTTAAAAACACCTTGATAATCTATACAACTGCTTAAAAAGTAATACCAGTCTATCCCTCTTGCCTGTAAAACATATTCCAAGTTTCGACACCCCATACCTCTTAATTCCAATAAAACACCCATAGAACTATCTTTAGAAGCATTTACACTAATATCCCCATAGATATACTGTTCTTCATAACCAAACATTCCGTAATCTTCATGTATAAAATATTCGCTTTTCATTGCAAGTACATTTTTTATAATTTCCAATGCGTCTGTGGTAGGAAAACGAACACGCAGATAGTCAATCGTTAAAGTGAAAGGCTGTGTACAATTACAATAATCAAGATAATGTAAAAGTATATGCTTCATTTCTTTACCGGCTTTTGTTTTTCCGTTTTCAATTTCATTTAAGTTCTGCCTGCTGATTTGTAGTTCCTGTGCCAGTCGTGATTGCGAATAATCACAGGCATTTCTCTTTTGCTTTAATGTTTCAATAAATTCTATATCATTCATGCTTCATTCCTCCAATCAAAAAAGGCATATACTCATAGGAGCATACACCTTGTATCTTATATTTATTTTCTATTGATATGCTGTTTTAGACCTGTCGGGTAAAAAGAATATGGTGTGAAGTGAAATAAGTTCTTATAACCTTATAAATCGTTGCATATCAGCAGTTTTGTATTTATTTTTTCTCTTGTCTTTTGTAATAGTACCCCCCTGTTAGATAACGGGGCTTAATAATCGCTCGCCACAGGCTCGCTCACAGACGGAGTGAACCAGCCACTTGCAAGCATGGCGGAAAAATCTTGGGATTTCCCCGCCACCGTGTCTGGTTCACTCCGTCAATGTGAGTTGTGTAGCCGTTACAATCTTATTTAAAGATCTTTATCGGTTCTCCAATATTTTCTTTTTCTTCAATACGGTTAGGATTGCAATTAATAGTCCGCTCATCGCACACAATGATATATATAACTCTATATTTGCTCTGTCACCCGTTTTTGGACTGTCTAGCGTGTCAGTTTTATCAGGTGTTGACGGCTTCTCTGATGTTACTTCCTTGTGGTTGATAAACTTGATTTCCACATTACCATTCTCTGGAACGGTTCCTTTGTCAGCAGTAGAAGTAGTCTCATAGCCGTCCTGGTTGGCTTCTGTTTCTTCTGCGGTATATCCAATACCAGCAGGAAGTCCCGTCGCTGTCGCGCTCTGTCCGTGTTTCAATGTGAATGTAGCCACGCCGTCCGTGAAGTCCATATCCCCAAATTTTCCGTTAATTGTCTTATTATCAAGCGTAACCGTGAAATGGAACTCCCTGTCTTTATCGCCGTGTGTTCCCACAACTTCTTTTGTTACTGTCAAGCCACTTGTTTCTGTTTTTGCATTGACATATTTAATGGTATTAGATGGCGTTTTTTGATCTATCACGCTCACATTCTCATTCACTACAATAGTTCCAGTAACCTTTCCAGAAGCTTCGTCTTTATTTATCGTCCCACTTCCTGTAATAACAATCTCTTCGACCCCATAATATGTGTTTTTGGCTTCTGTAATAGTATAGGTTGCCCCTTCTGGTAAATTATAAATCAGAACCTTTTCACCAGCTTTAATTGATAACACGCCTTTACCATCTTGCAATTCAATATCTGATTGTTCAACCCAGTTTGGACTTTCAATATCAGTCAAGCTTTTAAACCATGATAAAGAATTCAAAGGCGTCCCATCTGCTTTTGTGAAATAGACGTTGAAATTGAAATCCTCATCTGTTGATTCCGTACCAACAGATAATTGCTTTTCTAATTCTAACATTCCAGGTTCTTTGGCATTAATAAAACGAACATAATTGTTTTTATCAAATTCATCCTCATAACTAACACCTAATATTAAATTTTGACCTAATCCCTCTTTAATTGTTCCTGTCATAAAGGTTGTTGAATCTTTTGGAGTCAATGGAATAACTGTAACATCACCTGGGTTCAAGTCATCAGGGTATCCCTCACTAGATGAATCTACTCTTCCTAATTCTCTTACAGTATATCCATAGCCTTTCTCCAAATCCTTCTCAGTATCTTTTGGCAAATGAGAAATCAGCACTTTCTCTCCATCCTTTAAAAAGAATTTTGTTCCACTGACAATTGAAGCATTAGAAGTACTAATTTCTTTTCCATTTGCATCATATCTCTTATATGGATATTTATTAACCATAGGAATTCCATTAGGTGTCGTTAAATCCAACTGAAATGCATATACACCCTTATCTTCTGTTGAATTGCTCTTAACAATTTTCTCGATTTTAAGTTCTTGATCAAAAGTGACTGGATTTGTTGCCAGTTCTTCAAATGGAACTGTAAATCTCATATAGCATGAAGAGCCAGATGCTCCTCTTTCTGTGTAATATACAGATAAACGATATGTTTTCTTCTCACCTTCATATGGAATACCTTTGGCAATTGCATCTCCATCTTTATTTTTTATATCTTCTGCTCCATTGATAAATTCCCACAAATCTACGTACATACCTAATGCCGAGTGAACTCCACCCATGTCTGCCACTTGTACATTTTTCGTATGATCAACTGTAACTGTACCATCCTCAGAAACAGTTGTTTCTGATAAGAACACTAATAAATCATCATCTCCATAAAAGAAGTAATTCAATGGTCCACAATATCCGGGTTGTCACACAAAGTCAAAATATGTTGTCATCCCAAAGTAAGAATTATGATCATTACCTTGATCATCACTTGTTGGAAGGGATCCAGATGCATCAATTCCAACATATTTTCTAAAATCTTTGGAATTTGGATTTCCAAATTTAAGATCGTGTCCATCTGTTCCATATGAAGAAGCATAATCCATCGGCCAAAATTCATTAGAATAAATAGATGAAGCGTTTTTTGAAAATTTATCTAAATTCCTACTAACTTGGTACCCATCATTTTTCTCAACTCCAGATAAAGTATATGTACCTCCCAAACGTGAAAACTGCAAGCTATAATTTTCTTCAGAATTTTCTGTCCCATATGCACTATATTTTAAATAAGCCGTTTTTCCTTGTATTCCTTTTGGATTATCTATACCATCTAAATTCAAAGTATCTGTAGCTGTTGAAAAGATTGGAGGTGCATTTACCCCCTCACTCCACCTAATGCTTCCATTTTCATTGACACCTTGAGCCAAATTAAATGTTGCCCCTCGAAGATTTGGGCCAAAGAATCGACTACCCCATATACTGGTTCCAGCGCGATTTCCTACATTAGTCATATTTAATGATGTCTCTACACCTTCAGGATCCGTCCAAGTATTCTTTCCTAATCCAGTCCCAGCATTATCGTTGCCAAAAGCAAATTTTTGTTCTACTCCAGTAGGAAGATTATTGGGGTTATTTATACCTTGTTTTGCTGTGTTTGCATAAAATGTTACATTTTTCAATTCATCCTTGCTTTGATAAGAAGTTGGAAGTTTACCATCTACATTCCATGTACTGTCTGAAACTAATCCATCTAAATTTTGGTTTTCTATTGCCTCATCAACCGCTTTGCTTATATTAGGTACCGCTGTACCATTTCTTGCTAAATTAACTGCATTTTCTGTAGTATAAATCCATCCATCCGTTATATCATAATCGAAAAAATTCACTGCATCATAATTATAATTTTCTTCTGTAGTTGGTTCAAAAACCAGGCGAATGACCGTATCTTCAGTAATTAAAATCGTATAACCATCGTCTTCATTTCCAACAAATTTCACACCATTATTATTTATAGTACCTTTAGAATTAAATGCCTGATTGTCTTCATAATTAGTGAAAATAAACTTAGAGGGATCATGGTGGATTCCATCATCCATAACAGGCACATTTAAAATATAAAAATCAGCTTCTTCAGTACTATCTTTATCACAATCTTTTTTCAAAAGCCAAACCTGTTTTAATGTGTAATTTATATTATAATGATTTTCACTTGCATTATTATAAAGTTTATTCATGAATCGCATTTGTGATTTTTCAAAGAAATATGTTTTCTCATCAGCGAACAATTTTCGTAATTCATTTTTTGTTTTTACTGTTCCATCATTATTTAAGTTTAATTGAGAATGTGGACTTTGTTCATATAATTCATCCTCATTATGTTCTTCTCCATAACTATTTTGTTTCTTAAAATTACGTGGTAAATTGTTTTCTCGTGAAGCGTCTGTTCGCCATACAATCATCGTATCTGTCTTAGATGCTTGCGCATTTACTAAATCCATGCCTGTCTTATTATCATTATTTGGAATATCTAAAACCATTGTTGGGTAATTTAAGTAATGTTGAATGGTATATTTTGGATTATATTCACTATCTGTTATATTTCCATTCGTATTCTCTTCTGCTTTGATTTGCAAAGGCATATAATTTAATATTAAAATTACTGCCAAAACCACACACACACATTTAGACATTATGTAACGAAAATTCTTCTTGACACTTTCTTTATACATTTTTGTACACTCCCTATTCATTAGAACAAAAAAAAACACTATACCTAAAAATAGATATAATGGTGTCTATGTATTTAAAATCACGATTTGATTGTACGCAAAAAAACAAACTTTCCCTATCTGTCTGTCTGTCTGTCTGTCTGTCTGTCTGTCTGTCTGTCTGTCT
>OLNE01002290.1_pt1 | contig 12179 bp, 11 predicted proteins | sample 1672431 | NCBI WGS metagenome assembly OLNE01 (sample SAMEA3136685, study PRJEB25190) | human gut metagenome | reverse complement strand
TGGGGATGAACCGGATGGCTCCGGAAAGTATATCGCTGCGTTTTTTAGAAATGAACGCCTCAATGAATCCATTGAACGCTTGCTTCATGTGAATGACGGTTTGATGCTCGGTATCTGCAATGGCTTCCAAGCATTGGTAAAACTCGGTCTTCTCCCTTACGGCAAGATTGTAGACCCAACCGAAAACGATTGCACCTTGACCTTTAATACCATTGGTCGTCACCAATCCAAGTATGCGTTGACTCAACTCGTGAGCAATCAATCTCCATGGTTGGCTGGTATGGAAGTAGGGACTACCTATCAAATTCCATTCTCTCACGGTGAAGGACGTTTTGTTGCAGGCGAAGAAACCTTAAAGAACATCTTTGCGAACAACCAAGTAATTACTCGTTATGTGGATATGGATGACCAAATCCGTTTGGATATGCCATTCAATATCAATGGCTCCTACGCAGCTATTGAAGGCCTCACCAGCCCAGATGGACGTATTCTCGGTAAAATGGGTCATAGCGAACGTATTGGGGCAAACATTGCCAAGAACATTCCTGGCAATAAATTGCAACCAATCTTCCAAAACGGTGTTGACTATTTCAAAATCTAAGCGATTTGTCTCTTTATATTACAGCCCACGTGCTTGCAAGATGCAGGTGCGTGGGCTGTTTTTGTGCAGTGAGTGAAGGCGTTTGATTGTTTACAGTATGCACACTATATACTATAATATGAATACGAAGGCTAGAGGTACTACGCGTGTGAAGCCGCATCAAGCAATTGATTTATTGAGCTTAATGTGGCTGCAACAACGTTGGAAAGCATCATACAGCAACCATCAGTCCTTTCTTGCAGTTTAAGGAAGGGCTTTTCTTTATGAAAACAAACGGATGACCGGAGGATATAAAATGCAACTGACAGAAAAATTATTCGAATCTTCCAAAGCTATTTGGGAAAACTATCTGGAACAACCCTTTGTCAAAGAACTTGGCGAAGGGACCTTGGATTTGGAAAAATTCCGCTACTATATGATTCAGGATTATCGTTATTTGCTTCAATATGCAAAGGTATTTGCTTTGGGCGTCGTAAAAAGCAACGATGAAGCGCTCATGCGTCGTTTTGCTGCTATGGTAAATGATACCCTTGATGGGGAAATGAAAATTCACAAAGCATACATGGCACGTTTGGGCATTACCAATGAAGAAGTGATGAATACGCCATCTCATTTTATCAATAGCGCATATACCTCTTACATGCTTGATGAAGCATTTCGCGGTGGTGTATTGGAAGTAATTACTGCCGTTCTTTCTTGCGCGTGGAGCTATCAATTTATTGCAGCACATTTGAACGAAATTCCCGGCGCTGCCGAGCATCCAACTTTTGGTGAATGGGTACAAGGCTATACCAGCGAAGAGTATTGTCGTGCAACTCAGGATATTATCGATGTAGTCAATGAATTGGGTGAAAAGCTTTCTGCCGAAGATGAAGCCCATATTATTGAAATCTTTGTTAATTGCAGTATTCATGAAAAGCATTTCTGGGATATGGCCTATAGTATGGGTAAATAAAAGGGGCGATAAAAGTTGTTAGAATTTAAGAACGTGTCGTTCAAGTATCCTGAAGACGACTATGTCATGATGGAAAATCTGTCGTTTTCTGTTGAAGACCATGCCTTTATATCCATTATCGGCGCCAGCGGATGCGGCAAAAGCACGATATTTCGCTTAATCAACGGCTTGGAAAAGCCGGATGCCGGAGAAATATTGGTTGACGGGCAACCAATTTCAGGCTTAAAGCAGTACAGCGCTTTTATGCCACAAAAGGATATGCTCTTCCCATGGCGTACTATTGAGAAAAATCTTTATCTGCCAATGGAGATGCAACACATTTCAAAAGAAGAAAAGAAACGTCGTGCCGAAGAAGTATTGGCACAGGTTGGTCTATCAGAGTATATGAAAAAATATCCCAAGGACCTCTCCGGCGGGATGAAACAACGTGTGGCCTTTGCGCGAACCTTGCTTAGTGGTGCTGAAATGCTCCTTTTGGATGAACCATTTTCTGCACTCGACTTTTTAACCCGCGTAGACATGCAAGAGTGGCTGTTGAAACAGTGGGAAAATAACAAGAAAACTACCTTGTTTATCACACATGATGTAGAAGAAGCGATATTCCTTTCACAAAGTATCTTTGTCATTCAAGCGAGCAAACCGTTTTACAGCATGGAACGCGTGGAGGTGCCGCTGGATTATCCGCGCGATCGCAGTATGCTGAAACAGCCTGAAATTGTGGACTTGAAAGAGCAACTCATCAATAAATTAAGAAGGAGTGTCAAACAATGAAAAAGAATTTAGCTGCCGGCGTTTTGATGCTCGTCTTTTTAATGATTTGGCAAGGAACGGCGATGGGGATTGACGCCGCCTATATCTTGCCAACCCCAATTCAAGTATTGCAGCGCCTGTGGGAGCTGCGTGTACCACTTGTAACGGTGCATCTGCCGGCAACGATGACCGTTACCGTGGTTGGTCTGGGCATATCCATTGGCTTGGGACTATTGCTCGCCGTGCTGATGGACGCCAGTGAGCACATTGAAAATGCCCTTTATCCAATCATAGTTGCCTCTCAAACCATCCCTGTCACAGCCATTGCGCCACTATTTATCGTGTGGTTCGGCTATGGCATGTGGAGTAAAATATTGGTCACCATTCTCATTACATTCTTCCCCATTGTTATTACCGTATTTGACGGTCTAAAAGGGACGAAGCGTGAAATGGAGGAATTGCTCGTGACCTATGGTGCCACTAAAAAGGACATCTTTTTGAAACTCAAAGTGCCGGTGGCATTGCCAAACTTTTTTTCAGCCATCAAAATGGCTGTGCCAATCAGTGTTATTGGGGCTGCCATTGGGGAATGGCTCGGTGCGCAAAGTGGCTTGGGCTACTTTAGCAAACGTATGATGACACAGCTTGACGGTGCAGGCGTATTTGCACCGGTCGTGCTTTTGTCTGTAGTAGCAATGGCTATTGTGGGGATTATTACTATTGTTGAAAAACGGGTTATCCGTTGGAGAAAGGAGTTATAATTTAATGAAAAAATTGATTGCTATGCTTTTGGCAGCAACCATGGTTGTTGGTCTCGTTGGCTGTGGCGGCGGCGACAAGCAACCTGCATCTTCTGCTTCCGCAGAAGCAGGGTCTAACGACTTGCAAGACATTTCCGTTGTATTGGATTGGTATCCAAACGCTATCCACACCTTTATGTATGTGGCTCAAGAAAAAGGTTACTTTGCCGAAGAAGGCTTGAACCTCGTAGTTAACTTCCCGGCTAACACCAATGATGGGATTACCATGCCGGCAGCAGGGAAAGCAGATATTGGTATGTACTACATCCATGACGCTATTACCACCGCTGTAGAAGAAGATGTGCCAATCGTATCTATTGGTGCTGTTACTCAAGAAATGCTCAACGTATTCATCGCATTGAAGGAAACCGGCATTGAAAGCCCGGCTGACTTCAAAGGCAAGAAGATTGGTTACGGTGGTACCGCACTTTCCGAAGCCATCACCGCACAAGCACTCGAAAACGTTGGCCTCTCTGCTGACGATTGCGAATTTGTTGACGTTGGCTTTGACCTCATGAGCTCCATGACCACCAACCAAGTTGATGCTACCATCGGTTGCATGGTGAACCACGAAGTGCCACAAATGGAAGAAGAAGGCTTCGACGTCAACTACTTCTCTCCAACCGACTACGGTGTGCCACAAGCCTATGAATTTGTCTTCTTGGCAAACAAGGACGCAGTTGCAAAAGATCCTGAAAAGTTCAAAGGCTTCTTGCGTGCTTGCCAAAAGGGCTACGAATTTATGAAGGAAAACCCTGAAGAAGCCCTTCAAATTCTTCTCGATAACCAAAACGAAGAAAACTTCCCACTCTCCAAGAATGTAGAAACCAAGAGCATGGAAACCATCCTCCCTGTCATGGAAACCGAAAATGCACCATTCTTGCACCAAGACATCGAAGTATGGCAAACTACTGCTGACTGGCTCCACGAACGCGGCCTCTTAAAAGAAAAGACCGATGTATCCAACCTGTTCGTGAACCTCTTGGAAGAAGAATAATACAAAACAATATCTACAAACCATTGTGAACATACAAGAAAAAGCGTATTCTGAAAAGGATACGCTTTTTTAAATTAACCTACAAAGAACTTGAAAAATGGATAACTTTATGATATTATAAAAACACAATAGTTTTTATTTAAAGAAAATTAAGAAGAATTACGAGATAGGAGGGGAAATATGACGTGTTATGCCCATTTGAAACGAAATAAAAATCAAGAAGTGATAAGAACACAAACGTTAAAAGAACATAGTGTTAACACTGCTAGAATCGCTACACAATGTGTCGAAGGAACGAATGTAGAATCTCTCGTCTACTTAGGTGCTTTATGTCATGACATGGGAAAGGCAAAGGATGAATTTCAGCAATATCTGTTTGGCAATAGTGGAAGAAAAGGCAGTGTTATTCATACATTTGCCGGTTCTCGCTTTTTCTTGGAGCGTTTGCATAATATTGACGAAAACTATTATGCCGCACTAACAAGCGAGTTGATAGCTTATGCCATTGGGGCACACCATGGATTGTTTGATTGTATTGATACACGAGGGAAACAGGGATTTGCACATCGAAGAGAAAAAGAGGGCATATCTTACCGTGAATGTACAGATAACTTTTTTAATGAGTGCGTTTCATTGGATGAGGTAGATAAGCTTTATGAAAATGCTGTCGCCCAAATTACATTGATGCATGAGCTTTTATTGAATATGTCACAGGAATTGATGGATTCAGAAAAGATATTAGAGGCTTATATGTTTTATATGGGGATGCTCGCTAGACTTATCTTATCTGCAGTTATTGAAGGGGATCGCAGGGACACATACGGTTTTGACTGCGGAGACAGTTTAGAACATCAAAATGTAAATGAAACAGATTGGTCAAAGATTTTACAGACTGTTGAAGAAAGAATAAAAGCGTTTCCAAAAGAACAGGCAATTCAACAAGCGAGAGCGCAAATTTCTGATTTATGTAGAATGGCGGCAGAAGAACCGGTGGGAATCAAGCGTCTGAATGTACCGACCGGTGGTGGAAAAACTTTAAGTGCATTGAGGTATGCTATTGCTCATGCAAAGAAGTGGGATAAAAAACGAGTAATATTCGTTACGCCGTTATTATCAATTCTTGATCAAAATGCCAAAGTGATTCGTGATTATGTTGGAGACGATAGTTTGATATTGGAACACCATTCAAATGTAATTCAGGATTGTAAAACAATAGGGAACCTTCAAGGAAATCAGAATGTGTCAGAAAATGAGGATTTAGATAAGCGTGAATTGTCGATGGAGAACTGGCATGCGCCGATTATTATAACTACGTTGACACAACTTTTAAACACAATGTTCTTAGGAAAAACATCTGCTATAAGACGTTTTCAAGCCTTAAATAATGCTGTTGTCGTTATTGACGAGGTGCAGACGGTTCCGTCAAAAATGATTTCGTTATTCAATCTTACTGTAAATTTTTTAGCCAAAGTTTGTAATACTTCATTTTTATTGTGTTCGGCAACACAACCCTGCTTTGAAGAAACAAACTACCCAATGCTAGCGCAAATTGATGATGTGGTTCCATACAATGAAGAACTGTGGAAGCCATTCCAAAGAACAAAGCTAATTAATCAGGGTGAGATGAGGTTAGAGGAAATAGCTTATTTTTCAGAGAGTGTTTTAGAGGAAACTGACAGCCTTTTGGTGGTTTGCAACAAAAAGCAGCAGGCCGATAAGCTATATCAATTCTTAAAGAACAGTTCGGCAAGATGCTTTTACCTTTCCGCATCTATGTGTGTTGCACATAGACGAGCTACCATCGATGCATTGAGAGAAGCGCTTGATACCCTTGATGAAAAGGTTGTTTGTGTATCGACGCAGGTTATTGAAGCTGGAGTCGATATTTCGTTTCAGACCGTTATCCGTTTGGCGGCTGGAATGGATAATGTTGTTCAGGCGGCTGGTCGATGTAATCGAAATGGTGAGAATAAAGATACTGTAGCACTGGTTTATTTAATTGAGTGTCTTGATGAAAAGTTAAAATTTTTAAAGGATATTGAGCTAGGGAAAATGACTACATGCGAACTGAAAAATGCATTTGAAAAAGATGCGAGACCATTTGACTGTGATTTGATGTCGGATAAGGCGATAAACCACTACTATAAAAAGTTATATGCAAAGCATACAAAAGAAGACGAAAATTATCCTGTAAAAATAGAGGATAAGAAGACCACTATTTTTTCCCTGTTATCAATTAATGGAATGTATGCTGGTGGAGACAATGGTAAAGATTATTTACTCAATCAAGCCTTTAAGACAGCTGGCTATAAATTTGAAGTATATGATCAACCAACCATTGATGTGGTTGTTGAATATAAAGATAGCATAAAGTTGATAGAAGATTTGGTGAAGCAAGGGGATTTTGTAACGGCAGAGTATATGACCGAATGGAGCCATCGAATTAAACCATATACAATTGCATTATTTAATTATCAGATAGCGAATATCAAGGACTTTTTGAGAAATATTCAAGGCGTTATTATCTTATCTTCAACTGCCTATAGCCAAGAGGTTGGCTTTGCTCCTAAGGCTGATGATAGTTTATTGGAGGTGTAAAGCAGAATGAAAAATACAGAGTTTCCAAATATTGTTGAATTTGAAGTCACAGGGGATTACGGACTTTTTTCTGATCCTGTAACTAGAGTAGGGGGAGAAAAAAGCACCTATCAAGTGCCGACTTACGAAGCACTTAAAGGGATTTTAATGAGTGTTTACTGGAAACCAACATTTGTATGGGTCATTGATGAAGTGAGGGTGATGAATCCTATTCAAATGGAAGTGAAAGGGATACGACCAATTAAATATTCAAGTAAGGAAAATGATTTGGCGTATTACACTTATTTAAAGACATGTCGCTATCAGGTACGTGTACACTTTGAGTGGAATGAAAATCGTCCAGAGTTGGCTGAGGACCGCAATGAGAATAAGCACCATGAAATTGCCAAGCGCATGATTAGCAAAGGCGGTAGAAGGGATATTTTCTTGGGCGTACGAGAATGCCAAGGTTATGTAGAGCCATGTGCGTTTGGTGAAGGAGAAGGAGCATATGATGATATTCCGGAATTGTCCTTTGGGTTAATGTATCATGGATTGACCTATCCGGATGAAGCATATTCTGAAGAAACTGTAAACCAAATTACAGCAAATTTTTGGCAACCGATTATGAAAAAAGGTGTGATTAAATTTCTACGTCCGGAAGAGTGCCCTCATCATAAAAAAATTCGTAATATGACGATGAAGAAATTCGGTAATAAATATAATAACTTTACTGGAATAGAAGAATTTTAAAAGAAAGGAGGGGTAGCGATGGGATTGATGCAAAAAGCAATCGAAACCTACGAATTAAATTCGCAATACGTGGGACAATCAAAAGATGGATACAATCCGATTGCACCAGTTTCACATAAAGTAGTGGCGGTTCAAATCGAGATAACACTTGATTCGGATGGTAAACTGATTTATGCTCGAGAATTGGATGAGAAGGCAGAAGATACAAAGACAATCATTCCTGTTACCATAGAGTCAGCAAATCGCACTAGCGGAGGAAGCCCGCATCCATTAACGGATGGTTTGGTATATTTGGCGCCAGCTAGTTATATGGAGAAACCAAGGGATAAGACCAAGCATCAGGAATATAAAGCCTTATTAAAACAATGGATTGATTTTTCAAAAAACGAAAAATTAGAGGCAGTTTATAAATATATAGATAGTGCAACGCTCATCGAAGACTTAAAAGAATCTGGCATTGTAGAAACAGAAGAAAAAGAAGGATGTGAGTTCCTGACAGATAAATATAAAAAGTGCATGGTTAGATGGAGTGTTACGGACAACACGTCAGATGCTAATAATCCCGATGAATGCTGGAAAAACCGTGGCTTAATGGACTCGTTCGTAGATTTCTATCAAAGAAAATGCGAAGAGGAGTCTGAAGACAAGGCGTTGTGTATGTTAACAGGAAAATGCCAAGACACGGTTGACCTGCATATGGGTATTATCGGTAATAAAAAATTAATATCTGCTAATGATGAGGCAAACTTCACTTATCGAGGGCGCTTCACTGATAAATCACAGGCGCTTACAATTAGTTATGATGCATCTCAAAAAGCGCATAATGCGCTTCGTTGGGTGATTAGCGAGTTTGGAGAACGTGTAGGCGGAGAAAGCTCTCGCGTGTTTGTATGTTGGAATCCAAAATGTAAAAAGGTACCTACAGCGCTTGGGCGAATTCCAGGGATGAATGCTGTGGTGACTAAACCAGAGAATTATCGCACAGAACTCAAACGTGCATTAGCTGGCTATCAAAGTGAACTGCCGGAAAAAGAGGGCGTTGTAATTGCTGTATTTGATGCGGCGACGACTGGCCGACTAGCATTAACGTACTATAATGAATTACAGAGTTCGGATTATCTGCAACGTCTTTATCGGTGGGATGAGTCCTGCTGTTGGCCAAATGGTCCTTTTGGGATTCAGTCACCAAGCTTGCGAAGTATTGTAAACTGTGCATTTGGTACAGAACGTGGAGATAAAGCATCAGCGAAAGAAAATAGCTTGGTAACAGATTACAAAATTATGCAAGAACAACTTCAACGTTTATTGTGTTGTCGAATTGATGGAATGCCAATTCCGTTTGATATCGTTCGTGCATTGTATGAACGATTTTCAAGTCCATTATGTTTTAGCTCAGGCACGCGCATTAAATTATCTTTTGTAGCAAGTGCTATCATTAGAAAATATAGAATAGACCGTTATAAGGAGGAGTGGGAGATGGTATTAGATCCTCACAAAAATGATCGAAGTTATCAATTTGGGCGATTGCTAGCGGTATTTGAAAAAGCAGAAAAAGATACCTACGGCACAAATGACGATAGAGAACCTTTTGCGATTCGAAATCTGTCAATGTACAGTCGTCGCCCACAGGTAACTGCTGAGCGTATTGAAAAACATTTGGCAACAGCGTATTTTCGAAAATTATCACTTGGGACTAGAGTATTTTATGAGAAACTGATTAACGAAATCTATGAAGAAATTAGTAAGCACCCTGATGATGAACTTAACAAAAAATTAAGTGAAACTTATATCTTGGGGTACCACTTACAAAAGAGCGCATTGTACACCAAATCAGAAAAGCTTGAAGGAGGAGAAGCTAATGAGTAGATTAGAAAATAAAATTGATTTTATGGTTGTAGTGAGCGTAGATAAGGCAAATCCTAATGGTGATCCGTTAAACGGAAACCAACCGCGACAAAACTATGATGGACATGGTGAAATGTCCGATGTATGCATTAAAAGAAAAATTAGAAATCGTATGCAAGATCTTGGAAATGAAATTTTTGTACAATCCAGTGACCGCAGTGACGATGGGTTTGATAACCTTAAAGACCGTGCAGAGTCATTAATGAAAACCCTTGGTAAAGACGATAACGTAGAAGAAGCTGTTTGCAAGAAATGGCTTGATGTAAGAAGCTTTGGTCAAGTGTTTGCTCTTAAGGGTAAAGGAAAAGGGGACGGTGTTTCTATTGGGATTCGTGGTCCGGTCTCTATACATCAAGCTGTGAGCGTATCTCCTGTTGATATAGAATCTTTACAAATTACCAAGAGCGTTAACGGCGAAAAAGCTGATAAAAAAAGTTCAGACACAATGGGCATGAAACACTTTGTTCAATTTGGTGTTTATGTAATTAAAGGGGCAATTAATGTACAATTGGCGGAGAAGACAGGGTTTTCCGATGAAGATGCTGAAATTCTCAAAGAATGTCTGAGAACGTTGTTTGTTAATGATGCATCTGCAGCAAGACCTGATGGTTCCATGGAAGTTAAAAATGTTATTTGGTGGAAACATACTTGCAAAGATGGCCAATATTCTTCTGCAAAGGTACATCGTTCTGTAAAAATTGCTCTCAAAAATGAAGATGCTATTCCAACCAGTTTTGAGGATTATCAAATTAATATCGAATCGTTAGAAGGATTGGAACCGGAGATTATTAATGGCTTATGATGAAGACGAGTATCTTTTAATTTCAGGCTTGCAACATTTTACATACTGCCGTAGACAATGGGCGCTGATTCATATTGAACATTTATGGGCAGAAAATGTACTCACTGTGGAAGGAAAATTACTGCATGAACGTGCACATGATAGCTCATTGCGAGAATGTCGTGGCGATGTGGTGATTGTTCGGGGAATGAAAGTTTTTTCTGTGGAATTAGGTATTACTGGTGAATGTGATGTAGTGGAATTCCATCGCTCTAGCGATGGTGTTCCGCTACAAGGTTTGGAAGAAAAATATATTCCATTTCCGATAGAGTACAAACGCGGCGAACCACGGATAGACCATGCGAATGAACTACAGCTTTGTGCACAAACTATGTGTCTAGAAGAAATGCTATGTTGTGATATTCAGGAAGGTGCTCTGTATTTTGGTCAAACCAGACATAGAGAACGTGTTTCATTTACCGAAGAATTACGATGTGAAGTAAAAAATGCGTTGGCAGAAATGCATCAGTTTTACCAGCGTAAACATACTCCGAAGGTAAAACCCAATAAAGGGTGTCGCTCCTGTTCGTTGAACGAATATTGCTTGCCGAAAATGATGAAGAAAAAATCGGTCGCGTCTTATTTAAAGGAACACCTGGAGGATTAGACGTATGAAACAACTTTTAAATACATTGTTTGTATCAACGGAGAATGCTTATTTAAGACTAGATGGCGAAAATGTTGTTGTTACCGTTGAGAATGAAGAAAAAGCAAGATTTCCCTTGCATAATTTATCAGGAATAATTTCATTTTCATATTCAGGGGCCTCACCGGCGTTAATGGGTGAATGTGCAAATCGTGGTATTAACTTGGCATTTTCTACACCACGTGGAAGATTTTTGGCTCGCACAACGGGAATTACCAACGGCAATGTTCATTTACGTAGAACGCAATATCGCCTTGCGGATAATGCCTATAAAAGCTGTGAAATAGCTAGAAGCTTTATCTATGGCAAGATATATAACTCTAGATGGAATCTCGAACGAACAAAGCGAGACCATAAGCTGAGAATTGATAGCGAACGGTTTGAATCATCATCGCAATCACTAAAAGCGTTGTTACCAAAAGTGCTGGAAGAAACTGATTTAGACGCACTAAGAGGTTGGGAAGGCTCTGGTGCAAAAATATATTTTTCTCTTTTTGATGATATGATTTTGCGTGATAAAGAGCATTTCTTTTTCCATGACCGAAATAGACGTCCACCAATGGACAATGTAAATGCATTACTATCATTTTCGTATAGTTTGCTGAGTAATGATTGTGCATCTGCACTTGAAAGTGTAGGCTTGGATTCATATGTTGGTTTTATGCATCAAGACAGACCGGGACGCCGTTCCTTGGCGTTAGACCTAATGGAAGAATTACGTCCGTGCTATGCAGATCGATTTGTGCTGTCTGTTATTAATAATCGTATTGTTAAAGCAGAAGACTTTGAACAAAGTGAGAGTGGTGCAGTAAGTCTGAAAAAAGGTGGAAGAAGTGCTTTTTTAAAAAGTTGGAGAGAACGACAAACGGAGATGATAAAACACCCATTCCTTGATGAAAAGATACCTTGGGGAATGGTACCTTACGTGCAAGCACTATTGTTAGCTCGCTATTTGCGAGGAGATATGGATGCATATCCGCCATTTCTATGGAAATGAGGGAAGAAAAATGATGGTATTGATAACATACGATGTAAATACCACTGATGCGGAAGGTCGACGTAGGCTAAGAAGAATCGCAAAAGAATGTGTGAACTATGGCCAACGTGTGCAAAATTCTGTGTTTGAATGCGTTATTGATGCAGCGACTTGGAAACAATTGCAATATAGGCTTATAAAAATCATGGATAAAGAAAAGGACAGCTTACGCTTTTATTATCTTGGTACGAACTATTCAACTAAAATTGAACACTATGGTGTAAAAGAAAGCTATGATCCTCAAGATTCGATGATAGTGTAAGTGCGAAGGGGAAGTGAACATGAAAAAACTAGGAGGTTCGCACCAAATAAAATCAA
>OLNE01002289.1_pt1 | contig 12180 bp, 4 predicted proteins | sample 1672431 | NCBI WGS metagenome assembly OLNE01 (sample SAMEA3136685, study PRJEB25190) | human gut metagenome | reverse complement strand
ATATTGGTTGGATTAACTATTGTAGCACACAGAATAATTATAAGTAAATTGTCACCTATATTTTTAAATATTTACAAAAATGGTAGACATAATTTTATAATTGTACCATTAATATTTTTAACACTTATAGCATTAGGATATATAGTAGGAAAGTGTTTAAAAAAGCAACCTATGATAAGCGGAAGTGGTATACCACAGGTAGAAGGTATACTAACTAGAAATTTAAAAATTAATTGGTTTAGTGTATTAATGTATAAGTTTGTAGGAGGACTTATTTGTTTATGTGCAGGACTATCTGTGGGGAGAGAAGGACCTTCAGTGCAAATGGGAGCTTGTATAGGAGAAGGGGTATCAAAAAACTTAAAAAATTTAGATAATGAAGAAAAATATTTAATAACTAGTGGAGCAAGTGCAGGATTATCAGCAGCATTTAACGCACCGCTATCAGGGGTTATGTTTGCTTTAGAAGAAGCACATAAAAACTTTTCACCTTTAGTTTTAACATCAGCTATGATAGCATCTATAAGTGCTGATTTTGTATCAAAGCAATTCTTTGGATTAATACCATCTTTGGATTTTAGGAAAGTTGAACCTCTACCACTTAAAAACTATTGGACACTTATAATTTTAGGAATAATAATAGGGATAAGTGGGGTAATTTTTAATAAGGGAATTTTAAAAACTCAAAGTTTATTTAAAAAGTCAAAATTAAGTATTGAAATAAAATGCATAATACCATTTGTAATTACAGGAGTAGTTGCTCTTATTTATCCTATATTATTAGGAGGAGGACATGATCTTATTATGGCACTTAAAGAGCAAAACTTTACAGTAACTGTATTATTTACTTTTATAATAGCTAAGTTTCTTTTTACATTTATTTGCTTTGGCTCTGGTGTTCCAGGAGGAATATTTTTCCCTCTTTTAGTTTTAGGTGCATTAGTAGGGAATTTAATAGGACTTTTATTTACAACTTATTTTGGAATAGATAATACATATATTATAAATTTTATAATCTTAGCTATGGCAGGACATTTTGCATCTATAGTAAAAGCTCCAATAACAGCTATAATACTAATATCTGAAATGACAGGTTCATTAAATCACTTATTAGCTCTGGGGATTGTTGTTATTATATCTCATTTAACTTCCGATATACTTAAATCAAGTCCAATTTATGAAAGTTTACTTGAACGAATATTAGAAAGATATGCTATAAAGGATAATTTAACAGAAGGAAAAAAATTATTATTAGAGATAGCAGTTAGTATGGATAGTGTAATGGTTGGAAAATGTATAAAAGATATTAAATGGCCCAAAAATTGTTTAGTTGTATCTATATTAAGAGGAGATAATGAGTTAATACCTAATGGAGATACTGAAATAATATGTGGTGATTACCTAACTATAATGACAGATGAGGAAATATACCAAGAACTATTAGATAGTATATAAAAAGATCTACATAATAGTATAAAAAATAGGTGACTTAATATAAGTTCACCTATTTTTATAATAATTACAATTATAAATTTTATAAAGCTTGTATTTCTTGATAAGTATCTATAGGATCGTCTTCCTTTGGTGACTTCTTAGATAAGAATACAAAGAATGATACACATAATATAATCTGAACCAAAGTAGATGCTGGAGTTGCTAATCCAACTTTAAATAAAGATACTGGCTCTATCTTACTCATAAGATAAGATACAGGTATTCTTACGCAAAATGCCCCAATAACACCTTGAATCATAACAAAAGTTGTTTTTCCACAGCCATTGAAATACCCAACCATACAAAACATTATTGCAGTAAATAAACAATCAATTCCATAAGATTTCATATAGTCCCAAGATGCTAAGATAACAGCTTCATCCTTAGTAAATATTTAAGAAAGTAAGTTTCCGTGGAAAAATGTAATATAAAACATTACAATTCCACACGCTAGGGAAGTTGCTACAGAATATAGAAGAACTTTTTTAGCTCTATTATATTTTTTCGAACCATAGTTTTGAGCAACAAATGCAGATACAGCTTGAGAGAATGATAATGGTATTAGCATTATAAATCCAACAAGTTTTTGAGCTACACCCATGCCTGCTGATGCAACTACTCCCATTGAGTTACCTATCATCATAATAACTAAGAAAGATAAGTTTACAAGTACACCTTGAATAGATATTGGTGCACCGAATTTAATTATTTGTGAAGTTAAAGTTTTATGGAATTTTATACTTTTTCTAGAAAACTCAAAAGGAACACCATTTCTTTTTATTAATATTAAAGATAAAATAACACTAATTGCTTGAGCTAATACAGTAGCATAAGCAGCACCTGTTGCAGCCATTTTAAATACACCTACAAATATTAAATCACCGACTATATTTACAACACATGCTATAAAAACTGTAATAAGTGGTGTTTTAGAATCCCCAAGTCCTCTAAATACTCCGCCTATAACATTATAAGCAACTATAAAAATAGAACCCATACCACATATTTTTAAATATGAAACAGTACTATTAAAGGCTTCTTCTGGTGCTTGCATTAAAGCTGTAATATAAGATGAAAAAATAACCACAACTATAGTTGTAATTATAGCTATAATAGTGAATATAGAAATACCACTTCCTACAACATTTCCTGCATCTTTTTTATTTCCCTCACCAAGTTTTTGACCTATTAATATAGTAATTCCCATAGTAAGTCCATTAATCATTGCCGTTATAGCAGTCATTATTTGACTTCCTGTTGAAACAGCAGAGACATCAGCTGCACTACCAAACTGTCCAACTATAAGTAAATCCACAGCTCCATACATTGTTTGTAAAAATAATGCCATTAGTATTGGTATTGTAAATTTTACTAAAGGTGAGAATATTTTACCTTCTGTAAAATTAGACACTTTTGTCATAAATAAACCTCCTTTAAAATATTAAGTTTTGTATAAAACTATATATTTAAAATAACCATTAAATTTAAAAATGGTTATTCTAGATTATTTCTTATTTTATCAAGTACTCTGTAAAAGACATTTATTTCTTCTAAGGTTATATTCTCAGACAGTTTATTTTCAACTGAGTTAATAGCCATGGATATATTTTCATTAAGTATCATAGCTTTTTCTGTTAAAATAATTTTTTTTAAACGTGCATCTTCTGCAACAGGAACTCTTTGAATTAAGTCGCTTTTTTCCATATTATTTAACAGAAGACTAACAGATGAACGTTTTAAATCAAATTCTTTTTCTAAATCCTTTTGGAAGATATCTTTTTCTTTACCTTCCATATAAATAAAATCAATTACATAGGCTTGAGAAACAGTTAAATTATCATCGATAGAACTAATTACAGTAGCATCCATTTTCCTTGAAATTATATGATGTATTCTATTAATATCAAGTCCTAGCTTAAGTTTATTTTCAGATATCATAGGAATACCTCCTAAAAATATGTTTTGTACAAAACTATAATAACTATTATATATATTTATGTCAATGGTATCAGTTAATGTTTGATGATTATAGAAAATATATTTAGACATTTAAGTATGATTTTGATTGTATCTTTAATAAATATAAAAGTATTTCGACAATTTTCAACCAAAATGTTTAAATTTGTCGAAAGATGTGATATAATTCTACATAATTAAATTAAAGATAAATTACAGATTAAAAAACTTAATTATTAAGTTTAAAGGGATTAAGATTAACCATAATCACAACCAGTTTACAAAATAGTAAAGCCTCTTTTGTAAACTCCCAAAATATAGGTCGATTAAAAACACCTTCTTTTATATATAAAGGTATTATATTGGGTAATGAATTGTAATTTATATAGCAATAAACAGGAGGATATATATGAAACGAAAGATTTCTAGTACACTAGCAGTAACGTTAATTGCTAGTAATATGCAATCTTTATCATTTGCAGAGGGCAATGAAAATTTAAAAGAATTGCCAAAAAAAGAAGTTAATATTGTAAATGAAAATATAGTAAAATCTGAAGACAAAAATTCAGATGAAACAAAGGTAGAAGAAATAGCATCTAAAGATGAAAAGTCTGAAGATTTAGAAAATAAAGATGTAACAGTTGATGAAAACGCTGATTCAAAAGAAAAAGCATTAGAAAAAGAAAGCACTAAACCTGAAGTATATGAAGCTAAAGGAAAATTAGAACTAGACTTAAACTTTTCTTTACCAATAAAATATACAACTGTTAATCAAACAAATATAACAGTAAATCTTAAAAAAGGTGATGAATCAGTTGGAAGTATAAAACTTGGTAATGACAACTTAAATGGGAATATAGGTTCTGATATAAGCTATAAATTAGAAGCAAAAGATTCTAAGAGAAACAACTTAGAAGCAAATGCTAAGGAATTAGCGTTCTACCATTTAACTTTTGAAAATCTTCCACTAGGTCAATATTCATTAGAAATTGTAGGTGATGGATATGAAACTGCATTAATAGAAAATATAGATGTTACAAAGTCTTCTAAGCGTGTATTAGCAGGAACTAGTGAAAATAAAGTAATAGTTGATGGTAAGGAAGAAGTTTATCCAGCAGTATTCTTAGCTGGTAATGTTGACTCTGATAACATAGTAAGTATGTCAGATTATAACGCTTTAAAAGAACAAATAAAAAACAATACTAAGGAACGTAAAATTGACTTAAATAGAGATGGAAAGACTGATATAACTGATTTAACATATATACATCAAAATATGAATAAAACTCAATCACAAGCTGTTATAGTTGATACTGATGTAATAATAAATCCTGAAAATGCTTCTATAGATATAGATAGTAACAAAGTAGAAGTTCAAGGTGATATTAAAAACATATTAAAAAGTGAAAATAGTTCAGTAGTATTACAAACTAAGATAGCAGATGATGGTACAGAAGTTGAAATATCAGAAACTAATCCTGTATCTATACCAATAAGTTTAGATAATACAACTAGAAGTGTTAATAAAACTGAGCAAATAGTAATAAAAGCACCATCAGCAAATGCACCATCAGCTGGTAATATAAAAATACCAAATGCTGGAGAGAATGGAGAAGATTTAATAGTAGATTTCAACAAAGCAAGTAAATCTACTAGAAATGGTGTAGATGAAATAGTAATAGACTTAGGAAAGCAAATAGCAGTAAGTCAAGTAACTATAAACATAACTGGAAGTAGAAGTAGTAAAAATCTAGTAGAAATATCTAAGGTTGAGTTTGTAAACAATGTTTACAAAGAAATTCCTAAACCAAAGATGAATATACCCGTTATTAATAATTTTACAAGTGGAACTGCAGTTGGAAATGAACACTTTGTTATAGGATGGGACCATGAACCAAATGTAACTGGATATGAAATAAAAATAGAAGAATTAAATGATAATGGAACAGTATCGAGAATAGATACTTATAGAACCAGTGAAAATACATTAAGGGTAGAAGGAGTAAATGGATACCAAATATATAGAATGAGTATTCAATCTTTAAGTGGAGATGACTGGAAGAGTGGATATAAAGATGAACAAGAAGGGTATGACAAAACAGCATCTGGAGATACAAACTTATTAAATAACTCAAATGATAAGGATGGAATACCAGACAATGTAGATGCAGACTATAACACACAAGGATGGAATTCAGCTAGTGGTGTATTAGTTAAGGATAATAAAATTTACGGAGCTGATTCTATAGTTGAATTACAAGTTATACCAGAAACAAGACCAGAAGGACCAGAAGGTATAACTGTAAAAGGTGTTTATAAGGGATTAGCTGTAAGTTGGAAATCTCATAAAAAGGCTAAAGATTATGACCTATATTATAGAAAAGTAGGAACAGGTGCATGGACTAAAGCTAATGACCCGAATGAGCCTAAATACGAAGATAGTAATCCTACAAATGATATACCAGATAATGTAGCAGAATTAACTCCAGAAGAAAAGACTGATAAAGATGAGTTAATAAGAGGCACTAGTTATAATATAAATAACCTTGAAGAGGGCGCAACATATGAAATAAAAATGACAGCTACAAATCATCATGGTACAGGTGGATTATCTAAGACCTATTTAGGAACTACAACTAAGCTTATAAATCCAATTGTTCCTAATTATAAACTTATAAATACACCTAATGATAAAACTAACCATATAGTAAGTGCTAAAGTAAAGCATTATAGAAAAGAAGAGTATCCAGAAGGAATAACACCAGAAGAAATAGGTATGATGACTGTTGATAATGATTACTCAACTTACTGGATGAACGATTCATGGGATGGTGGATATAACTGGGGAGCCCTAGGAATAACACCACACATTACATTAGATAAAGAATATACAATAGATACGATTAGATTTACAACTAGAAGAGATTCAGGTTATGAAAATCAAGGATTCTCAGATATAAAAATAGGTATTCCGGTAAAAGATGGTGAAACAGGTGGAACAATAAAAAATGGATATAGATATATTTATCCATCAGTTAAAGCAGAATTAGATAAAAATAAAAATAAATACTATACATTAGTATTAAATGAGCCTGTGACTACAAGTGAAATAATAATTGCGCCAAGTACGTGGCCTGGAGATTCGCCTACGATATCTGAAATAAAATTATACCATTATGATAGCTTAAAGTCTGATGTAGCAAGCTTATTTAAAGATGATTTAATGTTAGAGTTAAGTGAAGGTGTTACACAAGAAAAAATAGATGAACTTATAAATAGAGCAAAAACTATAGATCCAGAATCTATGGAATATCATCCAGATCAAGATCAACTACTTAAAGACTTACAAAGAGCACAAGATTTATTAAATGATATTAACTTAAGTGATAATATAAAAATATTAGATTCAGGAATAAGAAATCAAGGACAAACAATAGGACAATCTAATAATTATCAAGCGTTAGGTGTAGCTGTAAAACCTGGTGATAAAGTAAATATCTATATAGGTTCAAGTAGAAAAGATACTAAATTTAACTTAGCTATAACACAACATAATGGAGAAAGTAGTACAGGTTACCAAGTTTATAACCAAAAATTAAGTGTAGGTAAAAATGAAATAGTAATACCAGAATCTAAGTTTAATATGGATTATGAAAAAGGTGGAAACTTATACTTAAGCTTTGACTCTAATTATGATGAAGTACAAAATGTACAAGTAAGAGTTAGTGGTGGAACAGAAATACCACACTTAAATGTAAATAATCTTATAGATGACGCTGCAAATGAACAAAAAGTAAAAGAATTAATAAGAGAATATATTAAAAACTTAAAATCTTTTGTAGCTACGTTACCAAGTAGATATCCATCACAAGTATCTGCTGAAGATAAGATAAACAATATTTATAGATATGATGCTGAAACTTCAATATTAAATACTACAGATATTGAAGGAGAAAGAATAACTTTATCATTACCAGCAGACCAAGTATTAAAAGGAATACAAGGTGGTTTATCTAGTGAAGAAGAACAAGTTCAAAGAGTATATGATACATTACTTGCTTGGGAACAAATAATGAAAATATCTTATGCACAACAAGGGTTATTAGAAAACCCAGTTGACTTTGATGGCGATGGAAAAATAACTAATAATAAATTAGAAAAACTTGGTGGAAAGAGTGAAAATGAATACTTTAATGCCAATAGAGCTCCTAGAAACCGTATAAACATCAAATATCAAAGAATGTTTACAGGAGCATTTATGTATGCTTCAAGTCACCATGTTGGTATAGGTTATGGTTCTAGTGCAGGTATGATGACTGGTGTGCCATTTAAATTAGATGAAAATGGAAAGCTAATAAATTCTGAAGATGGACAATTATTCGGATGGGGAATAAGTCATGAAATAGGGCATGTTCATGATAGACCAGGTTTAACATATGCAGAGGTTACAAACAATATTTTAGCACTTATGACTCAAACATATAACGATGAAAACTCATCTAGAATAGAAGATGGAAATGGATATGAAGATGTATATGATAGAGTAACTTCACAAAGTGTAGGTGTACCAAAGGGTAGAACAGGACTTGCAATGTTCTGGCAATTACACTTAGCATATGATGATAGTTATACTTATAATATGATAAAAACAAATAGTGATGGTGATTTAGATAACGATACATTCTACTCTAAATTATATAGAATAACTAGGGAAAAAGGTATAGCTCCTAGTGAAACAGGATATGACCAAACTGCTCAAACATATATAATGAGAGCTTCAGATGCGGTTAAAAAAGATTTAAGACCATTCTTTAAGGCTTGGGGATTAGTAGCTAGTCCAAAAACTGATGAATACTTAAATAAAATGGATTATCCAGTTGAAACTAGAGATATACAATATATAAATGATGAAGCTAGAAGAAAGAAATTAGATGCTATTAGTAAAAATGATATGAGCTCAATTACTATGGCTGATGATGTAGCGGTAAGTGCTAGCTTCGGAACGGATGACAAAGGTAACCAAGTAACAGAAAAGACTTATTTAAATCAAAAGAGTGTACCACTTAATATAAGTGTAGATAAAGATAATGATAAGATTTTAGGTTATGAAATAATAAGAAAAGAAGCAACTGCAACTGGATTTAAAGAAGTTCCTGTTGGATTTGTTGAAAGAAATAAAGAAAGTAACATAACTGAGTACAAAGATGTTATAGATTCAGTAAACAATAGAACATTCACATATAAAGTAAAAGCTTACGACTATAGCTTAAATAAAAGTAGTGAATTTGAATTAGGTACTGTAAAAGTTACTCATGATGGAAGCATAGCTAAGAAGGAGTGGACATTTGATACTAATACAATAAGCCCAGATGATACAGTTCACGAAAATACAGGACATGGACACAATGAAGATGGTTCAATAAATAATATTAAAGATAACGATGCATCAACAGTTTATAACGGTGCTATTGGAACTGATAACACTGGACAAACTTTAAGTGGAGATCCATATGTAACTATAAATATGGGAACTAGCAAACAAGTAGTAGGATTAAAATATACTCCAGGAAATACTACTGCTAAGAAATTCTCATTTAAAAGGTTATTTACTAAAAATAAAGAAGTAACATATGACTCAATAAGTGATTATGAAGTATTAGTAAGTAGTGATAATAAAAAATGGACTAAAGTTCACTCAGGAAAATTTGATACTACAAAAGAAAACACAATTTACTTTAATGAAAGCGGAAATGATTCAAATAAACAATTATGGTCAACTAATGCTCAATATGTGAAGTTAGTAGCAAAAGGTGCAAAAACTATATCTATAGGTGAACTTGAGTTATTAGGACAACCTGGAGATAATATAGAAATAGGAAGCTACAACAACGGTAAGTATACAAATGGTATAGGTAGATTAAAATCAGATTACACATACGCTAAGGATAAGACAATACCAGCTGGTTCTATATTAATAACAGGTGAATATAGAGGAGATCCAGCGTTTAACGTACCTTTAGTATTAAATGAAAATGATGGAAACTATGCATTACAATCACAAGTTATACTTCTTGCAGAATTACCAGATGATGCACAGTTAGGTGAAGTAGCACAAGGTAGTTGGATATACTGGATAACACCAGAACAAGAAAAGGCAATAATAAATGGAGAACAAAACATAAAAGGTAGTCAAGTTAAGGCTGAGTTATATAGATATAACAAGCTAGACTCTACAGGAGCTCCTGTTGGACAAAGATTAGTAAGTGATACCTTCTTATATGAATTACCAAGTGATTTAAGTAAGTTACCAACAATAGATTTAGCTACTTCAAAGGCGAGATCATCAGCTGCTAAAGTAATGGAAATAGATCAAAATACTGTAAAAAAGGCATTTGAGAATAGATAGACATTTTTAAGAAGGAGAGACATATGAGGAAATTAAAATCGTCAGTTAAAACTGCTGTTGTATCTACATTAGCTTTAACTTCTACAGCTGCAATTATTTATGCAGTCCCGAATATGAAGTCAAATGATGTTAAATCAACTGATATTGGGAACAAGTTAAAATTAGATGTAGAAAAAATAGATAGAGATACTGTAAAAGTATCTATAGATAACGTACAAGATATACCAAAGTCAATACAATTTAGTGTAAAACTAGATGGAAATGTAAAACTTGCTAATGGTGAGTCGAGTATAAAAGACTTAATAAAACCACAAGTTCAAGCTAGATTAGCAAGTAATGAATATCAAGATAGCAGTAATGATATACTAGCTGATTACACATATAACCAAGACTCAAACACTATAGATGTTCTTATAACATCAGAAAACTCTTTACCTAAGTTAGGAAATAAAATAGAAGTATTTGAGTTAGATTTAAAAGCAAGTGATAAAACTACAAAACAAGGAGGAACTACTTATAAAGTAGTTCCAAATGATAAAGATGAGTATAAATACTTATCTGTAACAAATAAGGAATATAGTGATTTAGGAGTAGTATCAGATGATGAAACTCTTAGCTTAAATACAGCACCAACTATAACCTCTTCTAAAGACTTTATAAAAATAGTAGAAGGTGAAAAATTAGAATTAACACCTCAAAACCTAGGAATAACTATGGAAGATGCTGATAAGGATGCTGTTACATTAGAGGTTAAAGATTTATCTCAAAGTAATAAGCCTGTAATAACAACATTTAGTAAACAAACACCAGGATTATATAGCTTAGAATGTAGAGCTATAGATAGCTATAATGAAAAATCTGAACCTATAGAAATACAAGTATATGTAGATTATGCAAATGTAAAAGATCTTCCTACTATAACTAGAGACGGGCAAGCACTACAAACAAATATAACAATAAGCGGTGGAGATATATTTAAACCATTAGAAAATGTTAAAGCAGTAGATGCAAAGGGAAGAGAATTAGAAGTAAAAGTATCTACAGATAAGGCTCTTGAATTAGATCCAGAGAATGACACTACTTATGTATTAACATATACTGCAGTAGATACTTATGGAAATGAAGCTAAAATACAAGTTAATTTAAATGTAATAGCTAATAAAGCGCCTGTAATCTCAGGAGTTAAAAACCATACATTAAAAGTAGGAGATAGCTTTGACCCAAGAGCTGGTGTTCATGTAACTGATGAAGATGATGATATACAATTAGTTGTAGATAGTAATGTAAATACTAATCTTGCAGGAGAATATAGAGTATTATACAGTGCAACTGATAGCAAAGGTAAAACTACAAGAGTACAAAGTATTGTAAAAGTAAATCCTAAAATGTCTTCAATAAATCATGTACCTGTAATATATGCAAATGATACAACTATAAAATTAGGTGATGCGTTTAATCCTTTAAGTATAGTTACTGCATACGATGAAGAAGATAAAGACTTAACACAAAGTGTAGAAGTAGTAAAAAATAATGTAGATACTAAAAAAGAAGGTAACTACACTGTAACTTATAGAGTAAAAGATAAAAATGGAGCAACAGCAACTAAGACAATAACAGTAACAGTAGTTAAAGGCGTTACACTTGCTAGTGAAATAAAGATAAGCAATAAGTTTAATAATTTATACTTAGGAGCTTCTAAAGAAATAAATGCAGCTGTTAACAAAGAAGCAGATATAAAAGATATAAAGTGGTCTGTAAGTGATACTAATATATTAAATCTTGAAGCAAAAGGAAATACTGCTAAAGTAACTGCAAAAGGTGAAGGTAAGGTAGTTATTACAGCTACTACAACTGATGGAAGTAATCTAAGTGATAGCTTTGAAGTAACTGTACAAGACTTTAAAAAGGATGATGTAATTCCAGATGTTATAGCTAATATTATAGACACTAACATAGTAACACCAGTATCTGGACAAGGAGATTTAAATTCACCTGTAGAATTAGAAGTTAAAGACGTTAAATCAGAAGATTTTACAAACTTTGTCAAAGATTTAAAGAAAGGGAACTCTAAAATAGTTGATACTATAGAAACTAAAGAGTTTACAGTATACAAAATAAAATTAACTAAGTATAGATTATTTGCAAGAAATACTGAATACTATGTAGAACTTAAGATAGATAATAGCTTAGCAAATGCTTCTAAATACAAAGAAATAGTAGTTAATACATTAAAGGTTGAAGAAGATAATAATAACTCAAATGGTGGAAACACATCAGGAGGAAGTGGATCAACTAACAATGGTGGAAACACATCAGGAGGAAAT
>OLNE01002287.1_pt1 | contig 12186 bp, 8 predicted proteins | sample 1672431 | NCBI WGS metagenome assembly OLNE01 (sample SAMEA3136685, study PRJEB25190) | human gut metagenome | reverse complement strand
TCTTACGGGAAATATCACCACCGTAACATTTGGCAAGAACGTCCTTACGCATAGCCTTTACTGTTTCTCTGGCTATAACCTTATTTCCGATTGCTGCCTGAATAGGTACCTCGAAAAGCTGTCTTGGGATTTCACCCTTAAGCTTTTCACACATTTTACGGCCTCTCTCAACAGCACTTCCCTCGAATACGATAAATGAAAGAGCATCAACTTCTTCTTTATTGATAAGAATGTCGAGCTTGCAGAGCTTGGATTTCTTATATCCTGCTAATTCATAGTCAAATGAAGCATAACCTCTTGAACGTGACTTTAATGCATCAAAGAAATCGTAAATGATTTCATTAAGCGGAAGCTCATATTTAACGAGAGCTCTTGTCTGCTCAATATAGTCAACACCTTCATATATTCCTCGACGTTCCTGGCAAAGCTCCATAATTGTTCCAACATATTCACTTGTTGTCATTATTTCAGCCTTAACGATTGGCTCTTCCATATATGCAATAGAAGATACATCAGGAAGGTTAGATGGGTTTGTAAGGTCAAATTCAGTTCCATCTGTTAAATGTACCTTATATACAACACCAGGAGCTGTTGTAATAAGATCAAGACCATACTCTCTTTCAAGACGCTCCTGAACAACATCCAGATGAAGAAGTCCTAAGAAACCACATCTGAAACCAAATCCAAGAGCCGCTGATGTCTCAGGCTCATATGATAAAGCCGCATCATTAAGCTGTAACTTTTCAAGAGCATCTCTTAAATCCTGATATTTGGCACCATCTGCAGGATATAATCCACAGTAAACCATTGGATTTGTCTTCTTGTAACCTGGAAGAGCCTCTGCACATGGTCTTGTACTCTCAGTAACTGTATCACCGACATTTACATCCTTAACTGTTTTGATTGCAGCTGTAATGTAACCTACCATTCCGGCTGTTAATTCGTCACAAGGAACTAACTGGCCCGGCTCGAAGTAACCTACTTCAACGACCTCTTCAACGGCGCCCGAAGCCATAAGCTTAATCTTTGTACCCTTCTTAACAGTACCTTCCATGATACGTGCAAATATTACGGCACCCTTGTACTGGTCATAATATGAATCAAATATAAGAGCCTTTAAAGGTTCATTCTTATCACCTGTTGGAGCAGGAATCTTCTTTACGATCATTTCAAGAACCTGATCGATGTTAATTCCGTTCTTTGCAGAAATCATAGGAGCTTCGTCAGCTTCAATTCCTATTACATCTTCAATCTCTTCCTTAACTCTGTCAGGATCTGCACTTGGAAGATCAATCTTATTAATTACAGGAAGAACTTCAAGATCGTGATCTAATGCCAAATAAACATTTGCAAGTGTCTGAGCTTCAATACCCTGTGCAGCATCTACGATAAGGAGAGCACCTTCGCAGGCTGCAAGAGAACGTGATACTTCATAGTTAAAGTCAACGTGTCCCGGTGTATCAATAAGGTTAAATGTATATTCGTTACCGTCAGAAGCTGTGTACTTTAATCTTGCTGTCTGAGCTTTAATTGTAATTCCTCTTTCTCTTTCAAGATCCATGTTATCAAGAACCTGTTCCTGCATTTCTCTGTCAGAAAGAGTCTGAGTAGCCTCTATAAGTCTGTCGGCAAGTGTTGATTTACCGTGATCAATGTGAGCAATTATGCAAAAATTTCTAATTCTTTCTTGTATATCTGCCATTTATTATCTCCATGTTAATAATTGATTTAAATACTTGTAGTTAATTTACAACAGAAAAGAGCCGCCTGAAAAAATGAGCGACTCCTTTCTAAAGTATATATACAACTAAATCAATTAGTCGTTTTTATTGTTCTGAAGGAATCCCGGAACATCAAACTTGCTGTTATTTGATGGCTTAGCAGCTCTCTGCTGTACCATTGCATTTAACTTTTTCTGAGCTTCCTCTGATGCCTTCTTAAGTTCTTCTGCTTCTTTTATTGCTTTTTCTCTTGCTTCAGCTTCAGGATCAACTACAGGAGTCTCTTCTACAGGAGCTTCTGCCTGAACCTGTGCATCTGTTGATGATACCACTGTATGAGCCTGCGGTGCCATTGTATGATGCACCTGAGGAGCTGCAGCTGCTGATGCAGACTTCATGTTAGACTTCTGGCTCTCAGCTTCAAGGCTGTCATTTTCCATACCTGTAGCAATAATTGTAATCTTAATGCTGTCTGCAGTCTCATCTGAATCGATACCGAAGATAACATTAACTTCATCGCCAACTTCTTCATAGATGTAATCTGTTGCTTCTTCAACATCTGCAAGAGTAGCGTTACCTGAAATGTTAAGGATAATATTCTTAGCACCTTCGATAGATGTCTCAAGAAGTGGACTTGATACAGCATTCTTAACAGCTGTAAGAGCCTTATTGTCATCTGAAGCTTCACCGATACCGATATGAGCGTATCCCTGATCCTTCATTGTTGTCTGAACATCTGCGAAGTCTAAGTTCATTGTAGCTGGCTTGTTGATAAGGTCAGCAATACCTACAACTGACTGATGAAGAACTTCATCTGCTCTTGCCATAGCTTCTTCAAATGAAATACCCTTGTCATAGATTTCGAAAATCTTCTGGTTAGGAATTACGATGATTGTATCAACATTTTCCTTAAGTCTTTCGATACCTGCAAGAGCATTTCTCATACGAGGTCTTCCCTCGAACTTAAATGGTGTTGTAACAACGCCAACTGTAAGAGCGCCCTGCTTCTTAGCAATAGATGCAACTACAGGAGCGGCACCAGTACCTGTTCCACCGCCCATACCGCAAGTAACGAATACCATGTCAGCGCCTTCAAGTGCCTTTGCAATTTCGTCTGCGCTTTCTTCAGCTGCTCTCTCACCTACTTCGCTCTTAGCTCCGGCTCCAAGTCCGTTAGTTGTCTTAGCACCGATAGGAATTGTTACACCGGCTTTACACTTCTTGATATCCTGGATATCTGTGTTAATTCCGATAAGCTCAGCACTTGTAATACCTGACTCTCCCATTCTTGATACAGCATTATTACCACATCCGCCGATACCTACAACTTTTATATTAGCAACCTGTTCTTTCTCATTACTACTTAGTTCAAACAAGGTTTTAACCCTCCTTCAATATCACATCCATTTGACCATAATAAACTAATGATATAATTAATGGATAAATAATTCAATATTTTATGTCATATATTCAGCAAAAATTATTATATTTATCAATTTTTTATAATTTGCGTGAATGTACTGTCGAATAAAAACAATATTCCTGCTATATGGCAACATCTGATATACACACAGATATATATACACTGTTATATGCACTTTGTTATATGCACTTCGTTATATGCAAATAGATGATATATAGATATTAACTACCATGTACCATCTATTATAAAACTATATATGCATCTTTGCAAAAAGTATAATCTTTGCAAAAAATATAACACTTACTCTTCGTCTTCTTCAGTTTCATCTTCTGAAGTGTTTTCTGCCTCAGATCACTCTGTTTCCTCTGTAGTCTCCTCATTGGAGTTTTCCGTTGATTCACCACCTGTCTCTTCAGATGACTGCTCATTTGATTCTTCAGCCGGCTTTGACTCTTCTACTGTCTGCTCAAATATGATGTTTTTATTACCACCACTATAATCTTCCAGATGAAGAATTCCCTTCAGACCTTCAATATTGCTGTAGAGCTTACTTAACCTGAACACCTTCTCTTCAGCATTTTCAAGAGTACCCATATTAACAAATACATCCTTCACCTGATAATATATGGCACCATCTTTGTAGATTATCTTGTCAAACTTCAAAGAATATGTGCGGGCATAATGTGCATACTGAATAAGAGCATCATATGCCTTATCATCACTTACATGTGGTTTTGATCCAAGTATAAGATTATCAAATGTTATACCTTCTATAATCGGTGAACTGTCATATAAATTACCTGAACTGTCTACAACATTTCCTGATTCATCTACGTATTCATACACACCTGCATAGTAAAAGCAGGCGAGTAATTCCTTTTCATGAACCACAACGTGAATTTTGTTAGGCCATAAAATATTTACATCATAGCTTGATATAAAAGGTATATTCTTATTCTTGTTTCCGAATATGGAATACATAAGTGTATTAGGATTACTACCACTGAAAATGTATTCGTTCAGATCTTCTTCATTTGCCTTTTTATTACCTTCATATGTAATCTCTGTAGTTCTGAATACGAAGAAAATGAATAAGACTATGGCAGCTATTATAGAAGTGATAAGTGTAAATCTGAAAAGCTTTTTATTTCTTTTTTTACGTTTCCTTCCTATATCAATCTTTACTGAACCCATACGCTTATACCTTTTCCTCAATATCTATCTTCTTTGAGACATTTAATACCAATCCCATTTCAAATAGTAAGAAGAACATCGAAGATCCACCATAACTTATAAACGGTAGTGTTACACCCGTATTAGGCATGAGATTAGTAACAACGGCCACATTAAGAATTAACTGAATTGCAATATGGAAGAAAATTGCCATACACAATAACATGTCTGTCTTTGTAGGGGCCTTCATTGCTATAACATATATTCTCCATAATAAAAGTGCAAATATAGATAAGAGAATTATAGCTCCAAATATACCTACTTCTTCGCATATTACGGCAAATATCATATCATTCTGTGACTCAGGTATATAACCTAACTTCTGAAGACCTTTACCAAGTCCCTTACCTAAGAAACCACCCGATCCGATTGCGTAAAGCGACTGAACTGTCTGATAACCTGTAGAAAGCTCATATTCTTCAGGATGAAGCCAGACTGCAATTCTGTTAAATCGGAAACTTGATGAATCGGCAGGCATATTTGAGATTATAAGAACCATTATGATACCGATTACCGCTGCAATTCCCAAAGCTATTAAATAATTCTTAGGCTTTGGAGATACTATAAACATCATAAAAAATACAATTAAAAAAATGATTATAGAACTACTTAAGTTTGAACTTATTACATATACCAGCCCTGCAGGTATAATTCCGATTACTCCTATGATGAATAATCTGCCCTTTAAATTATTAATACCTCGCCCGGCAGTCATTATCATTGCAACGATAGATATTATAACCGCCAGCTTAACAAACTCGGCAGGCTGGAAGTTAAAGAATCCCAGTCTGATCCAACGGGTAGCACCATTAACGCTGTGTCCCATCGGAATAAGCATAAACAGCATGACTATGGAAGCTGCCAGAATAATCCAGTGCCTCTGCATCAGCCATTTATAATTAATCATAAAGCCGGCTACCATTAATACCAATCCGATTAAGACGAATATTAACTGTCTGTTAAAGAAGTAGCTTGGATCTCCGTATTCTAAATTGGCAGTATATGAACTTGAACTATATATCATAATCAGTCCAAATCCGATAATGAGGAAGAGACAAAATACTAATGTATAGTCAAAATGAAATATTCTTTTAAGTTTTTTTCTTTTAACAATTTTACTATCCGTAACAGTTCTCTTTTGCATAATTGCCTCTAATAAACTTCTAACTGATTATTTAGTCTATTTACCCTTTGACTAAATCTTTAAACAACCTGCCTCTTTGTTCGTAGGATTTAAACATATCCCAGCTTGCACATGCAGGAGATAATAATACGGCATCTCCATTTTCAGAATCAGCCTTACAAATAGAAACAGCCTCTTCAAGAGAATCTGCCATTTTAATATTTGTAAATCCATGTTCTAAAGCGCACGCTTTTATTTTTTCTGCAGTTGCACCAATAAGAACAAGTTCCTTAATCTTTCCATCGAAGTTTTCAATGAAATCATCATATGGTGAATTCTTGTCATATCCGCCTGCTATCAATAATGTAGGGCGTGACATAGCCTTTATGGCCTTTATTGATGCATCTGTATTAGTACCCTTTGAGTCGTTGTAATATACAACACCGTCAATTGTATCCACCTTTTCAATTCTATGCTCAACAGCATGGAAATTCTTTGTAACGTCGATTGTAATATCAGAAGGAACACCCGCTGCTTCTGCAATGGCAAGAGCTGCCATTACATTTTCATAATTGTGATCACCAATGAGGTTGATATCATCAACATTTAATATCTCTTCTTCTCTATCTTCATATACTCTGTATATTACTCTGTCCTTGTAATAATATCCTGTGTCAGGCTTATTAACTCTTCCGAACCATAAAACATGAGAAGTACATCTCTTGGCAAATTCTCTTAATCTCTCATCATCGAAATTAAGAATTACGAAATCATCCGCTGTCTGATTCTTTGTGACATTAAACTTAGCTTCGGCATATGCCTCCATTGTCTTATGTCTGTCTAAATGATCCGGTGTGATATTAAGTATTGCCGCTACCTTTGCATGAAATGTATCAATTGTTTCAAGCTGGAAGCTGCTGATTTCTATAATTGAAATAGAATCATTTTCTGACTTTATAACTTCATTAGTGTAAGGAAATCCAATATTTCCGGCCACAATTGTATTACTTTTCCATCTCTTAATTATATCACCAACAAGTGTTGTAGTTGTAGTTTTACCGTTAGTTCCTGTAATTGCAACAACGCTACCCTTTTCGTAAATATAACCAAGCTCAATCTCTCCGATAAGCTTTACATTTGCATCATTTATCTTCTTAACTATAGGATTGTCTAAAGGTACACCCGGACTTACCACAGCCATATCAAATGTAGCAATTACCTCTTCACTCATATCTCCCAGGAAAACTTCTACATTTCCAATGCTTTCCTGTATTTTTGATTTGTCCGCTGATACATTGCCATCAAAAACAGCAACTTCATATCCATGTGCCATAAGAAGCTTAGCGGCATTTATACCACTTTTACCTGCTCCTATTACTAATGCTTTATTACTCATAATTAATTACCCGATTTATTATTTATATCGATTTATTACTCATCTGATGAAGAAGTTGATTCTAAAGTAGTTCCTTCCGGTACTTCAATTCCACCTTCACCTTCAGATCCTGACTCTGAATTTCCATTTTCAGTTGTAGCTGTAGTGTCCTTAGGAACTCCAAGATATGGAAGTAATTCTGCAAGCATATCATGTGTAAGCTCCTGAACATCCATACCTGAACCACTTGTTCCTGTAGTTCCCTGCGGCTCATCAATTACAACATATAATACATACTGCGGATTTTCTGCCGGTGCAAATGCAGCAACAGAAATTAACCATTTCTTTTCAGAACGAGGTAATTTCTGGGCTGTACCTGTTTTACCACCTATGGAATATCCATCTACCTTAACATATGTAACACCGTACTGTTCTACAGCTTCTTTAAGAATTCTCTTAATAACGTTTGAAGTATCGGCTGTTACAGTCTGTCTTACCGATGTAGGTGTAACACTCTTTATCTTCTCACCCTTTTCATTCTCAATTGATTTTACAATGTGTGGCTGATAATATGTTCCACCATTTATAAGAGAACAATATGCAGCCGCCATCTGAATCATTGTAACGTCAAAGTTCTGACCGAATGAGTTTGTGGCAAGGTCAGTTACAGACATTTTCTCAGCATTCTGTAAAATACCTCGCTCCTCACTTGGAAGGTCGATTCCTGTCTTGGAACCGAAGCCAAATAAGGACTGATACTTAATCATGTTGTCAGTACCTAAGTTTGCCGCAATTTCCATCATGGCTACGTTACATGAGTCACCCAGGGCCTTATCAAGTGATAACTGACCGTGACCACCGTAAATATGTCTCCAGCAGTTAATTGTATAACCACCGATGGAGAGAGAACCGCCACAATAGAATTGATCACCATCTTTTACAACCCCTTCTTCAAGGCAGCCTGCAACAGTGATGGATTTAAATGTTGAACCCGGCTCATATACATCTGATACACAGTAGTTTCTCCAAAGCTTGGCAAGATTTTCAGCCTTTTCTTCTTCACTCATTGCTGCAATCTGTTCATCAGTATAAACAGCTGTTAAATCTCTCGGATTATTAAGATCGAAGAATGGATAACTGCTCATTGCAAGTACTTCACCTGAATTTGGATCCATCAGAATCGCACCTGTATTGGCAGACGGCTTTGATGAATTGTAGTTGGCAATGTACTTGTCGATGATATTCTGAGCACCGTAATCAAGAGTAGTTACAACATTATTACCATCTACGGCAGATTTAAGATCCTCTGTACGCTCCATGGAATCATCCACATATGTGTATGCAAGTCCGTCTGTACCTGTAAGGTCAGAATCGTACTTCTTTTCAAGGCCAAGCTCACCGCCGTTATTCTTGTTATAGAAGCCTATAACATCAGCTGCAAGTGTTCCAAATGGATAAACTCTCTTATAATCATCCTCGAACCATACGCCATCTATATTTTCATTTTCTTCCATCTGGGCTTTGAACTTATTAACGAAATCTTCTTCCAGTTCCGATTTCATTTTTCTGTATCTGCTGTCTTTCTGATTTGTAAGAACATCTTCTATCTCATTTTTATCAATTCCGAAGTATTCACTTACAGCATCAACAGTAGCGTCCTTCTTTTTCTCATCAGAATTAATAACAAATGGATCTAATACTAAATTATATACTTTCTTACTGTATGCAAGAACAGTTCCGTTTCTATCTACAATAGATCCTCTCTTACTGGCGATAGTACGGGATGAATATGCCTGATGGTTAAGTACTATTCTTGAATATTCTTCACCATCGGCAACATTAATAATTATAACTCTCACAATTAATACTAAAATAAGTACCATTGCAATCAAAAAGGCAATGCCTGATTTGGTTTTTATCCTTCCAAGCATCGCCTTACTATATTGTGAATAATCGTCACGCTTTTTCATTTTATACCTATATATCCGAATCAGAATTAGTTGTTTGGAATATTTTCATACTGTCTGATATATCCCAATGTGCCGCCATCGTATTCTACAATATTATTTGCATCAGGATATGTCATACCATACTCGTTAACAGCTTTGTCATATATTTCCTGATAGTTGATATTAGATTCTACATCAACCTGTTTTTCATTATTATTAGTTGTTAATGTATTAAGCTCTTCCTGGAGAGTATTAATTTCTGATGTAGTTGTAATAAGATCGGAACGGAGATTAAGATAATTAACACCTAATGCAATGGCTGCTGCAGTTATCGCTGTAACCACGCCAAATAAAGCAAGGCTTCTTCTGTTAGCTCTTGCTGCTCTTTTTCTTGGAGAAATAGGAATTCGACTTCTTCTTCTCGGAGCTCTCTCCACTTCAATTGCCGGAGCTTCTGATCCACGTACGTACGTATTATATCCTCCGCCATAAATGTTTGTATTGTTAGCCATTTTCCCTCTCCTTAATTATCAATAACTCTCTCAAATACCCTAAGTTTGGCACTCTTTGCTCTGCTGTTATATTCTAACTCTTCTTCACTTGGCAGAATTGCCTTCTTGGTAATAACTTTACCCTTTGATTTCTTTCCACATACACATACCGGGAAATTACTTGGACATGTACATGGATCCTGTGCGGTTCTGAATGCATTCTTAACAATTCTGTCTTCCAGTGAATGGAATGTGATTATACTTAATCTGCCCTTATCGTTAAGCAAATCAATCATCTTAGGTATAACGCCCTCGAGTCTGGCTAATTCATCATTAAGTGCAATTCTAAGTGCCTGAAATGTTCTTTTTGAAGGATGTCCCCCTGTTGCCAGACTTTTTGCCGGCATAGACTTCCTTATAATGTCATTTAATTCAAATGTGGTTTCTATTCTTTTCTTTTGTCTTGCTAAATCAATGTTATATGCTATTTTACGTGCATACTTTTCTTCGCCGTAGTCTTTGATTATCTTTGTCAATGTTTCAACAGATTCGTCATTGACAATATCAGCGGCTGTTCTCTGAACTCTGTTGTCCATTCTCATATCGAGAGGTGCATCAAATCTGTATGAAAAGCCTCTCTCAGGAACGTCTAACTGATGTGAAGAAACTCCTAAATCCAGCATAATACCATCAACGCGCACTATACCGTGTTCACTGAGTTTCTCAGGCATATATTCAAAGTTACTGTGTATGAAAATTGTTCCGGGTCTGTAATCATTGAGTTTCTTTGATGAACTCTCAATAGCTTCTATATCCTGATCAAAGCAGATTAACTGCCCCTTTGGACTGAGTCTCTTGAGAATCTCCATTGAATGACCTGCGCCGCCCAGTGTTCCATCAACATATATCCCGTCCGGATTAATATTTAAACTGTTGATTGTCTCATCTCTCAACACAGGAATATGAGAAAACTCCATTACAACCTCCAAAACATTACGGATTTCACATTAAATAGTGAAACCCAACTCTTCCATATCGCTAAGAACCGAATCAATGTCATCTCCGATAGAGTTAACATTTGTCTCCCAACGTTCCTTACTCCATACTTCAATCTTATTACCCATGCCCACAAGACATACGTCTTTGTCTAATGCAGCATATTCTCTAAGAGTTGCAGGTATAAGCACTCGTCCTTGCTTATCAGGTTCAACTACAGTTACACCTGCATGGAAGAATCTGTTAAGCTGTCTGGTTCCTTTGTTAATAAGCGGTAAACTCTGTAACTTGCTGTCAAATGCAGCCCATTCCTCTTCAGTATACACAAACAGACATCCATCTAACCCTCTGGTGATGACGAAGCTCCCCTCCGGCACTTCATCACGGAACTTGGAAGGCATAATTATACGCCCTTTTGCATCTATGGAATGTATGAATTCACCCATAAACATAAAGCATACCCTCCTAAAACTTCCTGGCCATGTTCCACCACAGTCCACCACAATCTACTACTTTTTACCACTTTTCTATTTATTTTATATCATATGGCAGAAATTACAAGTTTTAATTTGAGCATCATTCGCAGATTTATATGGGAAAAGCCTATGTTTTTGTCATATCTTGTTGTATTTAACGATATATAACACTGTATGTTGTGTCAATATGTATTTAGTATGCATTTTCAGCCTAATTATTAAATTTTTATTTATATTATTGTGGTGGTTTTATGTGCTTAAATATCGGATTTTGTGGCAAAACAACAAAAAAGACAGCCGTATGTGTATGACTGTCTTCTATATGTAGTATTTATTTGAATATCTACTATATTATATGCGCAATAAGCTATATGCGCTAAAAGCTATATGCGCATTAATAGCTTAACTGCTTAATCTTCCGTTTTATCTATTCCAACGGCCCTGTATGCCTTGTCAGTGGCGATTCGTCCCGTTCTTGTTCTGCTTATGTATTCATTTTGCACAAGATATGGTTCATATACGTCTTCCAGTGTCCCGGAATCTTCTCCAAGGGCTGCAGCCAGTGCTTCAATCCCCACCGGACCACCTGAAAACTGAGTGATTATTTTCTCTAAAATCTTTCTGTCACTCTTATCCAGTCCGTTGGAATCAACTTCGAGGAGATTTAATCCGTAATCCGCTGCCTCTTTTGTAATCTTACCGTCAAACTTAACTTGGGCATAATCTCTTATTCTCTTAAGAAGTCTGTTGGCAAGTCTTGGAGTTCCTCTTGATCTTCTGGCAAGCTCAAATGCCCCTTCATCATCAATATCTATTCCCAATACAGATGCTGAACGAACGATAATGTCCTTCAATTCATCCACTGAGTAATATTCAAGTCTGTCAATTATTCCAAATCTGTCTCTGAGCGGAGCTGAAAGAAGACCTGCTCTTGTTGTAGCTCCCACAAGAGTAAACTTCGGTAAATCTATTCTTATGGAACGGGCAGCTCCGCCCTTACCGATAATAATATCTATACAGAAATCTTCCATGGCCGGATAGAGAACTTCTTCCACCTGTCTGTTTAAACGGTGTATCTCATCAATAAAGAGGACATCGCCCTCTGACAGTCCGTTAAGTATTGCCGCAAGCTCTCCAGGTTTTTCTATTGCAGGGCCACTTGTGATTTTCATGTTGGTTCCCATTTCCTCAGCAATAATTCCCGACAATGTGGTTTTTCCCAATCCCGGCGGACCATATAAGAGTACATGGTCTAATGGTTCCTTACGGAGTTTTGCAGCTTCCATATATACGGCAAGATTATCTCTGACCTTCTTCTGTCCTATATAGTCTTTAAGCTTTTTAGGTCTGAGAAGAGTTTCGCTGTTTTCATCTTCTGGAATAATCTCTGTTGAAATTA
>OLNE01002286.1_pt1 | contig 12187 bp, 6 predicted proteins | sample 1672431 | NCBI WGS metagenome assembly OLNE01 (sample SAMEA3136685, study PRJEB25190) | human gut metagenome | reverse complement strand
GCAGGGTGTGGTCGGTGGTCAGGCCGCCCTCGTCCCACTCGCCGTCCTTCCAGTGGGCCTCGTAGCTGTAGTCGGTCTGCATGTAGCTGAAGCCAAGGCTGCCCCAGTCCAGATCCTTCTTCTCAACTGCCATTGCATGCTCTCCTTACGAACTTTCCGGTCCTTCGCCTTGGGTAAGCGATTAGGGACTCAGTCTAGACCTTTTCGCGTGCGAGGCGGGTGACTGGCCCCTTCTGTTACGTGCGGGTAACAAGGCGCCCACCGGCCGCAAATCAACGGCCAGCGAGCGCCCTGGTGACAACGGCGGACCAAAGGGGACGGGTTCAAGTGGTCCCGCAACGGCGAACCAAAGGGGACGGGTTCAAATGGTCCCGAATGGCCGCAGCCCCGGGACCAAACGAACCCGTCCCCGATGGTCCCGATGACGCCTGCGATGGCGCCGCTACAGGTCCTGCAGAGCCACGACGTCGAGGGAGCCGGCGCGCGCCGTGCGGATGGCCTCGGTCATGGCCTGGGCGCCGGCGAGCGTCGTGACGTTCGTGACGCGGTAGCGCACGGCGAGCTGGCGCAGCGTGTAGAAGTCGCCGCGCGTGTCGTGGCCGCCGGGCGTGTTGATGATGAGCTGGATGTCGCCGCCAGAGAGCATCGTGGCGATGTTGGGGCGCATCTCGCTGGCGCGGCGCACGGACTTGCAGTCGATGCCCGCGGCGCGCAGGGCCTTGGCCGTGCCCGTGGTGCCCACGAGCTCAAAGCCCATGCCCACGAGGTCTCGCGCCACGCCGATGATGGCGCGCTTGTCGCGGTCGCGCACGGAGATGAACACGCGGCCCTTCGTGGGCAGGCCGTAGCTGATGGCGAGCTGCGTCTTGGCATAGGCGGCCGGGAACGTCGGCGCCACGCCCATGACCTCGCCCGTTGACTTCATCTCGGGGCCCAGCGTCATGTCAGCGCCCGGGAAGCGGTCGAACGGGAGCACGGCCTCCTTGCAGGCAAAGTAGTCGAACGTGCGGTCCTCGGGCGGAAGGCCGAGGTCGCAGATCTTCTCGCCGGCCATGATCTTGGCCGCCATGCGCGCGAGCGGCACGCCGGTGGACTTGGACGAGAACGGCACCGTGCGGCTGGCGCGCGGGTTGAGCTCGATGACGTAGAGGCGGCCGTTGTGCACGGCGTACTGGACGTTGAGCGCGCCCACGACGTGGCAGGCAAGCGCGAGCTTGTGCGTGGTCTCGCGAATCTCGGCGATCATGGAGTCCGCGAGCGAGTAGGGCGGCATGCAGCAGGCCGAGTCACCGGAGTGGATGCCGGCCTCCTCGATCTGCTCGAGCACGCTGCCCACGTAGCACTGCTCGCCGTCCGCCAGGGCGTCGACGTCGAGCTCCACGGCGGAGTCGAGGAAGGAGTCCAGGTAGATCGGGTGATCCTTGGAGACGCGCGTGGCGGCCTCCATGTAGCTCTTGAGGTGGCGCTCGTCGTAGGCGATGACCATGCCGCGGCCGCCCAGCACGTAGCTGGGGCGCACGAGCAGCGGAAATCCGATGCGGTGGGCAACCTCCACGGCCTCCTCGTAGGTCTCGGCCACGCCGGAGACGGGGTAGGCGATGTCGAGCTCGTCAAGAAGCGCGCTGAAGCGCTCGCGGTCCTCGGCGAGGTCCAGGGCGTCGGGCTGGGTGCCCATGATGGGCACGCCCGCGGCCTTGAGGCGCGCGGCCAGGTTGATGGGCGTCTGGCCGCCGAGCGTGCAGATGACGCCCTCGGGCTGCTCCACGTCCACGATGTCCATGACGTCCTCGAACGTGAGCGGCTCGAAGTAGAGGCGATCCGAGGTGTCGTAGTCCGTGGAGACCGTCTCGGGGTTGCAGTTGACCATGACCGTCTCGTAGCCCTTGTCGTGCAGGGCGTAGGCGGCATGGCAGCAGCAGTAGTCGAACTCGATGCCCTGGCCGATGCGGTTGGGGCCGGCCGAGAGGATCATGGCGCGGGGCTTGTCCGTGTCGCGGCGCTCGCTGGGACCCCACTCGTAGGTCTTGTAGTGGTAGCTCGTGCGCGCCGGGAACTCGCCGCCGCAGGTGTCGACCGTCTTGATGGCCGGCGTCACGCCCTTGGCCTTGCGCCAGGCGCGGACCTCGAGCTCGGTGGAGCCGGTGAAGTGGGCGATCTGCTCGTCCGAGAAGCCCATCTGCTTCACGGAGCGCATGTCTCGCTCGGAGATGTCGGTGAGGCGGCGCTCGGCGAGCCAGCCCTCGGTGTCCGTGAGGTTCTTGAGGTGGCTGAGGTACCACGGGTCGATGCCCGTGAGCTCGTAGATGTCCTCGATGGACCAGCCGCGGCGCAGCGCCTCGATGACGTAGTAGATGCGCTGGGCGGTGGGCACGGAGACCCGCTGGCGGAAGTCGGGCACGTCATAGAGCGCGGGGTCGTCCGCGCCGAGCATGTTCTCGCCAACCTCGAGAGAGCGCATGGCCTTGTTGAAGCTCTCCTCGAACGTGCGGCCGATGGCCATGACCTCGCCCACGGCCTTCATGCGCGTGGAGAGGGTCTCGTCGGTGCCCTTGAACTTCTCGAAAGCAAAGCGCGGCACCTTGACCACGCAGTAGTCGATGGAGGGCTCGAAGCACGCCGGCGTGGCCTGCGTGATGTCGTTGGTGACCTCGTCGAGCGTGAGGCCCACGGCGAGGCGTGCCGCCACCTTGGCGATCGGGAAGCCCGTGGCCTTGGAGGCGAGCGCCGAGGAGCGGCTCACGCGCGGGTTCATCTCGACGACGATGATGCGGCCGTCCTCGGGGTTCACGGCGAACTGGACGTTGGAGCCACCCGTGGCCACGCCGACCTTCTCGAGGATGGCGAGCGAGTAGTCGCGCAGCCTCTGCAGCTCGGTGTCAGAGAGCGTCTGGGCCGGCGCCACGGTGATGGAGTCGCCGGTGTGCACGCCCATGGGGTCGAGGTTCTCGATGGAGCAGATCACGATGCCGTTGCCGGCGCAGTCGCGCATGACCTCCATCTCGATTTCCTTCCAGCCCTGGATGGACTCCTCCACCAGGACCTCGCCCTCCGGCGACAGGTCGATGCCCTGGGCCACGATGCGGCGCAGGTCGTCCATGTCATAGGCGATGCCACCGCCGGCGCCGCCGAGCGTGAAGCTCGGGCGGATGATGACGGGGAATCCCAGCTCGCCCACGATGCGCTCGGCGTCTGCCACCGAGTAGGCAAAGCCACTGCGGCAGATGTGCAGGCCGATGTCCTCCATGGCCTCGGCGAACAGCTTGCGGTCCTCGCCGATGCGGATGGACTCGGTGTTGCAGCCGATGACCTCCACGCCGTACTTGGACAGCACGCCGGCCTCGTCGAGCTCGATGGCGCAGTTGAGGCCCGTCTGGCCGCCCATGTTGGGCAGCAGGGCGTCGGGGCGCTCGCGCTCGATGACCTTGGCCACGGAGTCTGCCGTGATGGGCTCCACGTAGGTGCGGTCGGCGATGCCCGGGTCGGTCATGATCGTGGCGGGGTTCGAGTTCACGAGGACGACCTCGTAGCCGAGCGCCTTGAGGCTCTCGCAGGCCTGCGTGCCCGAGTAGTCGAACTCGCACGCCTGGCCGATGACGATCGGGCCAGAGCCAATGACCAGGATCTTCTTGATGTCGGTACGCTTCGGCAACTAGAAGCGCCTCCCCTCGCGGACGTCGATGGCAAGATAGTCGGGCACACCCTCCATGAGGCGACGGAACGCCTCGAACAGGTAGACCGCGTCGTGCGGTCCGGGCGATGCCTCGGGGTGGTACTGCACGGAGAACGCCGGGATGTCGAGGAACTGGATGCCCTCGGGCGTGCCATCGTTGAGGTTCACGTGCGTGAGGCGGATGCGGCCGAACTTTTCGGTGCTGACGACTGGCGCGATGCGGCGCTCGCTCCAGAAGCGCAGGTCATGCGTGTTGGCGGCGTGCCAGGCGTCCACGACCTCGGTGCCGCCGGAGAGCTCCGCGTCGAGCTCGCCCAGGCTGTCGAAGACCAGGCCGTAGTTGTGGTTCTGGGCCGTGACCTCCACCATGCCCGAGAGCAGGTTCATGACGGGCTGGTTGCCGCCGTGGTGGCCGTACGGGAGCTTCTCGATGGCGGCGCCCGCAGCCTGGCAGATCATCTGGTGGCCCAGGCAGATGCCAAAGACGGGCACGCGGCCCAGGAGCTGCTCGGCGCAGGCCGCCGGCTCGGGCAGCTCGCGCGGGTCTCCGGGGCCGTTGGAGAGGAACACGCCGTCCGGGTTGGTGGCGAGGATCTTCTCGGCCGGGGTGTCCCAGGGCACCACGTGCACGTCCATGCCGGCGCCGATGAGGCCGCGCAGAATGCCGCGCTTCTCGCCGCAGTCGAGCGCCGTGACGCGCAGGCGGCGGCGCGGGCGGTCGAGGTCCACCTTGGCGTCCACGTCATAGGGCTCGGGCGTGGAGACCTTGGCGACCCAGTTGGTCTCGGCGATGGAGGGAGCGGCCTTGACGCGGGCCACGAGGCTTGCCGGGTCAAGGTCTGTGGTGGAGATGGCGCAGCGCATCGTGCCCGCCTCGCGCACGCGCAGCGTGAGGGCGCGGGTGTCAACGCACTCGATGGCCACGATGCCGCGCTGGGCGAGGAAGTCTGGCAGCGTGCCCTCGGAGCGCCAGTTGTTGGGCGTGTGGCACATGTCGCAGACGATGACGCCGGCGAGCGCGGCGCCGTCGGACTGCATGTCTGCCGCGCACACGCCGTAGTTGCCGATCTGCGGATAGGTGAAGGCTACGATCTGGCCGGCGTAGGACGGGTCTGTGATGACCTCCTGGTAGCCGGACATGGAGGTGTTGAAGACGAGCTCGCCGAACGTCTCGCCCGTGGCGCCCACGGACAGGCCCTCGAACGTGGTGCCGTCCTCGAGCGCGAGCAGCGCCCTCGTGGCTTCCTTTGCCAGAAGTGGGTTCACGCGTTCCCCTTTCGGTTGGGTTCGCGGTGAGATGAGACACCCCAGCCTGGCGCGACGCCAAAAAAGACGCCCGGCATGGCCGAGGGCGTCCCCACAAGACAGATGCGCTTGCGCCGCGCATCCTTTGGCCCAACGTAAACCCGGCTTGTCCAACGCCGAGTCAGGCCCTTGCCTTGCAGGTATCCCGTACCGTGCTTAAAGGTCGAGGGACATAATAGCGCGGGCGTGCGGTTGCGCAAGGCTAACCTTTTGTTAGGCGACCTCATATAATTGCAGGTAGAGCAGGTAGCCGCGCCGTTATGCACGCGACCGCGCGGAATATCCATCTTGGGACGGCGAGGGCGGGGGCCCGTCGCCCCACGCGGGGCCGCCGCCTTCCGGGCCCGGGCGCGCGGACGCCTACTCGCCGTCGACGTCGCGCGCGACGGCCTCCTCGATGGCCTCGACGCCGGCTGCGGAGAGGTCCTCCCCGCCCTGGCAGAAGCGCTTGTCAACCCAGCCGGTGAGGATGGGCGCGGCCACCGCCGTGATGATGACGGCCGTGGCGATCTGCGCGTAGGCCGTGGGCGCAAGCTCGGCGTAGCGCGGCGCCACCTCGGCGAGGGCCACCGGCGTGGTCATGGCCGTGCCCGCGATGGTGGAGCAGGCCACGGCCGCCTTGCCGTTGCCGCCGCACAGGCGCTCGAACGCAAACGTCACGGGGCCAACCACGAACAGCGTGATGAGGCCAAGCAGGATGCCGGAGATGCCGCCGGTGATGAAACTCGAGAGGCTCATGGACGCGCCAAGCTGAAAGCCGATGACGGCGATGGCCGGGTTCGTGCCCGGAACCAGCAGGTTCTTGATGAACGGAAACAGGTTTCCCAGCACCATGCCAATGACGAGCGGCAGGATGGAGCCCACGATGGTGCCCACCGGGATGTTCGCGAGGCCCGAGACGCCCAAGATGATCATCGTGACGGCGGGGCCGGCCGTGAAGAACAGGATGCCCACGGCGCCGCGCTCGGACTCGTCGCCGAACTCGCCCATGATGCCCGTGTAGAGCGCCATGTTGCAGAAGGTGATGCCGCCGATGATGGAGACCGAGGAGAGCCCCAGGAAGTTGTCGTTGAAGAAGTAGGCCACGGCAAGCCCCAGCGCCGCGGCAAGCACGAGCTTGGGGACGAGAACCACGATGCCGGTCTTGATGGCGCCGGGCGTGGACTTGAACGAGATGCCGGCGCCCACGAACAGCAGGATGGCCGCGACGATCGTGTTGGAGCCGCCGCGCGTGGCCGCCGTGAAGAAGCCGCCGATCTCAAAGACCTGCGGGCAGAACGTGTTGAGCAGAAGCCCCACGATCATGGGATAGATCATGATGTCGCCGGGGATGCGCGGCACTCTGAGCCTCCTGGCGGGCGTCTGCGGCACGGTCGTCTCGCTCGTCTGGGTCATGCGGCCTCCTAGCTTCGCGTTTTGGTCCGGACATGGTAGCAGACGGCCCATCTACGCGGCGATGCGGCAATCAGATGGTCACAAACCCGAGTTGTGAACACCTTCAGAAGGTTTTAGCGGACAGTCTGAAACGCCCGTTTGCAAAACACGAGGTAAACGGCTTGCGGAAAATCAGCAAGCAAGCAGGCTGCCAGAAATATGGGCGCAAGCGTGTTCACAACTCGGGTTTGCGACCACAAAAGAGGCCCCGCACCACAAAGACAACGTGGCGCGGGGCCTCATCGGCGAGACGCGGCGTGGCGGGCGCCGGAACCCCCTACTTTCCGCGCTCGTCTCCCATGAAGAAGAGGGCGACGGTGCCGGGACCCGTATGCGAGCCGATGACCGTGCCGATGTCGTTAATCTGCACCTTACCCGCGAGCGCCGGGAACTTGGCCTCGACCATGTCGCGGACGGCCTCGGCGTCCTCGCGGCACGCGCTCATCGAGAGCGAGCACTTGCCGGCGTAGCCATGCCCGTCCTGGACGTGCTCCTCCATGCGGGCGACCATGTCCTTGGCGGCCTTGGCCTTGGTGCGAATCTTGTCGCGCGGGATGAGCTTGCCCTCGTCGTTCATGTTGAGCACGGGGCAGATCTTGAGTGCGGTGCCCACGAAGCCGCTCACGCGGGAGACGCGGCCTCCGCGGATATAGCTCGAAAGATCAGTCGAGAAGAACCAGTGGTGGACGTGCAGGCGGTTCTCCATCGCCCACTCGAAGGCCTCGTCGAGCGTGACACCCTCGTCGCGCTTATCGGCGAGATAGTCCACGAGCATGCCGTAGCCCGAGCTCGCACCCAGGGAGTCGACCACGAGGACGCGACGGCCGGGGTGCGCCTCCATGACTTGCGTCGCGGCAAGGCAAGCACTGCCGTAAGCGCCGGAAAGGCCGCTCGAGAGGGATACGTGCAGGACATCCGAGCCCGCCGCCACGATGGGCTCCCACAGCTCGACGAACTCGCCCGCGCTCACCTGCGAGGTGGTAGGGGTGGCACCGGCCTTGATGGCAGCGTAGAAGTCCTCCGGGGAGATGGACTGGTAGAGGTCGTCGAGGTGGTCGACGCCGTTCTCGTCCCAATGGAAGCAGGCGTAGGGAATCACGCGGGAATCGAAGAAGCTCTTGTCCCTGTCCGCGGTGGAGCAGCAAGTAAGCGTGAAGTTTGCCATGGTGGTACCTCGTTATCGGCTCGGCATGCCGACGGAGCGGCGAGCGTCAAAGCCTCGCCGTCCTGTCGGGCGTTTTACCCGCATTGTACCGCGGGGCTGAATCCAGCGAGCATGGAGCGGGGCTCGCGGCCCGACGTCGCAAGCCCGCGCAAGAAAAGTACGGTGGCCATGCGACAAAAGAATGACGTCCGTGCAACAAAATAACGGCACCCGTGCAACAAAATTGAGATTCTTCGGCTCGATTTCGCCTCATGGCCTTGTTCGAGCAAATCCCAACTGGGGTTTTATTTGCCACCGTTCGAATACCATTTCACGGAAATGGACTCGGACGGCATTATTCAGCCGCAGAATCTCAAATTCGTTGCACGCGAGGCTCGGCTAGCTTCAGACGATGCTAACGGCACACACATTTCGCGGCCTTAGCAACACGCAAAAGCGCGTTTCAATTAGCAACTGGCTACTACTCGCCGTCGATGTCCTTCGCGACGGCCTCCTCGAGCGCCTCGACGCCCGCGGCGGAGAGGTCCTCCCCGCCCTGGCAGAACTTCTTGTCGACCCAACCCGTGAGGATCGGCGCGAGGATTGCCGTGATGATGACAGCCGTCGCGATCTGGGCGTAGGCCGTCGGCGCAAGCTCGGCGTAACGCGGCGCGACCTCGGCGAGAGCGACCGGCGTCGTCATCGCGGTGCCGGCGACCGTGGAGCACGCGATGGCCGCCTTGCCGTTGCCACCGCAGAGGCGCTCGAAGGCGAACGTCACCGGGCCGACGACGAACAGCGTGATAAGGCCGAGCAGGACGCCCGAGATGCCGCCGGAGATAAAGCTGGACAGACTCATGGATGCGCCAAGTTGGAAGCCCAGGAACGCGATGGCGGGGTTCGTACCCGGTACCAGCAGGTTCTTGACGAACGGGAACAGGTTGCCGAGGACCATGCCGATCACGAGCGGCAAAACGGAGCCCACGATGGTGCCCACGGGGATGTTCGCCAGGCCGGAGACGCCGAGGATGATCATCGTAATCGCGGGGCCGGCGGTGAAGAACAGAATGCCCACGGCGCCGCGCTCGGACTCGTCGCCGAACTCGCCCATGATGCCCGTGTAGAGCGCCATGTTGCAGAAGGTGATGCCGCCGATGATGGAGACCGAGGAGAGCCCCAGGAAGTTGTCGTTGAAGAAGTAGGCCACGGCAAGCCCCAGCGCCGCGGCAAGCACGAGCTTGGGGACGAGAACCACGATGCCGGTCTTGATGGCGCCGGGCGTGGACTTGAACGAGATGCCGGCGCCCACGAACAGCAGGATGGCCGCGACGATCGTGTTGGAGCCGCCGCGCGTGGCCGCCGTGAAGAAGCCGCCGATCTCAAAGACCTGCGGGCAGAACGTGTTGAGCAGAAGCCCCACGATCATGGGATAGATCATGATGTCGCCGGGGATGCGCGGCACTCTGAGCCTCCTGGCGGGCGTCTGCGGCACGGTCGTCTCGCTCGTCTGGGTCATGCGGCCTCCTAGCTTCGCGTTTTGGTCCGGACATGGTAGCAGACGGCCCATCTACGCGGCGATGCGGCAATCAGATGGTCACAAACCCGAGTTGTGAACACCTTCAGAAGGTTTTAGCGGACAGTCTGAAACGCCCGTTTGCAAAACACGAGGTAAACGGCTTGCGGAAAATCAGCAAGCAAGCAGGCTGCCAGAAATATGGGCGCAAGCGTGTTCACAACTCGGGTTTGCGACCACAAAAGAGGCCCCGCACCACAAAGACAACGTGGCGCGGGGCCTCATCGGCGAGACGCGGCGTGGCGGGCGCCGGAACCCCCTACTTTCCGCGCTCGTCTCCCATGAAGAAGAGGGCGACGGTGCCGGGACCCGTATGCGAGCCGATGACCGTGCCGATGTCGTTAATCTGCACCTTACCCGCGAGCGCCGGGAACTTGGCCTCGACCATGTCGCGGACGGCCTCGGCGTCCTCGCGGCACGCGCTCATCGAGAGCGAGCACTTGCCGGCGTAGCCATGCCCGTCCTGGACGTGCTCCTCCATGCGGGCGACCATGTCCTTGGCGGCCTTGGCCTTGGTGCGAATCTTGTCGCGCGGGATGAGCTTGCCCTCGTCGTTCATGTTGAGCACGGGGCAGATCTTGAGTGCGGTGCCCACGAAGCCGCTCACGCGGGAGACGCGGCCTCCGCGGATATAGCTCGAAAGATCAGTCGAGAAGAACCAGTGGTGGACGTGCAGGCGGTTCTCCATCGCCCACTCGAAGGCCTCGTCGAGCGTGACACCCTCGTCGCGCTTATCGGCGAGATAGTCCACGAGCATGCCGTAGCCCGAGCTCGCACCCAGGGAGTCGACCACGAGGACGCGACGGCCGGGGTGCGCCTCCATGACTTGCGTCGCGGCAAGGCAAGCACTGCCGTAGGCGCCGGACAGGCCGCTCGAGAGGGACACGTGCAGCACGTCCGAGCCGGCAGCCACGATGGGCTCCCACAGCTCCACGAACTCGCCCACGCTCACCTGCGAGGTGGTGGGGGTGGCGCCGGCCTTGATGGCCGCGTAGAAGTCGCTGGGGCTCACGGACTGGTAGAGGTCGTCCAGGTGGTCCTGCCCGTCCTCGTTCCAGTGGAAGCACGCATAGGGAATGTGGCGCCCGTCAAAGAACGACTTGGGCCGGTCGGCCGTGGAGCAGCAGGTCAGCGTGAAGTTTGCCATGGGAGTCCCCTCGCTTGCGCCTCGGCGGCGCCGCGCGGGCGCGGGCGCGGCCGAGGAGTTCGTCCATCCACCCCCGATTGTAAGGCTCCGCAAACGGCAGAGGGGCCGCCGGCATGTGCCAGCGGCCCGCTCGGTCTCGCATGCGCCCGCAAGCGCACTACAGCATGGCGCCAAAGTCGCTCACGAGGATCTGCCCGGTGAGCGCGCGGGACTCGTCCGAGGCGAGGAACAGCGCGATGTTTGCCACGTCCTCGGGCATGCAGGGCTGCGTCTTGAGGTTGGAGTGCGTGGCCATGGCGCCCATCATGTCTGCGTCCATGTCGGCGGCGGTGGTGCCGGCAACCATGGGCGTCACGATCGTGCCGGGGCAGATGGCGTTGCAGCGGATGCCCGTGGCCTGGAAGCGCAGGGCCGTGTGCTTCGTGACGCCGATGACCGCGGCCTTCGTTGAGACGTAGACCGCGCCGCCGCAGCCCTTCTCCCCCGCCACGCTCGCGATGTTGACGATGGAGGCGCCGGCGACCATGTGCCGTGTGGCCGCGCGCATGCAGCGCATGGTGCCCTTCTGGTTGGTCTCGATGATGCGATCCAGGTCATCATCGCAGAAGCGGTCCACGGGCTTGAGGCCGCTCTCGAGGATGCCCGCGTTGTTCACGAGGACGTCGACCTTGCCAAAGGCGTCGATGGCCGCCTGGACGAGACGGTCCGGGTCCTCGGACTTGGAGATGTCACAGGGGACGGCGAGCGTGCGGCCGCCGGCCTGGTTGATCTGGTTGGCGACCTCGTCGAGCGCCTCCTTGCGGCGCGCCGCCATGACGACGCTTGCGCCCTCCGCGGCGAACAGCCGGGAGATGGCGGCGCCCACGCCGGAGTTTGCGCCCGTGACGATCGCGACCTTGCCCTCGAGCCTTCTCATGAGTGACTCCCCTTCCACTTTGCCGGGCGTCCGCCCGGCGCCAGGGCCCCGCCGTGCGAGACCCGCCAATGCTTAGGAGCGTACGCGGTGGCAGGGCCCGGCGGCGCGTACGCTCGGCAGACGGCGACACGCGATTCGGCGGCAAGGCGAGCGCGTGGCATACCTGCCGAGAAATAAATGGGGGACTCCCTGCCCGATTATGAACTGCCTCCCATTTCTTGGACACGAGAAATGGGAGGCTTTTTATGCGTGTCGACTTGAGGGTGAAGCACGACATCGAGGCCAGGAAGGCGGCGATCGGGCTCTTCGAGCGAGGCCACGGCTTCGAGTCGGCGGCGAAGGCGCTGTCGGTCCCGCGCAACACCGTGAGACAATGGCTCTACGTATACCGGTCGTTCGGAAGCGAGGTGCTGCTATCCATGGACGGCAAGCCGGCCAGGTACACATACGAGCAGAAGGTCGCCGCCGCCTCGGCCGTGGTCGACGGCGGCATGGGCAGGCGGGATGCCATGGAGGCGTTCGGAGTCATGTCCATGGCGCCGCTCAAGAGATGGTGCGGGCTCTACCGCGAGGGCGGGGCCGAGGCGCTCAGGCCCAAGCCGAAGGGCAGGCCCAGGGGCTCGAAGTCCAGGTCGCGCGAGCGCACCCGCGAGCAGGAGCTCGAGGAGCGCTGCCGAAGGCTCGAGACAGAGGTGGCCTACCTAAAAAAATTGCGCGCCCTGGTCGAGAGGGACGGGCTCTGACCAGGGCGAAGGTCGAGGCCGTGAGCGCCCTGCGCTCAGAGGGGTGCGGGCTGGGGCGGCTGCTGGAGTGTGCCGGCCTGCCTCGGTCCAGCTACTACTACGCGCTGTCGCACCCGGCCAGGCCGACGCGCCCGGAGCTGCGGGACGCGGTGGCGGAGATCTTCTCGCGCACGACCAACGGGTGCGGCCACCGCCAGGTCGCCATGTGCCTGCGCGCCGAGCTGGGCGCGCGCATAGCCGACAAGACCGTGCTCA
>OLNE01002284.1_pt1 | contig 12193 bp, 10 predicted proteins | sample 1672431 | NCBI WGS metagenome assembly OLNE01 (sample SAMEA3136685, study PRJEB25190) | human gut metagenome | reverse complement strand
AAGAAAGTAGTAGAATTTGCACTCAAAGCAGGAATCGCAGCAAATTGCCAGATCAATCAGTATTGCAAATTTGACAGAAAGAATTATTTCTATCCAGATAACCCGCAGAACTATCAGATTTCTCAGCTGTATCTGCCAATCTGTCATGATGGCTGGGTAGAGATTGAGACATCTGCCGGAAAGAAAAAGGTACGTATCCATGAGATGCATATGGAAGAGGATGCCGGCAAACTGATTCACGATGAATGGGAAGACTGTTCTCTTGTGGATTATAACCGAAGTGGTGTTCCACTGATCGAGATCGTATCTGAACCAGATATGAGAAGTTCAGAGGAAGTTATTGCTTATCTGGAAAAACTTCGCTGTATGATGCAGTACCTTGATGTATCTGACTGTAAGTTGCAGGAAGGATCTATGCGTGCAGATGTCAACCTTTCTGTGCGTGAGGTAGGAAGTGAAACATTCGGAACCAGAACTGAGATGAAAAAACCTGAACTCTTTCAAAGCGATTGCAAGAGCGATAGAAGGAGAAAGAGAACGTCAGATCGAACTGATCGAAGAGGGCAGATCTGTTGTACAGGAAACACGGCGCTGGGATGATAACAAAGAATCTTCTCATGCAATGCGTTCCAAAGAAGATGCAAAAGATTATCGCTATTTCCCGGATCCGGATCTTCCGCCAATCCATATCTCCGATGCATGGATTGAAGAACTCCGTGAATCACAGCCGGAACTTCGTGAAGAAAAACAGCTTCGCTATCAGTCTGAATATGATCTTCCGGCGTATGATGCAGGAATCCTTACGGAATCCAGACACCTGTCCATGTTGTTTGAAGAAGTGGCAAAACTTTGTGGCAACCCGAAAAAAGCAGCAAACTGGTTTATGGGAGAAGTTCTTCGCCTGACCAAGGATAAAGGAATGGATGTGGAAAAAGTTTCCTTTACACCGGAGCATCTGGCTGATCTGATTCAGATGGTGGAAAAGAAAGAAGTCAGTGCACAGAACGCAAAGAAGGTTTTTGAAAAAGTTTTTGAGGAAGATATTGATCCGGTAAGTTACATTGAGGAACATGGTCTGAAGATCGTTGAAGATACCGGTCTGCTCAATGATACTCTTCAGAAGATCCTGGAAGAGAACCCGGGACCACTTGAGGAGCTGCTTGGCGGTAAAGAAAAAGTCTTTGGTTTCTTTGTTGGAAAGATGATGCGCGAACTGAAAGGTAAGGCAAGTCCGGATGCAGTACGCGAGGCACTTGTCAAAGAAGTTGAAAAAAGAAAAAATCAGTAAATTACAGGAGAATAAATATTATGGTAACGGTTAATAAAAATTATCTGAAATTACCAGGCAGTTATCTTTTTTCTACAATTGCAAAAAAAGTAGCTGCCTATCAGGAAGCAAACCCGGATGTTCAGATCGTCCGTCTTGGTATTGGTGATGTCACACAGCCTCTGGCTCCGGCGATCATAGATGCACTCCACAAATCTGTAGATGAGATGGCTCATGCAGAGACATTTCATGGCTATGCACCGGATCTTGGATATGAATTTTTAAGAAGTGCAATCGTAAAAAATGATTATGAGGCACGCGGCTGCCAGATCAGTGCGGATGAAATCTTTGTATCTGACGGTGCAAAGAGTGATTCCGGAAATATTCAGGAAATTTTTGGAACAGAGAACAAAGTTGCAGTCTGCGATCCGGTATATCCTGTATATGTAGATACGAATGTCATGGCAGGACGCACCGGTGATTATAATAAGAAAAACGAAAACTTTGATGGTGTGATCTATATGCCTTGCCTGGAATCAAATGGATTTCTTCCGGAACTGCCTGTAGAGACACCGGATCTGATCTATCTCTGTTTTCCGAATAATCCAAGTGGTGCAGCAATCACAAAAGATAAACTGCAGGAATGGGTAGATTATGCAAATGAAAATGGTTCTGTGATCATTTACGATGCCGCTTATGAAGCATATATTACAGAAGAAAATGTTCCGCACAGTATTTATGAGTGTGAAGGTGCACGCACCTGTGCGATCGAACTGCGCAGCTTTTCCAAAAATGCCGGATTTACAGGTGTTCGCCTTGGATTTACGGTCGTTCCGAAAGATCTGGTAAGAGAAGGCGTTGCACTGCATGATCTGTGGGCAAGACGTCATGGAACAAAATTTAATGGTGCACCATACATCGTACAGCGCGCAGGTGAAGCTGTTTATTCCCCAGAAGGAAAAGCACAGCTGAAAGAACAGGTTGCATATTATATGAGAAATGCCCATACGATCTATAACGGACTTAAAGAGGCTGGATATTCTGTATCCGGTGGCGTAAATGCTCCATATATCTGGCTGAAAACACCAAACAATATGAGTTCCTGGGATTTCTTTGATTATCTTCTTGAAAATGCACATGTAGTAGGAACTCCTGGTTCAGGCTTTGGAGCGCATGGCGAAGGCTTCTTCCGACTGACTGCGTTCGGAAGCTATGAGAATACACAGGAGGCACTTAGAAGAATCAAGGCCTTATAAATTTGTATAAAGAATAGAGCGAAAAAGCTTCAAAAGAGGTGGTTTTTGACAAACTGCCTCTTTTTCGTTGCCATAGAAAAAAATATACCGTATAATCTTAATGCATATATTTTTTATCAAGAACGTAGCCGGATTTTATGAAATACAACCGGATACCGGTCAAAGGAGTTGTAATAGATGTACATAGAAACAACAGAAAAACTGCTTGATTTTATAGAGAAAAGTCCAACAGCATTTCAGGCAGTGGACGAAATGCAGAAGAGATTAACAGAAAATGGATTTGAAGTGCTTTCGGAAAAAGAATACTGGAAGCTGGTTCCGGGAGGAAAATATCTGGTGACCAGAAATAATTCTGCTCTGATCGCTTTCTGTATCCCGGAAAAGGAATCCAGAGTATTTCATATCATGGCGAGTCACAGCGATTCACCATCTTTTAAGATCAAGGAAAATCCGGAAATAAAAGTGGATAACAGTTATGTAAAACTAAATGTGGAAAAATATGGCGGAATGTTGATGGCACCATGGTTTGACAGACCACTTTCGGTTGCTGGAAGAGTGATCATCCGCAGAAATGACGGACTGGAAGAAAAACTGGTAGATATAAAGCGTGATCTGGTAATGATTCCGAATCTCGCAATCCATATGAATCGTGAAGCGAATAATGGTGTGGCTTATAATCCACAGAAAGATCTTCTTCCATTATTTGCAGCGGAAAATACAGACCGGACATTGTCCGAACTTATTGCTGAACAGGTTGGCATCAAAAAGGAAGACATTATCAGTCATGATCTGTTTTTATATAATCGCATGCCGGGAACTGTCTGGGGTGCGGACAGGGAATTTGTTTCATCTGCACGTCTGGATGATCTGCAGTGTGCATTTGCTTCCATGGAAGGATTGCTTCGTGCGCAGAATCATGAATCAATCGCAGTGCATTGTGTGATGGATAATGAGGAAGTCGGAAGTGGAACAAAGCAGGGAGCTGCGTCAACATTCCTGAAAGATACGCTTCTTCGTATCAATATGGGACTTGGAAGGACTTACGAAGAATATCTGATGACATTGGCTGGAAGTTTTATGGTTTCTGCGGATAATGCACATGCACTTCATCCGAACTATACGGATAAGACAGATCCGACCAATCATCCGGTACTGAACAAGGGAATTGTCATTAAATTTAATGCAAACCAGAAATACTGTACAGATGCAGTATCTGCAGCGATATTTAAGGAGCTGTGTACAAAAGCCGGTGTACCATATCAGACCTTTGTGAACCGTTCTGACATTGCAGGGGGCTCAACTCTGGGAAATATTTCCAATACGCAGGTCCCGATGAATACGGTGGATATCGGTCTGCCTCAGCTGGCCATGCATTCACCATATGAGACCGCCGGCGTGAAGGATACCGAATACCTGGTCAGAGCAGCAGAAGAACTTTTTGCGTAAAAGTTTTGGATGAAATATTATGCAGAAGAAATGGCAGAACGAAAAGAAGGACAGAATGATGAGCGATAAAAAAGCAGTTTTTTTTGATGCAGATGGGACAATCTGTGATATAGAAAAAGGAGTACCGGACAGTGCGATAGAATCAATTAAGAAACTGATCGCAAATGGACATCAGGCATGGCTGTGTACGGGCAGAAGCCGTGCATTTGTGCCGTGGTATCTTGAACGGATTCCATTTACAGGGATGATCAGCGCATGTGGTGCTACGATTGAAAAAGATGGAAAAAGACTTTATAACAATGAAATGACACCGGAAGTAGCTGAAAAGTCTGTGGAGATTCTTCGAAAATATGGACTGATTCCAGTAATGGAAGGTGCAGATTATATGTATTATGACAAAGATGAATATACCACAGAGGTAAACTGGTATGCGGATCTGATCACAGAAGCTCTTGGACCAAAATGGCGTCCGATCAGAGGCAATGAACACTGTATGCATATCAATAAGATCAGTGCCAAGATGCAGGACGGATGTGATGCGGATCAGGCTTGCAGAGAACTGTCTCCATACTATGATGTGATCCGTCATGAAAATAATGCATTTGTCGGAACTACGGTCGAACTGGTTCCAAAGGGATGCAATAAGGCAGTTGGAATTGCAGCGGTGTGCAGGAGCTTTGGAATAGAATGGGAAGATACTGTAGTATTTGGAGACAGCAACAATGACCTTTCTATGTTTGAATATGCGTCCACAAAAGTTGCTATGGGTAATGGTTCGCCTAAAATCAGGGAACTGGCAGATTATGTTACAACAGATATGTTCCACTATGGAATTCAAAACGGGCTTACAAAACTTGGACTTATCTGAGCAATGTAAATACAGTGTACAGTAGAGTTATATAGAGGGAGAGATTATGAAATACGGGAAAATAAGAATAGAGGATGGCAACTTTATTTTTTCCAAACATATGATGATGAATTATCTGCCGTGTAAAGATATCATCTGGGCATACAAACGAAAAGAAGGCGTAGAAGGTGGAGCACAGAAGCAATACAGTACCAGTTCACTGGTGATCATTACACGAAGAAAGAAAAGATACCAGTTTGAGATGACGGACAGAGAGATACAGAACTGTATACAGCTTATGCGGGCCCTGAATCCTCAGATGGTAACAGGGTTTCCTCAGGGAAGCCGGATTTCGATGCAAAGTCTTCCGAATACCAGAGATCTTGGTGCATTAGAAACAGAGGATGGCAGACATATTCTGCCGAAACGCCTTCTTCGTAGCGGAAGTCTGTATCATATATCTATTACGGATCAAGATATGCTGACACATGAATATCATCTTTCTACGGTTGTGGATTTCAGAACCCGGATGGAATGTCTGGAAAAGCCGGATACTATTATTGAGGGTGTACAATATCATGAGATTCCGATCGTTGATGAGGAAACACTGGGAATTACCAGATCAGGAAGCCCGACAGAACTTCTGAGGAATTTTAAAGAAATTCCTGAAGAATTCATGCTGAAGCAATATGAATCATTGGTTCATGATGAATACAGCATCAAACAGTATGCACGCTTTCTGGATGTACTTCTGCATCAGAATGAGGGAGCTGTGCTCTGGCACTGCAGTGCAGGTAAAGATCGTGTCGGTGTAGGAACCGCTCTTCTTCTCTGCGCATTGGGAGTACCGAAAAAAACGATTTACGAGGATTTTATGAAAACAAACATGTATCTGGATAAAGAAATGGAATATATGATTCGTTTTCTTGAAACCAAAATGATTGTGGACAATCAGGTCATGGATAAGATACGTCTGTTTTACAGAGTCAAGGAAGAGTATCTGGATATCGTATTTGAAACAATAAAAAAAGATTTTGGTTCCATGGATATGTTTATGAAAAAGGCTCTTTATATGAATCCCAAAAACATCGAAGTCTTACGAAAAAAATATCTTGTATAAAAATGCATAAAATGCAATATAAATGCATTTAAGTGCATAATTATAAATTCAAAACACAAATGTCGAATTATTAGAATTGCCTTTACAATGATAAATAAGTTGTTATAATTTAAAAAATAGGGTTAAAAATATAGTGATTAATTATTCATAGAGCCTTCGCTCAAAGGAGGATAAATATATTATGATAAAAGTTGGAATAATCGGTGCGACAGGATATGCCGGTAATGAACTTGTAAGAATTCTCGTAAATCATCCTGAAGTAGAGATAAAATGGCTCGGTTCAAAGTCATATGACGGTGAAAAATATTCAGATATATATAGAAATACATTTGAAATTATAGACGGTATCTGCACAGCTAAAACTCTTGAAGAGATTTCTGAAGATGTAGATGTAATCTTTACTGCAACACCACAGGGATATTTAGCAGGCCTTCTTACAGATAAGGTTTTGGAAAATGCTAAAATCATCGACCTTAGTGCTGACTTCAGATTAAAGGACGTAGATATTTATGAAGAGTGGTACAAGATTGATCATAAGAGACCTGACTTAATTGATGAAGCAGTTTACGGACTCTGCGAGATCAACAGAGATAAGATAACACCTGAGACACGTATTATTGCCAATCCTGGCTGTTACACAACAACATCTATCCTTACATTGTATCCAATGGTAAAAGAGGGTGTTATTGATCCTAATACTATTATTATAGATGCAAAGAGCGGTACTACAGGTGCAGGACGTAAGGCAGTAACTGCAAATCTTTTCTGTGAAGTAAACGAAAGCATGAAGGCATACGGTGTAGGTACTCACAGACACACACCTGAAATAGAAGAGCAGCTTGGATATGCATGTGGTCTAGATATTAAGCTTATATTTACTCCTCACCTTGTTCCAATGAACAGAGGAATTATAGCAACATGCTATGCAAATCTTTCTAAGGACATTTCTGAAGAAGAAATCAGAGATATTTACAATAAATATTATAAGGATGAGAAGTTTGTCCGTGTTCTTGATAAAGGTGTTGTTCCTGAAACAAGATTTACAAAGGGTTCTAACTATGTGGATGTTAACTTCTTCATTGAAAAGAGAACTAACAGACTCATTATGATTGGTACTCTCGACAACATCGTTAAGGGTGCTGCAGGACAGGCTGTTCAGAACATGAATATTTTATTCGGATTGAAGGAAGACACAGGACTTAACCTTGTTCCTTCTATTGTTTAATACATAGGCTATTCTATAAATATCAATTAGTAGTAGAATATTTAAAGAATGTTAATTATATAAAAAAGATTATTTTAGATTTTTATCATAGAGGTGATTAAATGGAAATGAATAACGAAACAGGAGTAGCTAAGGGAATTCTTGCCCCTAAGGGATTCGAAGCTGCATACACAAGTGCAGGTATTAAGAAGAACAATGCTCTCGATATGGCGCTTATTTACTCTGAGACACCATGTATCGCAGCTGGTACATTTACAAGAAACAGAGTTTTCGCAGCTCCTGTTCAGTGGGACAGAGGATTAATCCAAACTTCACCATGCTTTAACGCAATTGTAGTTAACGCAGGTGTTGCAAATGCATGTACAGGAGAAAAGGGTTTACAGGACTGTAAGGATACAGCAGAAGCTGTTGCAAAGAACATTTCATGTAATCCTGAAAATGTTTTAATCTGCTCAACAGGTGTTATCGGCGCAAATCTTCCAATGGATAAGATTAAGTCAGGTATCGAGGCAATGGCTAAGACACTTTCATCAAATCCTGAAAACGGACATGGTGCAGCTAAGGCTATCATGACTACAGATACAAGACCTAAGGAAGTTTCTATTACAGTAGATATTGATGGAACTCCTGTTACTATCGGTGGTATGTGTAAGGGTGCAGGCATGATACATCCACATATGGCTACAATGCTTTGCTTTGTAACAACAGACGTACTTATTAAGAAAAAGCTTCTTACAACAGCTTTTAAGGAAGTTATTGATGATTCATTTAACATGATCTCAGTTGACGGCGATACATCAACAAATGATACAGCTATTGTTCTTGCTAATGGTAAGGCTGAAAATAAGATTATTGATAGCAAGAATGAATCATATGAGACATTTAAGAGAGCTCTCGGACATGTATGTACTGAGCTTGCAAAGATGATCGCAGGTGACGGCGAAGGCTGTACAGCCCTTATTGAGGCAACAGTTTGCAATGCCAAGACAAGAGATGATGCAAGAACACTTGCTAAATCTATTGTTACATCATCACTTACAAAGGCTGCTGTATTTGGCCATGACGCTAACTGGGGAAGAATCCTTGCAGCCATGGGATACTCAGGTGTTGATTTTGATCCTGAGATTGTAGACATTTTTGTAAGCAGTAACAACGGTAGATTACAGCTTGTTAAAGATGGTATTGCAACAGATTATTCAGAAGATGAAGCAACAAGTATTCTTTCAGGTAATCCTGTAATTATTACAGCGGACATTAAGAAGGGCGGCGAAACAGCAACTGCCTGGGGATGTGACCTTACATTAGAATACGTAAAGATAAATGCAGATTATAGAAGTTAATTATTAAAGACATGATTAAATACAGAGGTAATAATACAATGTACGACGATGTAGAAAAGAACAGGGCCGAGGTGCTTATTGAAGCACTCCCTTATATACGATATTTTCATGAAAAGATTATCGTTGTTAAGTACGGCGGAAGTGTAATGGACAGCGAGTCATTATCTGATAAATTAATTGAAGATATTGCACTTCTTAAATCCGTAGGATTTCGCCCTGTTATTGTACATGGTGGCGGTAAGGAAATCAGTAAATGGGTTAAAATGAGCGGTCATGAAGTTAAGTTTATTAACGGCTTCAGATACACAGATAAGACAACAATCGACATCGCTCAGATGGTTCTTAACAAGATTAATAAGGACCTAGTAAGAAGACTCAGCAAGCTTGGTGTAAAGGCAATCGGTATCAGTGGCCAGGACGGAAAAATGCTTCATGTTAAGAAGAAGGAAATGGCTGACGGTAAGGATTTAGGATTCGTAGGTCAGATTGATCACGTTGATTCTGAGATTATTAAGAATATTCTCGACAGAGACTATGTTCCAATCATTTGTCCAATCGGATATGATGATGAATATCTTCCTTATAACATCAATGCTGATGATGCTGCTTACTCAGTTGCAACATCTCTTAAGGCTGCAAAGCTTGCATTCTTAACAGACGTTGAGGGACTTTACAGTGACTTTAACGACAAGAGCACATTAATTTCTGAAATCAGAATTGATGATGCAAAGGCTCTTTTACAGTCAGGTGATATTAAGGGCGGTATGATTCCTAAGTTAACTAACTGTATCAGTGCTATTGAAAAGGGAGTTTCAAGAGTCCATATTCTTGACGGTCGTATCCCTCATTCACTTCTTCTTGAAATCTTCACTAATAAGGGTGTTGGTACAGCTATTATCGGCAACAATGAAGAGAAATTCATGAAGGACTAATTATACGACATAAGTTAAACACAGAAATTATTATGTAGAATTTTAATTCTCATATTAAGGAGTTACATATGAATACAAAGGAAATTATGGAATGTGCTGACGAGCATTTAGTCCATGTATATAACAGATATAAGATCGTGTTAGATCACGGTGACGGAGTTTATTTATATGACAAGGACGGCAAGGATTATCTTGATTTTGGTGCCGGAATTGCCGTATATGCATTTGGATATAACAACAAAGAATTCAACGATGCTTTAAAAGCACAGATTGATAAGCTTATCCACACATCTAACTTATTCTACAACGAGCCTGCAGCAGAAGCAGCAAAGGCTCTTACAGAAGTAACAGGTATGGACAAGGTGTTCTTTACAAACTCAGGAACAGAAGCTATTGAAGGTGCTGTAAAGGTAGCTAAGAAGTACGGACATTTAAAGACAGGAAGCAATGATAACGAAATTATCGCATTTTCACATTCATTCCATGGCCGTTCCATGGGTGCTTTATCAGTAACAGGTAACATGGCATACCAGACACCTTTCGGTCCGCTTATTCCTGATATTAAGTTTGCTGAATACAACAATTTAGACAGTGTTAAGGCTCTTATTACAGATAAGACATGTGCAATCATCCTTGAGACAGTTCAGGGTGAGGGTGGTATTTATCCTGCAGATAAGGAATTCTTAGAGGGCTTAAGAGCGTTATGTGATGAGCATGACATGCTTCTTATGCTTGATGAGATTCAGTGTGGTCTTGGAAGAACAGGTTCAATGTACGCATACCAGCAGTACGGTGTAATGCCTGATGTTATTACAACAGCCAAGGCTTTAGGTCAGGGACTTCCAGTTGGTGCATTCCTTACAAGAGGAAAGGCAAATGACGTTCTTGTTCCCGGTGATCACGGTTCAACATACGGTGGTAATCCACTTGCAGGAGCTGCAGTTCTTAAGACTCTTGAAATGTTTAAGACACGTGACATTGTAAAACATGTAAACGAAACAGCACCTTACTTTGAGCAGAAGCTTGAAGAGCTTGTTGAAAAGCATGAGATAGTAACAGGAAGACGAGGAAGAGGATTCATGCAGGGAATCACAGTAACAGTTTCTCCTTCAACTATTATTAATAAGGCAATTGAAAACGGATTAATCGTATTTTCTGCAGGACATGATGTTGTTCGTTTTGTACCACCTCTTGTAATTACAAAAGAAGATATCGATGAAATGATTGTACGTTTAGACAAGGCTATATCAGAGGTAGAAAAGTAAATGTCAGACTTATCTAAAATCAGAGAAGAAATTGATGCAACAGACAAGGAGATAATCAAGTTACTTGAAAAGAGAATCGGATTATCTAAGGAAGTTGCCATCGATAAAATTAAAACCGGAAAGAAAATATTTGATAAGGGAAGAGAGATTGAAAAACTCGATTCTGTTAAAAATATTGTAACTTATCCTGCAAATGCTTCTGATATTGCAAAGCTCTACGAACAGATTATGTCAGGAAGCAGAAAGATTCAGTATAGAATTCTTGAAGAAGAAGGCCAGTCAATGCTTTTCCCATATGACATTATGGATGAAGTACCAAATAAAAATATTAAGGTGGCCTATCAGGGTATTCCCGGAGCATATGCTCATATAGCATTAAGACAGTTCTTTGGAACAGATATATTTGAATTCAATGTACCTACATGGAAAGAAGCATTTAATGCCGCTGCCAACGGTAGTGTTGATTACGCAATAGTTCCTATTGATAACTCTACAGCCGGCAGTGTAGTTGAAGTATATGACTTGTTCAACGAATTCCAGGTTTATATCGTAGCTGAAGAATTTGTAAAGATTGAGCATGCTCTTTTAGCTTTACCTGGAACTAAGTTATCTGATATTAAAACTGTTATTTCTCATCCACAGGGACTTATGCAGTGTAAGAAATTCCTTGAAGGACATCAGGACTGGCGTAGAAAGACATGTTCTAATACAGCTATTTCAGCAAAGATGGTTAAAGAGGAAGAGGATAAGACTCAGGCTGCGATTGCAAGTATTGAGGCAGGAAAGATTTACGGGCTTGAGCCAATTGCAACATGCATCAATCAGGAAGTAAAGAATACAACAAGATTTGTTGTATTATCAAATAAGAGACGCTTCTTAAAGAGTGCCAATAAGGTAAGTATTGAAATTGAAACTCTTAACGAAAAGGGTGCTTTATACAACATTTTAAGTCCTATCGTATATAACGACTTAAATATGATGAAATTAGAGTCAAGACCTTTAAAGGGAAGTGAATGGAATTCAAGATTTTACTGTGATTTTGAAGGAAATCTCGCTGATTCAAGAGTAAGAGATGCGCTTAGAGGTATTTATGAAGAAAGTACAAGTATGAGATTACTTGGTAACTATTGATAATTTATTAATTTTATACAATGTTAAACATGCTTTTATGATTGCATAATTATAGAAAGCTATATACAATTAGGGTGTTTTGATTAATATCTAAATATATTTTAAGAGGTAAGTTATGAAATCAATTAACGAAGAGTTAGGAAGTACTACATATCCTGGTAGAGGAATCATTATCGGTAAGACAAAGAGCGGTAAGGCAGCTATGGTTTACTTCATCATGGGAAGAAGTGAAAACAGCCGTAACAGAGTATTTGTTGAAGACGGCGAAGGCATTAAGACAAAGGCTTATGACGAGTCTAAGCTTACAGATCCAAGCCTTATTATTTACGCACCTGTTCGTGTTCTCGGTAAGCAGACAATCGTA
>OLNE01002283.1_pt1 | contig 12195 bp, 10 predicted proteins | sample 1672431 | NCBI WGS metagenome assembly OLNE01 (sample SAMEA3136685, study PRJEB25190) | human gut metagenome | reverse complement strand
AGAAGCCAGGGAACAATGAAAAAGCCTTCTGTTCCCCGGCGAATTTTCGTATTTTAAAGGAAAGGCATGCCCCTGTCCCAGGATCAGCTTCCATATTCCACCCGACGGGTTGGGAAGGAGGGGTGCCGGATGAAAACGGACAGAGACATGCAGTTGACACCAGAATTATTTTACACTATTTTTTCCGCTTTGGTATGTTTAGACATAAATTTAGACATTTTTTCACTTTGACTCTGTATCACTTGACATTCTCTTTTCCCGGTCATACAATATTTTATATTTGCGTAACTGTTCACTACTTTCATAGTTATATTTGCACTTTACATTTTTTTGCAAAGGAGGACCTTCCATTGTCCGATTTTTCCGATCTTCTGGATCATGCTATTGCCCGTTCCAATCTCTCCATGCTCGAACTGCAGGAAGCCAGCGGCATTCCGATCAGCTATCTTTACAAGCTCCGCAAGGGAGTACGTTTTACGAAAAAATATACCCCCAACGTTCTGTCCCTGATCTACGCTCTCCAGTGCCCCAAGGCCGAAGAAGCCCGGCTGCTTCAGGAGTTCCAGATCGAAACCATCGGAAAAGAAACTTTCCGTTGTCTCCATTCCATCCGCGACATCATCGCTTCCATCGGCCCCAGGGATCTCCGGGAGTTTCCGCCGGTTTCTTCAGAAACCCATGATTTTTCCTCTTCTGCCCGTCTCTCCGGCGAGCTGGAGATCAATGCCTGTTTAAGGAAACTTCTCCTGGAGCAGGCGGCTCAGAAGGAAAAAGGCTCTGTGCTGATGCTGGGAGGCGAGCAGCATTCTTTCTTAAAAGAAACCATTCCGCCGATCCTCCACAATTCCGACGTGCAGGTGAGGCATCTCTTCCGTCTCGACAGCCATACCTACCCGGAAAGCGAATCCCACAATCTGGAGACTTTAAAGCCCATTCTCCGATACTTTTTCTGTGGTTTTGGTTATCATCCGAAATATATCTATACTTACAATGACAGTTATGACCGCAGGATTACGATTTTCGATACGCTGCTCATTTTCGGCCACAAGATTGCCATCGCCATGACCGGCGAGGATCATGCTCTGGTGCTGACCAGTCCGGATGAAATCGCTTTCTTCGAGGCGCGTTTTCAGGATCTCTACAACTCCGGTCAGACTCTTATGACTTCCATTTCCGGGCTTATGGGTCTGCAGAACGCTTTTATGGATGCAGAAGCCACAGTGAAAAATTATACTTACTATTCCCTTGAAAATTCCTTCTGTTCCCTTTCCTTCCTTAGCAAGGATATGCTCTTTGCCCATCTGGCAGTACGGGATGAGGAGACAGAGCAGCTTCTGGCTGATTTTCTCAGACGCTCCGAATATCTTCTGGAGCAGAAGCGTGTTTTCTATTACACGAAGGATTCCGTCCGCCAGTTTCTCGCCGACGGAAAGCTCGAATCCCTGCCCCAGGATCTCTACACGCCTCTGAATCCCCAGGAACGTCTGCTGGTGCTCCGGCGTCTCTTGAACCGCTGCACCCATCCCACCAGGAATCTGGAATATCATCTGATTTTGGACAACGCTTTCCCCATTCATCCCAATGCCATGATCGATGCCCTCTCCAAGAGCGCCAACTTCGTGGGTTACTATAACAACGACGATGTCTTTGAAACCTACCGCATTAAAGAGCCCAACCTCTCCAAATGGATCTATTTCTTTCTGGAGTCCCTGGCCTCCAGCGACTGGGTATATAGCAATGAAGAACAGGCAGCGTTTCTTGAGGATGAGATTCAGAAGTTTTCACAGGAACATTAAAAAGGACCGGAAATCTTGTAATTTTGTCAAGGTTTCCGATCCTTTTCTATTTAAAGCGTATCATAACCAGTAACCTGGCAGCTTAAGGGGTAGCCGCCGCTTCCGCAAACATAAGCGGAACCAACGAAGGCCAGCTCGGTATCGTAATAAGCACCGTCCACAATGGTCCAGCAATGGCGGGTGAAGCCGTCTGCGGCCCCGTCACGGCTGCCGTGGATACGGCCGCGGACCAGAGTGACATCGCAGCCTGCGGCGTTGGTCAGATGTGCGAAGGCTGCTGCGAAGTTGTAACAGTTTCCCATACGAGTCGTCAGCATCTCATAAGCGTAGTCCACATCCCAGCCGTCGTAGTAGCTGTAGTTTCTCCAGGTCATGTAGCTGAAATTGCTGTGGCTTACCATATAATTATAGCAGGCCTGGATCTTATCAGAACGGCTCATGGAGTCGTTGGTGATCTGGCTTAAGATCTCCTGGCATTTGAGCTCCAGAAGCTCGGATCTGCTCAGAGGTGCCTCTCCGTTGGCGCTGATCGTTGTCCCGTCGATGGTACGGTTTTTGATCATCTCACCGGTTTTCGGACTGAAATAGTATTTCTTTCCGTCGATGATCTGCCAGCCGGTCAGCATCTCTCCGCGGTAGGAGAAATAGTACTGTTTTTTTCCGATGGTCTGGATTCCCGGCAGGGCCCGGCCCCGCTTACTGAAATAAAACTGCTTCTTATTGATCTTCTGCCAGCCGGTGAGGAACTGCCCTCTTCTATCAGCAAAATAGACGATTGAGCCTTTGCGGATAAAGCGGCTGGTCATGAGACGGCCCCGTGCATCAAAGCAGTAAATTTTTCCGTTGATGCCGATGATCGCATCTTTCACCATCTTGCCTTTGGAATTAAACCAGTACTTATATCCCTTATAAGTGACCCAGCGGTTGATACGGGGACTGACCTGAGCCACTCCCCCTAAATTGTCAGAAGTGCTTACTGTCTTTAAGCTTTCCACAGAATCAGCTGCCGCCACGGGGGCTGCAGCTGAACCTGCCAGCAGAACAACCGCACTTATGAAAGCCAGTGCTCTTGTTTGCTTCATCTTTTGTTCTCTCCTTATTTCTCTTAAAGTGCTACATGAAGGATTGGATGGAGCTCATAGACTCCGTAGGGAGCTCCATAATATTTATTATAATTCTTCGCCTCCGCAAAGAGCGGATCGTAAACCAGACCGTTGATCTCCGCCCAGCTGTGAGCCAGGCCCCAGGTGCCGTCGGAATCCGTGCAGACATAGATATTTGTATAGCCGATGGCCTTTGCCAGATAAGCAAAAGCGCAAGCATCGGACTCACAGTTTCCGCCGCCCAGCAGGAAATGATCATTGGCATAAAGTGCCGGCCATCCCGGCTCGTTGACAAATTTCCGTCTCATGACGTAGGGCTTCTTGATGACCCAGTCAAAACAGGCTTTCAGCTTCTGCTCCTGCGTCATGCTGGAATTGGTGATCTCCGCAGCGATCTTTTTTGCCCGCTCCAGAGTCTCGATATCCTGCACCTTCACGTCGCTGAGTTTCTTGCCGTCACCGTCATAGTAGAGATTTCCGTTCTGAGTGGCGACTTTTTTCATCTCCAGTCTTCCCCGGTCAGAGAGGTAATAGGTGGTGTTGCCCACAGTCTGGGTTCCGGTGAGAAGAATACCCTTCTGACTGAAAAGATAGGCCTTGCCGTTGATGGTCTGAAGTCCTTTTCTAAGCGCTCCGTCATTTCCGAAGTAGGCAAGTCCGTAAGGAAACTGCTGCCAGCCTTTTCTTGCGCTTCCGTCTGCTTTCAGAAAATAAAATTTTCCATCTACGCACACAAAGCAGTTCTTTTTGATCGTTCCCCAGTGATCTGCCCGGTATTTTTTCCCTTTATAAAAGACCCAGGAATCCTTTACCAGCTTTCCTCTCTGATTGAAATAGCAGGTCTTGTTCTTGATTCTGACAAAACCTTTTGCAATTTTTCCATTCTTATAATAATAGGCGACGCCATTTGAGGCTTTCTGCCAGCCCTCTTTTTTCGTCTCTGCGGCAGAAACCGGAAGACTCAGAAGAAGGCAGATCAGCAGGGCAAAAAAACCAATCTTTCTCTTTTTCATCATGTTCCCTCTTTTCCAGAAGTCTTAGTATTCTTCTCTTGCGGTGCTTCCGTCGGAGTAGATGATCTCGTAGTAGCCGTGGCCGCTTCCGTCGCAGTCGTCATAAGCCTGACGGCTCACCTCGTATTTACCCTGGGGAGCTGCTGCGCTCTGGCCGGAAGAAGCCTGGGATGCTGCCTGCTGGGCTGCAGCTGCTGCCGCCTGAGCCTCCGCTGCTGCCTGGGCCTGAGCTGCCTCCTCGGCTTTCACTGCGGCGTCTGCGCTCTCTTTATCCTTGCTTAAGAAAGAGCGGGCAATATAGCCGGTGGTCTCACCCATCACAACCTTATACCACTTGGCAGCAGCTCCGGTCACGGTCACTTCCTGGCCTAAGGATGCCACAGCCAGGGCCTCGGAATCGCCGTTAGCCTCTGCCCGGACATAAACGTCATTTACCACATACATGGTCACTTCTTTGTCAAACTCCACCTCGTCTGCGGTCTCGGCAGCCTCTTTGTCCTTGCCCTCCGCATTCTTGTACTCGATGTAAAGGAAACCATTATCCTTTACCAGTACGGGATCAGTCATGGCTGTCACATCCGCATCCGCGAAAACATGAACCTCTCCGTCCTCGCCGGTCAGGGTAAGTCCTGTAACGATGCCTTCACTCTCCGCTTCGGTCTCAGTCTCTGGGGTCTCGGTCTCTTCCTCTGCTGCGCCGACAACGGCCTCTTTTACGACATACCCGGACTCATTTTTCAGAGTCACGATGGTCTCGCCGTCTTTTTTCACTTCCACATCGGGAGCGGCCTTGGTCTCAGCTTCGGTTTCCTCTGTCTCTGTCTCCAGCTCGGTGCTGACGGTCTCTGTTTCCGTCTCCGTCTCTGCCGCTGATACGGCGGGCGCTGTCATTCCAAGGACGGACACGACTGCCAGTCCCAGCATTGCTTTTACTGCCTGTCTTTTCATTGTGTGATCTCCTCCGTTATTTCATTATCATATATTTTTTCAAGCGTTTCTCCGCGGTCCGTGAGGATTTCCACCCGGTCCCCCGCCCCGGAAAGCTTATCCGTGGAAAGATAGAGCGTGAAGGCAGTATCGCTGCCTTCCTCACTTCTCGGGAACGCTTCATAAACCATCTGTCCGTTGATACGCAGATAAATTTTGGAATCCCAGTCCAGATACTGAGGATCTATCTTTCCTGTAATCTGGAAAAAGAGTCCCTGGCGGCGCATCGTGAGATTCTCTGCTCCGTCCGCTGCCACCTCGTCCTCCTCTTTGTCAAGAAGTGTGAGGCTTCCTTCCAGCACCGGCGGATTTTTCGCCATCTCCGGCAGGAAACGCTCAGCCCGCTCCACCACGACGGTATCCGCGTTCTGGGTATCTACGTCGCTCAGCTGATAGGGAACGCCCCTGGAAAAATAGGCGTTGGCGTAGGCATCCGCAAAAAAGGGAAGCAGGGTATTTCCAAAGGAATCCCGGTACATCACGAGGCTGCCTTCCTTCACCGGATTCACTGTCGTGATCTTCGGATCGAAATTGCTCTCCACCTCGCCCACATAGGCAAAGGTCGTTGTCTTGTCGTAATAGACCTCGTCCTCCGGTGTCAGGGCTTTGGGATAAAGCATCTTGTCGAGATCGCCGATATGATCGGTCCGGACCTCATAAGCTTCGTCCTTGTAAGAATCGTGCATTTTCACCAGATCCGTCATGATCGCATCTGCCGCGAGAGCCGCTCCCTTGTTGTTCCAGTGGGAGTCCCGCTCGTGGTAAAGCACCTCGCCCTGAGCCTCAAAAAGACTTTTGAGATCCGTATAATTGACCCCTTCCTTTTCCAGAATCGGTGTCAGCCGGGCCAGATTGTTGACCTCGGTGACTTTCAGGGAATCGTAATAGGGCATGTGTTCCCCGTAGAGAGAGTTCTTATTCGGGGCCACGGTAAAGAGGAATTTTTTTCCCCGGGCCGTGAGATTTTTCTGCATCATGGAAAGGGTGTGGGCCACGTTGAAAAACCCCCGGTCCGAAAGCTGGTTGATTCCCAGATAATCGTCGAGGGAATCCTTATAATAGAGCCAGCCGTCGGTTCCCTGAATCACGCCGGAAGCCGTGGACACCTGAAAGATTTTGCCGTTCACCAGGGCATTTGCCGTCACCAGTTCATTCCGGAAGGCAAAATGATCCTGAAAGTAGTCTCCCGCATCGGAGAGCCAGTTGATATTCAGCCCTTCCTCCGTCTTCAAAGACGGAAAAGCGCTGAGTGTCCGGTTTTCTGTGGATGCCTCTTCTTTGGTGAGCCCCATCCCGACAAAAGGGGTCAGGCAGATGCCGAAAAACAGGACACTGTATGCCAATTTCCATTTTTTCATCGTCTCTGCCTCCTAAAACCGAAAATAAATAAAGGGATTGTAAGTGCCGCTGGCAAGACTCAGCATCGAGAGAGCCAGAAGCACCAGACTGCCGATGGCTGTCACCGCCTCGTAAGCACCGGATTTTTTCACCAGGTTCTTCACCGGACAGCAGGCCACGATGCCCACTGCCAGAGTCACGAGATAAAGCGGAGTCAGCTGCTCCAGGGCCAGTGACATAGCCGCGGGGTTTGCGCCAAAACCGGTAAACATCGTTTTTACCCAGGCCACTCCCTGACTCATCGTGTCAGCCCGGAAGAAAACAAAGCCGATCAGAACTACCATTAGAGCGTAAATGTGCTGGAAAACGCTTTTTACCCTGCCGCCCTTTTCCCGGATAGCCGGAACGAACTCCTCCAGCATCAGGAAACAGCCGTGGTACAGCCCCCAGAAAAGGAAGGTCACGTTGGCTCCGTGCCAGATACCGGTGCAGAGGAAGACGATAAATTTGTTGATAACCGTCCGCACTTTGCCCTTCCGGTTGCCGCCCAACGGAATGTAGAGGTATTCCTGGAACCAGCCTGAGAGGGACATATGCCATCTGCGCCAGAATTCCCGGATGCTTCCGGAAATATAGGGATAATTAAAGTTCTCCTTAAAGTGGAAGCCAAACATCTCTCCGAGGCCGATGGCCATATCGCTGTAGCCGCTGAAATCAAAGTAAATCTGCAGCATATAGGAGATGGCTCCGATCCAGGCTGCCGCTGCGTTAAGCCCCGAGATATCCGCTGCAAAAAGCGTGTCTGCCACGAGGCCGACGGTGTTAGAAATCAGCACCTTTTTGGAAAGACCGGTAATAAAACGGCGGATTCCGTTCATGACGCCGTCCACCGTCTGAGTCCGATTCTCGATCTCCTGGGCGATATCGTGGTATTTCACGATGGGGCCGGCGATGAGCTGCGGGAAGAAGGAAATGTAGAGAAGCACTTTTCCGAAATTCTTCTGGGGCTCAGTCACGCCCCGGTAAACGTCGATGACGTAGGACATGGCCTGGAAGGTGAAAAAGGAAATTCCGATGGGAAGCCGGATGACCGGCACCGGAACCGCCGTGCCAAAAATGGAGTTGAAGGACTCTGCCAGGAAGCCGGTGTATTTAAAGAGCACCAGCACACCCAGATTCAGAATCACGTTGATGGTCATGACCGCTTTTTTCCCGGAGGGCTTTTTCTCAATGAGAAGGGCCGAGAGGTAATTGACAAAAGCGGAGGCGATCATCAGAAGTACATAGACCGGTTCTCCATAGGCATAAAACACCAGGCTTGCCAGAAGGAGCATCCAGTTCTTTGCCCGGATTCCCGGAAGAATCAGGTGAAGCAGGAAAACCACGGGCAGAAAGATACACAAAAATACCATGGAACTGAAAACCATTGCTTCTGTACTCCTTATTTCGCGATGAGGCCGAAGAAGATTTCGCTTCCGTCCGTATTCTCATGAGCGGAGATCTGGAAATTCTTGTAGGTGTAAACGATATCGTAGCCGTCACCGTAGCAGCCTTCCAGTCTCTGCACCTTCTGCGGATTCTCCTTGATATTCCTGAGAATCCGTTTTAAGGTGGCGGTACTGTCTCCGTATTTGCAGGCAGCCCGGAGCTTTGCGCTGATGCTGGTATTGAGCTTTCCGGTCTGGGAAGAAAATACATAGAAGCGGTTGTTGACTACATAGGTTCCTTTCAGCATCGCGCCCACCCGGTCAAAGCCGTAGTAAGCACCGCTGATTCTTTTTACTGCGGGAACTAATGCGCCATACTGTCTGGTTCCGGCGTAAGCGGCTCCGGTGGGTCCAAAGTAGGCTTTATAGGTTTTTCCGTACCATTTTACCCATCTCCATCTGTTTTTCAGCTTCACGCCATTCACATAGTAATAGAATTTTCCGTTCTCACGTTTGAAGCCGTTTTTCCTGGCTGCGTTCTGGAGCGTGTTTTCACTGGAAGCGACTGCTTTTGCAGCGGTATTGTCCGCCGGAGCTGCTGCTCCTGCTGCCACCGGCGCCTGAAGAGCCAACGTGCAGGCGAGAAGAGCTGTCATTGCTTTGTTCTTTCTCATATCTCAGATTCCTTTCTTCTCTTAAACTCAGATTTTTACTTCCACATAGATGGGATTTCCAGTGCCGTTAACTCCTTTGTAGAGCTTGCCGACCATGGAGCTGCGTTTCTGTTTGTAGAAGGATTTGCCCTTGGCGGCAGGATTTTTAATTCCCTGCGGGTTATTTTTTGCGGCCATAGCAAGATTTGGATCAAATGTATACCAGGTCTTGCCGATCTGTACCTCGCACCAGGCATGTGGTTGAGTTTCATTAGATTTTTCTTTGAAAACATTCGTGCTTCCCATACCGATTCTCACTGGAAGCCCGGTCACACGTTTCACCAGATAAGCATAAGTAGCTGCAAAGCTGTAACAGTTTCCAGCATATTTTCCTTGATCCGTTCGCACCGTAAGCATTTTCCCTGCATAGGAAATATCCCAGCCTTTCTGTGATGCTGTAGGAAACTCTTCCCGGCGATATGCACAAGAATTAGAATTTCTCATATAATTATAAATCTTCAACATTGCCGTATTACTTCCAGTTCTATAAGTAATACCCAGTTTCCTGATAAGGCTGTCAGCAGCTGTGATGAGCGTCTTATCTGCTCTCTTCGTGTACTTCGCCTGCATCACTCCTCTGACATTGAAATAATAGGTCTTGTATCCGGTCCTTTCCTTAATGGTATACCAGCCTGTCTTGGCTGCTCCGTCTGCTCCCAGATAATACTTCTTTCCGCTCACTCTTACCCAGCGGTTTTTCAGCATGGTTCCATTGCTGTAGTAATAATATTTACCACCCTTATGTACCAGCCCGGTGGTCTTTTTGGCCGTAGCCGTAGAAAGGCTCTCTGCTGCTGCCGTGGTCTCCGGCTCCTCTGCCGCCTGGGCCAGGATACCGCTTCCCTGAGGCACGGTTAAAACTGTTGCCATAAGAAGTGCTGCCATTCTCTTGCTGTTGTTCATAGAATACACTCTCCTCTCATATTACTCCGGCAGACTGCTGTCTGCACATTCTTTTTTTATTATACCATTTTCTTTCATGGCAGTTCAACCAAAATAGCGATAAAAAACCGGCCCATGAAATTATATATCCATGAACCGGTTCTCTTGCTGTTTTTATTCTCTTCCGTCCCAGCAATAGGTACAGAGTTTGCATTTGGGAAGTCCGATGGACTCCACCAGATCGTCCAGACGATGGAAACGAAGGGAAGTGAAATTCAGTCTCTTGCGGATCTCCTCCACCATCTCCGCGTAATTCTGGCTGTCGGGATCTGCATAATTCTGAAGCACCTCGTCACTTGGGTTGGCTCCCTCTCTCTCCTGAATGATCCGTCTCGTGATCAGATCCAGCTCTGAGGAAGAACGGGAGAAATTCAGGAATTTACAGCCGTATACCAGCGGCGGGCAGGCCGGACGAATATGTACTTCCTTGGCTCCGCTGTGGTAGAGGAACTCGGTGGTTTCCCGAAGCTGGGTTCCGCGGACGATGGAATCATCGATGAGAAGCAGCTTTTTGTCCCGGATCAGGCCGTCCACGGGAATCAGTTTCATCTTCGCGATGAGGTTTCTCTGGCTCTGGGTCGTCGGCATGAAGGAGCGGGGCCAGGTCGGTGTGTATTTGATAAAAGGACGGGCAAAAGGAATGCCGGACTCGTTGGCATAGCCGACGGCATGGGCGATACCGGAATCCGGAACGCCGGCCACACTGTCGGGATGCACGTTGTCCTTATCCCGTCTGGCCAGCATGCGGCCGCAGGCATAACGCATCTCCTCTACGTTTACCCCTTCATAGGTGGATGTGGGATAGCCATAGTAAACCCACAGGAAGGAACAGATCTTCATCTCTTCGCCCGGCTCGCTGACGGTCTCGACGCCTTCCGGAGTCATGTAGACGATCTCCGCAGGCCCCAGGTCCTTCAGATGATCATATCCCAGGTTCAGATAAGCGAAGCTCTCAAAGGAAGCACAGTAGGCTCCTTCTTTTTTGCCCAGGATCACCGGCGTACGGCCCAGACGGTCTCTGGAACAGTAAACTCCTTTGTCCGTCATGACCAGAACAGTCATGGAACCGTTTATCATCTCCTGAACAAACTTCAGGCCTTCCACGATCGATTCTTTCTGATTGATCAGCGCTGCCACGATCTCTGTCTGATTGATATTTCCGTTGCTCATCTCCAAAAAATGGCTGAAACCTTTTTCAAAACATTCCTGCATCAGTTCCTCGGCATTGTTAATCTTGCCGACGCAGGTAATTGCGAAGCTTCCCAGATGGGAATGTACCAGAAGAGGCTGGGGATCAAAGTCTGAAATGCAGCCGATTCCGATGTTTCCATCCAGTTCTTCCACATCCCGCTCAAATTTCGTACGGAAAGGGGAATTCTGAATGTTGTGGATTGCCCGGTTGAAGCCTTCCGGTCCGTGAACCGCCATACCGGCTCTTCTCGTACCCAGGTGTGAATGATAGTCAGTTCCGAAAAACAGGTCAAGTACACAATTTTCTTTTGAAGCTACTGCAAAAAATCCACCCATGATCAAATCTCCTTTGTCTGTCTTGGTGTGAAACACTATAAAAACTCTTTAAGGATAGCAATAAACCATTGAAAAATCAATCCATTTTTTTCAAAAAGTCTTTGCATTTCAATAGGAATTCCATTACAATAGGGAACGATGCTAAAAATGACAGCTTTAACAGAAAGGATGATCTGCATGCTAGACGTTTTACTCGACGCAGTTCTTGATTCTCTGAAAACCCTGCCCTTCCTTTTCGGCGCTTTCCTTCTGATGGAAGCCGCAGAAAAGCATTATGGAAAACATATGGACACGATCCTGAAAAAATCCAAATGGGGCGGCCCTCTGGCCGGGTCCATTCTCGGCTGTATCCCACAGTGCGGTTTTTCCGTCATCGCCTCCAACCTCTACGCCGGAGGTCTGATCACACTCGGAACCCTTCTTTCCGTCTATCTCTCCACCTCGGACGAGGCCATCATTCTTCTGCTGGCCGATTCCAGCCGGGGAAACGATATCCTGAAGCTCATGGTCACGAAGGTCATCATCGGTATCATCGCCGGTTATCTCGTGGATCTGATCTTCTTCAAACAGCGCCAGGGACGGAATATGGATCAGATCTGTTCCGACTGCCACTGTGAGGAAGAAACCAGTATCCTGAAACCGGCCCTCCATCACACCGTTCACCTCTTCGTCTGGCTTCTGGCTCTGACCCTGATCCTGAACGTCGTCATGGAAGTTGCCGGCGCAGACCGGATCTCCGCCTGGCTTCTGGGAGACACAGTGTTCCAGCCGGTTCTGGCCGCTCTCATCGGCCTAATCCCCAACTGTGCGGCCTCCGTAATCCTGACCCAGCTTTACTTAAGCGGAGCCATCAGCTTCGCCTCCGTCGTGGCCGGGCTCTGTACCGGCGCAGGCGCGGGCCTTCTCGTGCTTTTCAAAATGAATAAGGACAGAAAAGAAAATTTAAAGGTGCTCGGCCTTCTCTATGTGATCGCCGTCATCGCAGGAATTGTTCTCGAACTCTTCGCCTGAAAAAAAGGCTGCCTCTCCATGATCGTGGAAAGGCAGTTTTTTTATCTTTTTATTTTTCCCAGCGTCCGGAGGCTCCGCAGGGCAACACCAGACCGGTCTTTGTCACCGGCAGGCCGATTTCCTGGGAATCCACATGGCCGCCGAAACGTTTCAGCTCCGTGGAGAGCATGTAGGTCAGCACCGCGGGAGCCAGCCCTGTGGTGTAGGAATTGACCAGGAAGAACAGCGGGGCGTCGCTGAGGATCTGGGTGCAGAGTTTGATGAAATCGTAGATGGAATCCTCGATCTTCCAGATCTCGCCTTTCGGTCCTCTTCCGTAGGAGGGCGGGTCCATGATG
>OLNE01002282.1_pt1 | contig 12195 bp, 9 predicted proteins | sample 1672431 | NCBI WGS metagenome assembly OLNE01 (sample SAMEA3136685, study PRJEB25190) | human gut metagenome | reverse complement strand
AACCCGCGACCCCCACCTTGGCAAGGTGGTGCTCTACCAACTGAGCCATGTCCGCATTGCGAGAATGCATATTAGTACGTAATTTCTTGCTAGGCAAGCTCTTGCAGAAATGTGAAGACAGCATCCACAAGTTCTGCGGGAGTGAGCGAGGTTCCCTCGATCCCGCCCTCCCCCGGCGCAGTCGAAGAAAAGGCCGCACGAGAGGACGCGGTGCCCACGCCGGCCCCCGCCCCGCTGCGCTTAGAAGCGCCGATCTTGCCCGCGCCAACCGACACGCGCGAGCTGCGCCTGGTTGATCGGTCACGCAACGACGACCCGTCGGGCCCGAAATACTTCAGGGGAAGGCGCAGCTTCCTTTTGTCGGCAAGATAGCTTCCGCCCGCGCGGCGGATCTTCGTCGAAAGCTCATCCGGAATATCCACCGGCTCGACAATCAATTTTCCGCCCACCACCGAGATCAACTTGATATGATGCTCGGCCGCCCAAGCACGAATGCGCGCCTTGTCGAACATGCTCTTCGCGGCGTCGGGCATATCGGGGCGCTTCGAGGACAAGTCGTTGAAAACATCCTCAACCGCCTCGATCGTCGCCGCTGAAGCCACGCGACGATACCAAAGAACGCGCTCGTCGGCATCGGGGATATACGGTTCAGGGAAGAACATGTCGCCCGGAAGATTCACCGTGATGTCCGACAAAGCAGGAGGCAGGCCATCACCATCGACGGCAACGCCCTCGCGCGTGTCGCCAACGGCGCTTGCAAGCATCTGCGCGAACAGGTCGAAACCGACTGCAGACATGTTGCCCGACTGCTCGGCGCCCAGGATATCGCCCGCGCCGCGGATCTCGAGATCACGCATGGCAATGCGCATGCCGCTGCCAAGCTCCTGGTGCTCGCCAAGCGCGGTAAGACGAGCCGTCGCCTCCTCGGTGAGAGGGATGTTGTCGGGGAACATGAAGTAGGCATAGGCCTGCGTGGAAGAGCGACCCACGCGCCCCTTCAGCTGATACATCTGCGCCAAGCCAAGGCGTTGCGAGTCCTCGATGATAAGCGTGTTGGTATGAGGGTTGTCGATGCCGCTTTCAATGATGGTGGTTGCCACCAGAACATCAAGCTGACCCGCCGCGAAATCTTCCATGGTGCGCTCAAGCGAGTCTTTGTCCATCTTGCCGTGAGCCACGCCGACACGCGCCTCGCCCGCAGCCTCCTGCACGCGGCGCACGGCCTCGTCGATGGAGCGAACACGATTCGAGACGTAGTAAACCTGGCCGCCACGACCAAGCTCACGTCTGATGGCGGCGCTAACCAAGTCAGGGTCCCATTCGCCCACGTGCACTTCAACAGGACGGCGCTCGTCAGGCGGCGTGAGGATCAGGCTCATGTCGCGCACACCGGAAAGCGACATCTGCATGGTGCGCGGGATGGGCGTTGCCCAAAGCGTGAGCACGTCGATGTACTCGCGCAGATTCTTCATCTGCTCTTTGTGGCCCACGCCGAAACGCTGCTCCTCGTCAATGATGACAAGACCAAGATCATGGGGGTTCACATCGCGCGAAAGCAGGCGATGCGTGCCCACCAGGATATCGACGTCGCCGTTCGAGAAGCCCTCAAGCGCGACTTGTTGCTGCTGGGGCGTGCGGAAACGAGAAAGCACCTCGACTTTCACGCCAAAGGGCTCGCAACGCTCGCTGAAGTTGGTGTAGTGCTGCTGGGCCAAAATGGTGGTCGGGCACAAAACCATGACTTGCTTGTTATCTTGAGTGGCCTTGAACGCGGCACGAAGCGCGACCTCGGTCTTGCCAAAGCCAACATCGCCGCAGACCAGTCGGTCCATCGGCCTAGGCGATTGCATGTCCGCCTTCACGTCGGCGATAGCGGAAAGCTGATCGGGGGTTTCCCGATACGGGAAAGCGTCTTCCATTTCGCGCTGCCACGGAGTATCGGGGCTGAAGCGGAAACCCTGCACCGCCGCACGACGAGCATAGACGTCCACCAAATCGAACGCGAGTTTCTTCGTTGTCTTGCGCGCCTTCGAAAGAGCGCGCGACCAATCCGAAGTGTTCAGACGCGTAAGGCGCGGGCTTGAGCCTTCGGGACCCACATAACGCGTGACGCGGTCAAGCTGCTCGACCGGAACGAACAGCTTGTCTTCGCCGTCGTATTTCAGCTCAAGGTAATCGCGTTCGGTGCCGTCGATCTCGCGGCGCACCAACCCCGCGAAGTACGCAATGCCGTGAGCAGCATGAACGACATAGTCGCCCGGCTTGTACGGGAACGTGACCTCGGTCACGTCGACACGGCGGTTAGCGCGATGTGCCTGGGCGCCTTGCGTGTCGGACAAGCTGATCATGGCAAGCTTCGCTTTAGGGATGATCATGCCCAGGGAAATATCGACGTCGACGACGTTGACCACGCCACGACGAAGGCGGCGCTTTCGAAGCTCGACGTGCTCATCTTCATTGGAAACGCGCGCCCTTGCCTCACGTGCGAGCGCCGACGTCGCCGAACCGCCGGCACCGCGCTCGGCCGAAATTGCGGGACGCTGTCGCTGCGCTTCCGAGGAAGCGCGCTCGGCGTCCGAATCAAGCCTCTCCTGAATGGGCAGGCCGTGCTCGACGAACGCAAGCTTCATGTCCTCGCGGGCGCGATAACCCGGAGCCGAGAACACCACCAGGTAGTTATCGTCGATAAGCTGGCGAAGACGGCCGTACAACTTCTCGGGATGCCCCGCCACCTCAACGCGCTTGACTGGCAGCTCTTCATCGAGCGCGCTTCCAACGCGCATGATGGACAAGTACGTCGCACGCACGTCGCCGCCGAAATCCAGCGCTGCCGGAGACGCATACAACCCCTCAAGCGCGATGTTCGAACCCTTTGCGCGGGCAGTGATCTCGTCCATCGCATGCATGGCGTCGTCAACAAGAGAGCGCGGCTCGACCAAGCACGATAAAACGCCCTTGCGCGCGTAATCGCCCAAAGTAACGGTCTTGTCGTGAATCATCGCCAACAGGGCATCGGCGCCCTCGAAATGAAGCCCACCCTCGAGCTGCTCAAGCAGATCGCGATGAGCAGGATTGGTGCGCGCCGAGCGCTCGAGCTTCTGAATGGCCTTCGCTCGCGAGGTCGCCGAGCACGAGAACTCGCGAACCGGGTAAACTTCGATGGAATCAAGCGACGAGATGGTCTGCCCCGTCGACGGAACGATTCGCCTGATCTCATCAACCTCGTCGCCAAAGAAATCGATGCGCACGGGAAAAACCGAGTTGCCCGGGAACACATCGATCACGCCTCCGCGAACCGCGAACGTGCCAGGGCCGTCGATCTCGCCGGTGTTGGCGTAGCCGCACTCCTCCAAAGAACGCGCAATACCCTCGAACGAATCGACCCCGCGCTTCGAAGCGCCTGGCATATCAGCCACCTCAACGCCCATTTGGAAAACCAGCGGCACGCACACGTCGCTTTCCGCCGGAGGCAGCATGCGCAAAAGAGCACGCGCGCTGGCAACCACAACGACGTCCTTGCCCTCATGGAGCGCATAGGCGGCTTCCATTCGACGAGCCGCAAGCTTCGCCGACTCGGCGGCCTTCTTGGCATTCCGCGGCTTCACCTCAAAAGGATAGTCGGTACGCTCGGGAAAACGAAGGACGCGATCTTCGCCCAAATACGCTGCCACGTTGCGCGCAAACGAAAGAGCCGCGTCCTCGCCTGCAACCACGACAAGCGTAGGCTGAGGCCGATACGCAAAACGAGCGGCAACCATAAAGGGACGCGCCGAAGAGGCCACGCCCAAAACGGCATCCTGCCCAGCGTCAAGCTTGCCCCAGAACGCATCGAGGCAGCCGGTTTTCTCGAACGGGTAAACAAGCGATTCGATTAGCACAGATTTCCCCTTAAACGCGGGATTTGAGACCCACGCGAACAATGCACAAACACGAATAGGGCGTTTCCGCCCGAACTCATGATAACCCGCATGAACGTTGAGGCGCGCAGTGCGTTTCCGCTCCCGAAAAAGGCTAGAATCACAAACGGATAAAACCAAACGGAGCGCATCGAGGCAATTCGAAGGGAGAGAACATGGCCGCGAACCACCACGACGAACTTATAAGCCTGATCGAGTACCTATATACCGAGCGCCAGCAATTCGACCAAGTCGAACAGCTCGAACGCGCCGAATCGGGCGGTGCCCTTGACGACGACCGCCTTTGGGCTATCTTTCGCGGCCTGGTGAACACCCGCCACCCGCAACCTGCAAGCGAGAACTTCCTTGCCACGCAAGACCAACTGCTCCAGAGCCTTATTGCCGAATACGGCATCTCGACCCTGGACGACACACGCCCTTCGCCCGCCAACGACCGCATCCGCCTATGGCTCGGCGACATCACCACGCTGGCCGTTGACGGCATTGTGAACGCCGCGAATTCGCAAATGCTGGGGTGCTGGGTTCCCGGCCATCATTGCATCGACAACGCCATCCACACGTATGCCGGGGTGCAGCTGCGCATGGAGTGCGACAGGCTGATGAAAGGACAAGGGCACGAAGAGCCAACGGGAGCGGCGAAGGTAACCAGCGCTTACAACCTGCCCAGCAAATACGTAGTACATACCGTAGGCCCCATCGCCAACGGAAACCCCACCCCCGAACACAAGCGCGAGCTGGCCTCGTGCTACAAGAGTTGTTTGGATGCAGCGGCGAAGCACGGCATGCATTCAATTGCATTCTGCGGCATCTCGACCGGCGTGTTCGGGTTCCCCGAAAAAGAGGCGTCGCAGATCGCAGTGAATACCGTGAAGGCATGGCTTGCCAGCCACCCCGAAACAGATACGACGGTGGTATTCAACGTGTTCTCGAAGAAGAGCGAGCGGCTTTACGAGGATCTGCTGGGGTTCTGAACGGGCCTGCCAGAGCCCCTCAAGATTGCAAGAACGAGCAACACCGGCAATGTAGCCAAAAGCCGCCAACTCACTCGTCTAGAAGCTGCCGTACATGAAAAAACGCTGCGGGGCCATAGAACCCCACAGCGTTTCAACTGCGCATATGTCCAAATGAGACAGGCTAGCAAACACCCTGAGCGATCATGGCGTCGGCAACCTTCTTGAAGCCGGCGATGTTCGCGCCTGCAACGTAGTTGCCCTCCATGCCAGCTTCTCGTGCAGCGTCATCGGCGGCATGGAAGATGCCCTTCATAATGCCCTCGAGCTTGGCATCGACCTCGTCGAACGACCAAGAGAGACGCTCGGAGTTCTGGGTCATCTCAAGACCGCTGGTGGCAACGCCACCGGCGTTGGAGGCCTTGCCAGGGAAGAAGGTCACGCCGTTGTCCTGCAGGTACTTGGTTGCCTCAAGCGTGGTGGGCATGTTAGCGCCCTCGGTGACCACCTGGCAGCCGTTTGCAACAAGCTGCTTGGCATCGTCGAGGAGAAGCTCGTTCTGCGTAGCGCACGGCATGGCGATGTCGCACTTGATCTGCCACACGCCGCGACCCTCATGGTACTCGGCATTGGGGCGATAGTTGGTGTACTCGGAAAGACGGGCGCGCTTGACTTCCTTGATGTCCTTAAGGGCAGCGACGTCGATGCCCTCGGGGTCGTAAACCCAACCGGTGGAATCAGAGCAGGTGACAGCCTTGGCACCAAGCTGGCCGAGCTTCTCGATGGCGTACGTGGCAACGTTGCCGGCACCCGAAACGACGACCGTCTTGCCTTCAAGGGTATCGCCCTTCACGCTGCGCAGGTACTCGGCGGTCAGGTAAACCGCGCCGTAACCCGTGGCCTCGGTGCGGGCAAGCGATCCGCCGAACGCAAGGCCCTTGCCGGTAAGAACGCCCTCGTAGCAATCACGAATGCGCTTGTACTGGCCGAACAGGTAGCCAACCTCGCGAGCGCCAACGCCGATGTCGCCGGCCGGGACGTCGGTATCTGCACCGATATGGCGGTACAGCTCGGTCATGAACGACTGGCAGAAGGCCATGACCTCGCGGTCGGACTTGCCCTTGGGGTTGAAGTCGGAGCCGCCCTTGCCGCCGCCCATGGGAAGGGTGGTCAAGCTGTTCTTGAATACCTGTTCGAAGCCCAGGAATTTGATAATGGAAAGGTTAACCGAAGGGTGGAAGCGCAAACCGCCCTTGTAGGGCCCGATGGCGCTGTTGAATTGAACGCGGAAGCCACGGTTCACATGGACCTTGCCGGCGTCATCAACCCAAGGAACGCGGAAGATGATCGCGCGCTCAGGCTCGACCATGCGCTCCAGGATGGCATGCTGCTCGTAACGTGGATCGGCTTCGACTACCGAACGAAGCGACTCCAAAACCTCGGTAACTGCCTGAATGAACTCCGGTTGATCGGCGTTCTTCTCCTTAACGTCCGCAAGGACGTCATCTACGTAAGACATATTTCTCCTTCGGTCGGTATTTCGGTCGGATTTTCGGTCGGTCGCCTTACACCGTAAGACGTTGAAACCCATTCTAATTTGCCCCAACTGGTTAATCTCGAAGCAAAACAACTGAAATGAGCTCTTAACAATGACCTGCCGACTAAAACCCATCGCATGCCGTTCACGCCCAATCGCTATACTGGTACGGCAAAGAAACGGGAAAGGACAAGGTCATGCCACGTGAATCGATGAAGTCGAAGCGGGAGCGCGCTCTTGAGGTTGCCAACAGAATGGGCGCCCATTACTCCGATGCGGAGTGCGCGCTGATCTTCGACAACGACCCCTTTCACCTGACGATCGCCACGCTGCTTTCGGCCCAGACAACCGACAAAGGCGTGAACAAAGTGACGCCGACGCTATGGGAGCGCTACCCCACCATCGCCGACCTGGCATCTGCCAACGTCGAGGACGTCGAAGAGATCATCCGAACCATCGGCTTTCATCACGCGAAGGCGCGCAACTGCGTGAAGTGCGCCCAAATGGTGCTGACCGAGTTTAGAGGCGAAGTTCCGCATACGTACGAAGAACTTGAGCGGCTGCCCGGCGTCGGGCGCAAAACCGCCAACATCGTCATGAACACCGGCTTCGGCATCGTCGAGGGGATCGCCGTCGACACGCACGTGAAACGCATCGCCCAGCGCCTGAAATTCACCAATCAGGACGACCCGTCGAAAATCGAGCAAGACCTGTTGAAGCTCTACCCTAAGGAATACTGGGGACCGGTCAACCACGAATGGGTGCTGTTCGGCCGCGGGGTCTGCGATGCCCAACGCCCGCATTGCGACGATTGCTTCCTATCAGACATCTGCCCCAGTTTCGGGAAGGCCGCACCTAAAAAGCGCAGCAAGAAATAAACCCGCTTAAACAGTCGGACCAGTAACGGGCTTGCCCGTCTTCTTGTCGATAAGCGGCGAGCCCGCATGCGCGAGCTCGGCTAGAAGCGCATCGATAAGCCGAGGTAAGGCGTCGTACACCTTAGGCGTAAGGCCGATGACGAACTCTGCCGGCGACGAATTCTCGATCTGCATGCCCAGACACACGCCCTGCGCCTGATAGCCCAAAAGAGATGCGGCATCGAACAAGTCGGCCAAGCGCAGATCATGCAAACTGGTGAGAACCTGGGGGTTGCGCGCAAGATCCTCGGGCACGTAACGAAACACCGTTCCCGGTTTCGCATCGGTGCCGTCAATCGCATCAACGGTGATGATAAAGTCGTTCTTATCGACATCCTCGATCATGTCCATGCTCATACAGCCAACGTCATGAAACTTCACGTTCGAGGGGATATCGAAACGTTCGAGCACTTCCTCGTAAACGGCGGGACCAAGACCGTCGTCAAGGTACAGCTTGTTCCCCACGCAGAATACGGTGATTTCCATAGGACTCTCGCTGCTCATGGCTACGCCCCCATTCCAGGACGAATCACCAGGTTGTAGTACGTGGCCACGACGATGAACGTCAAGCCCACCAAAGCCATGGCAACGGCCCAGATCTTCTCGCGTTTCAAATACGTCTGCTTGTCAACACCAAGACCGTCGGCGCGATGCCACGCGAACGGCTGCGAGAGAATGCCGAAAACCACGTGAACGGTCAAAAGCATGACGAAGACAATCGCCGCAAGAACGACAGCCAGCAGCGAGCGCTCGGAAAACGCGGCATAAAACGTATTGTCGGCGAAAAGCCAAAGGGGGTAGAACAAAATGCAGATCCAAAGCCCATGAGCCGGACCCCAAATACCGGGCATCAGAAACGCGCCCAGATTCAAACGCGGCACGCCTTCAAGAAACGCGTTCTCCGCGGCGATCTGCTCGTCCGTAAGCTCGTTTTGCCTGGGTTCCCTTGCCATGCTCTACCTTTCGCGGATCGGCGTTTAAAACAGCCCCGATTGTACCCGCAACGAAACGGTTAGCGCCTGATGTCTTTCCCGAACGGATCGCCATGCTCGGAAAGATAACGCCAGAAACGCTTGAGCGAGGCAGACAGACGCGACGTGAAGTCGGTGTCCACATGTGTGCGCCAATCACGGTAGATGCTGAGATAGCGAAGCAACAGCATGGTAAGAACGCACAGCAGGGTTGCAGCGAACTGCGATGCGCCGATGCGCTGCATCAAAACGAACACGACGGCAGAGGAAAGAGCTGCCACCGCATAGTAATTGCCCTGCTTGAAAATAGTCGGGGTCTCGCCACTGAACACATCGCGCAGCGCGCCGCCGCCAACCGCCGTGATAACGGCAAGCAAAATGGACATGACCATTCCCAAACCGCACGACATGGCTTTGCCGCCACCGGCAGCCGCGAACAGCGCTACCGAAATGGCATCGCAAAGCGTGATGGAGGCCGACAAGTGCCTGAAGATGCCTTTGAAGTAGAATACAAGAATGCTTAAACAGGTGCTCATCACAACGAGGCTGGGGTGGTCGATAAGGTACACGCCATGGGTTTGCAGCAAGAGGTCGCGGATGATGCCGCCGCCATAGCCGGTGATCAAACCCAAAGTGATGGTTCCGATAACATCGAGCTTACGGTTGATCGCGCAAAGAGAGCCCGTCAGCGCGCCGACAAGGACGAAGAAGTACTCGACTCCCACAGGAACCGCGAACGGCTCCGACGAGAGCAGCAGTTCAAGGAACTGGTCCATCCCTCTCCTTTCTTGATCGCACGAACGCCGTATTAGGCAAGCAAGGTGAATGTAACAAAAGAAGAGGGCCCATTGGGCCCTCTTCTTGGAAAACATCCATAGATGGAATCGAACGGTTGTCGATTAGTGCTCCATCTTGTCTTCGCCAACGATGACGTGCTTGTCAGGATCGTAGACCAGACCGCCATGCTCCTTGCGGAAAAACATCAGGAACGTGGGGGCAAGACCCTCGACGTTTGCCAGATAGATGTGGATGAACATGAAGCAGATGAACACGAACATCATGAAGTAGTGGATGATGCGCATGCTCATGATGCCGCCCACCAGAGACGTGCCCGCTGCGAAGAACGGGATCTCAGAGGTGGGAACCCACAGAGCCAGGCCCGTGTAGAACATCAGAATGATGAGCACGGGGATGAACAGATAGCTGATCTTCTGCGGAACGCCCAGCTTAGCGGACAGCGGGTGATCCTTCTTGAAGAACAGATAGTACTTGATCCACTGCGGACCCTGATGCAGGTTATCCTTCTGCGGAAGCCACGTCTTGTAGTCGGTAACCTGTTTGCGGGTACCGCCGGTCGGCGAGGACTTCACGATGAAGGCCATGATCAGACGCGCGATGCAGTTGATGAACAGCACGATGCCGAAGAAGATGTGAGCGCCACGGCAAACACCCATGGTGCCCGCAACCGGGAAATGGATCATGAAGCCAGTAACCAGAAGAACGACCATGGCGACGAGGTTGATCCAGTGCGTGATGACAAAGGGCAGCGGATGAGCTTCGCGATAGTGTGCGAGATGTGCCATTCTACTTCACCCCCCACGGATTGGTTACGGTCTCGAAATGCTTGCCGGTTGCCGGCTCGCTGATGTGGACGGCGCAAGAAACGCACGGGTCGTAACTGTGAACGGTACGCAGCGCGTTGATGGGCTTCTCGATGTCCTCGACCGGGCAGCCGATGAGGGACTGCTCGATGGGGCCATGAACGCCGTTCTGGTTGATGGGAGCCATGTTCCACGTGGTCGGGATGATGATCTGGTAACCCTCGATCTTGCCCTTGACAACCTTCTCGGAGTGGTAGAGAGCGCCACGCGGTGCCTCCCAGAAGCCGGAACCCTCGCCGGTGGTGGTTGCAGGCTCGCGGAAGTACTCGCTGTCGCCACCCTTGACGGCCTCGATGAGCTCGGCGCACCAATCCTTCATGAGCTTGGCGATGTAGAGCGTCTCGACCTGACGGACGGCAACACGGCCGAGCGTGGACTGAACGGCGGACAGCGGAACCTCGGTGCCCAGAGCAGCGCCAAGCTGAACGAGCAGCTTGTCGACGTTCTCCTTGACGAAGGGAACGTTGCGCTTGTAGGCAACCAGAATACGGGACAGAGACGTGGTCTCAAGCGGCTCGCCATCATAGGTAGGAGCCTTGCACCACGTGTAACGGTCGTTGACGTCGTACTTGGTGAATGCCGGCTTCGTGGTGAAGTCGGGAGCCGGGTAGACATCGGAGCCCTCGTACCAAGAGGTGCCGACAAACTCGGCGATCTTGCTCTCGTCGACGTCGGAGAGGTTCAGGTTGGTGTCCAGGACGCCAGCCGGCAGATAACGGTCGTTCATCTGCATGGACGGAGCCTCGAAGACGCCCCATGCGGCGTAGCGGCCGCAGCCCTTGCCGAAGGTCAAGGCGTCCTTGTAGTAAGGAGCGATGGCCAAGGTGTCGGGGATCATGGTTGCCTCGACCCAGTTGTAAACCTCATCAATCAGGTACTTCAGATCGTCGAGCTTCTGAGACGTGGGAACGAATGCGGTGCCACCGGGAACGATGGTCATGACATGGGGCATCTTGCCACCAAGCAGGGCAGCGATCTCGGAGGAGCGGGCCTGCATCTTCAGAGCCTCAAGATAGTGAGCGGTGCAGATGAGGTCGAGCTCGGCAGGAAGCTTGTAAGCGTTGCCATCCTCGGCGTCGAACCAGTTGCCGGAGAAGATGGACAGCTGGCCGTTCTGGGCGAACTTCGTCAGACGCTCCTTCAGAGCGCCGAAGTCGGAGTTCGTGGACGTGCCGGCTGCAACAGCGAGGTCCCAAGCGTCAGCCGCATTGGCCTCGAGGCCATGGATGGGGTTGACGTAGTCGAGCGCAGCCAGGTTGTAGAACCAAAGGATATGGCTGTGCAGGAACTGAGCGCCCTCGATAAGGTTACGGACGATACGAGCGTTGTTCGAGATCTTGATGCCGTAAGCCTTCTCGGCGGCGATGGTGGAAGCATGAGCGTGAGAAACCGGGCAAACGCCGCAGATGCGCTGAACGATCTGGGCAGCGTCTTCGGGGGCACGATGCTGCACGACGAGCTCCACGCCGCGGAAGCTGCCACCAGAAGCCCAAGCGTCGGTGACGACGCCGTTCTGGACCTCCATCTCGACGCGCATGTGGCCTTCGATACGGGTAATCGGGTCAATGATAGAACGGGTCATTTACTCCTGACCTCCTTCCGTATCGTTTTTCTTCATGTCGGGACGAACGCCGATGGTGTCGTAGAGGCGCTCTTTCTGGGTAAGATTGCCGGAATTCTCCTTGCAAGCCTGCGCCTTCTCCTCGTCGGTAAGGTCGTAGGTGCCGATGGAGTTCTCGGGATGGTCCTTATCCCACTTGCGGATGGTCTCGAAGTCCGCGCCGCCGTCCATGCGTCCGGTGGCCTTCATGCCGAAGCCATGCACGACGAGTGCTGCGGCAACGAGGCCGGTGAGCGTGAGAGCGATCGTGCCGGGCTGAACCATCCAGTCGCCAATGCGCAGGTCGCGATGGCGCTTGTAGAACGGGGTGTTCACCTCGACCCAGTTGTCGCCCGGGTCGTTGGGATTCGCCTCGCAACAACCGATGCAGGGAGAACCAGCCTGCACGCACCAGCTGCGGCGATTGTTCCACATCGTGATGCCGCACGTGGACTTCGTCTGCGGACCGCGGCAGCCGAGCGGGTAGAGGCAGTAACCCTTTGCCTCTTCCTCGGAGCCGAACTTGTAGACGAACTCGCCGTTCTCGAAGTGACCGCGGCGCTCGCAATTGTCATGGATGGTCTGGCCGAAGATGCCCTCGGGCTTGTTGTCGCTCGTGAGCTTGAGCTGCTTGCTGTCGAG
>OLNE01002279.1_pt1 | contig 12202 bp, 9 predicted proteins | sample 1672431 | NCBI WGS metagenome assembly OLNE01 (sample SAMEA3136685, study PRJEB25190) | human gut metagenome | reverse complement strand
CATCGAGGACGGCCGTACCCGCACGCTGGAAGAGGTGGGCAAGGAGTTCAACGTCACCCGTGAGCGGATCCGTCAGATCGAAGCCAAGGCCCTGCGGAAGCTCCGTCATCCCAGCCGTTCCAAGAAGCTGAAGGATTTCTTGAACTAAGTTTCTAGTTGCGTATGAAAAAGCCGCCCGACTGGGCGGCTTTTTTCAGCTTACATCATGGGGAAGAGAGGGTTCCGGTCAAGGTCCCGATCTGTATCGTGTCGACCTGATCGACCATCAAGGGTGAGGAGAAGGTAAAGAACATCTGGCATGGCTCGGTATTGGATGCCGCAGCGGCTTCGTTTGGCATCAGGGGATCGCCATTCTTGTCCAGCAGGACCAGGCTGGAGAGCAGGGCGTCTCGATCCTGACCCGTGCTGTTCAGGGAGGCGGAGAGCGCAAAAGGCGTGAGGATCGCGCTGCCCATTTGCTCCCCTTGCTGCGTTTTCAAAACGATCTCTTCCTGCGGCGCAGAGGTTTCTATCGTCCAGTCGAACGAGAGAACAGAGCCGGTAGCAGGGATCTCCATGCGGAGGGTCACCTCTTGACCGGTCGTCAACATCGCATGGGAGGATTCTACATCCAGAAGATAGGTGATGCTCGTGCTGTCCGGGTCACAGCCCCACGAGCTGCCTACCTTGGCAAAGCTGTCGTCCTGCGTGGTTTGCCCTGTTTTGGTCAGGGTAAAGGTGGGGGCGGCGTCTAGTAGGCCCAAATGCTCCGCGGTGTCGGGATAAGTCACTTCCAGGCTCAGATATAGCAGGTTGGCGCTGCCCATGGCTTGCTGGAGCTTCGCCGTTACGCCGTTGCTTTCGCTGGTCACATCCAAGCTCTGGGTCGCATGGGAGAGGGTCTCATCATCCAGATTGGAATGGTCCAAATAATTTGCCAAGGGGTTGCTGGGGTCATATTGCGGTGCCTCATCGCCGTCCATCGGAACGGCAGTGTTCTCCGGCGCCTCGGTTTGCGTTCCGCAGGCGGATAAGGCAAAGGCAGCCAGCAAAGCCAGGCAGAAGAGGATGCGCTTCACAGGCCCACCCCCGTTCCGCCGCTCCACAGGGGAGGCTGTGTCCCAGGCAGCTCAGAGCGGTTTGTGTAGCCGTTTGCCATGGCGTTTTCCCGCAGGAAGCGGTATGCCTCCGCCAGAGTTGCCTGATAGTAGGGGTTCACATAGAAAATGCCCGCAATGTTGAAGCTGATCCCGCTCAGCAGGAACCAGCCCAAAAAGCTCAGCTCTAAGACAAAGATGTCCCATTTGTATCCTTTGGTCATCTGCAAACTCAGCTGCAAGGCCCGGCTGTGGTCCAGATTCGGGTTTTCTGCCAGGATATACGGCACGGCGAAGTAACCAAAGCTTCGGATGATGCCGGGAATGAGGAAGAGCAGCGACCAGAGCAGGGTGAAGAGCCATTTGAACAGGCCCGTCAGGAACACGTTGCCATAGTTCTCCACAAAACCATGGCCGATGCGCTGGAAGGGGGCCTTATATCCTGGTCTGCTCTCCAGAAAGAAACGGCTGGCCCCAACCTGAAGCGGGAACACCACCAACAGGGAGAGGAGCAGGCTGCCTGCTGCGAAAGGCGCAAGATAGGGGGAGAGCAGCTGTGCTCCATACGCCACTGCGTTCCCCATGGAAGGGTCATCGTAGAGCAGAATGCTGTTGGACACAAGCTCACGAGAGATTTGTTGAAGCTGAAGGCTGAACAGGTCCCCGGAGAGCAGAGCCAGCAAAACGCAGACCCCGACGAATGGCCAGTAATTGCTCAGAAATGTATCCTTGCCCGTTTGTTTGAACTGGGCGCGGTTCCAGATCGGTTGCATAGGATCCCTCCTTGTCATAGTTTGGATTTGCTTCCAGTCTCAAACTCATTGTAAAGGACACGGCTGACTTCGTCAACAGAAGAATTTCCTGGTGCGACCCCTAAAAAATCCGTGGGTGTAGCGTGGCTTTCTGTGGGCTTCGTCTCTTGCAATTCCCAGTGAATGGCGGTAAGATGGGCAAATATAAGAGCATCAATGTCCGTCCCTTTGGGACAAAGCAAACGAAAGGAAGGAAGCGTATGGGACCCGATCAGCAGCCCAAGCCGCCTGCCCTGACCAGGGCGCAGCTGGAAGACCTGGTGGAATATACATTGGATGTCGGCCGTCAGATGATGGAGTGCGGTGCGGAAGCCTGGCGCACAGAAAACACGATGGCACGCATCTTTCGGGCCTATGGCCTGGAGGTCTTGGACGCCCATGTGATCGCCAGCCAGGCAGCCGTTACCGTCAAGACCCCCACAGGGGAGCATTATACCAGCACCTGTATGATCTTGCCCGATAAAATTGGTACGGACCTGGAGCGCCTGGAGACCCTCAACGCTGCGGCCCGCTATATCTGTGCATTTACGCCGGAGCTGGCAGACCTGCCGCTGAGCTTAAGACGGCCCTCGACCCGTTGGTCCTGGCGTGAGCTGTTGGGCTATATTCTGGGGGCCGGGGCCTTCGCCATTTTCTTTGGCGGAGTGCTGTTAGATGGTCTGTCTTCCGGTTTTATTGGCTTTGTGATCTATCTCATGTCCCAGGTCCGCCGCTTGCACCATCAAAACCGGATCATCTACACCACCGTAGCCTGCTTCCTATCTGGCTTGTTGGCCCAGGGCTGTGTTGCCATTGGCTTTGGCGTGAACCTGGATATGGTATTGATCGGGGACATCATGATCTTCATTCCAGGGCTGACCATGGTCAAGGGCGTGCGAGAATTTTTCTACTCCGATATTCTGACTGGCATCTGGCGTCTGGTCGAGGCCATGCTCATTGCAGCGGCCATCGCCGTGGGCTACGTCGTTTCTCTGATGTTAGGAGGGCAGCTGGCATGGTGAGTTTACAGCAAGGGGCCTTACAGATCTTCTGCGGGGCGCTGGGTACCTTGGGCTTTGCCCTGTTCTTCTTTGTCCGGCCCAAGCATCTGCTGCTGGCGACCCTGGGCGGGGCGCTGTCCTGGCTCATTTACCTGTTGGTGCTGCATGGGGGCGGAGGTGTGTTTTTGGCTGCCCTCGTCTCTTCGATGGCCGTCTGCTTTTGGTCAGAGGCCCTGGCCCGCGTGCGAAAGGCTCCGGCCCTCATCTTCCTGCTCCCCGGCATCGTACCCCAGCTCCCCGGCGGGGCGCTGTATTATTCGATGAGCGCCTTGATCCAAGAAGATATGGACACGTTTTTTCAAAAGGGGAAGGAAGCGGGGCTGGTGGCCCTGGGGATCGGGGTCGGTATTTTGATCGCGTCAGAGATCGTCCGTCTGCTCATGTGGAGCAACCGACACAGGAAACGTCGTCTGTCCCGCAAAGCACGCCGGCATCCGAGGAGAACGGATCAAAACTGACCCTATAAAATTTTTTTCGTCTGGCCCTATTCAAAAGGCTAAGGGACGCTATAATGAAACTTGCGGGAACAGGATCTTGGCCTGTTCCTACCAGTAAACCATCAAATTGCGTCGAGGTGTTGTATATGTTAGAGCAAGTCCGGAACGAGGCCAAGGCCGCCGCCCTGGAGATTTGTCAGGTGGCAAAACTGCGGAAGGGCCAGATCCTGGTGGTGGGCTGCTCCACCAGCGAAGTCACCGGTCATAAAGTCGGCAGCTACTCCAGCCCGGAGCTGGGCCAGGCCATTTATGAAGGGATTCAGGAAGCCCTCCAGCCTCAGGGCATCTATTTGGCTGCCCAGTGCTGTGAGCATCTGAACCGGGCCATCATCGTGGAGGCCGAAGCCGTTCCCGGCGCGGACATCTGCAACGTGGTGCCCCAGCCTAAGGCAGGCGGTTCGTTTGCCACGGCGGCGTATCACGGCTTCCAGCATCCTGTGGCCCTGGAGGAGATCCGGGCGGATGCCGGCCTGGACATCGGCGGCACCCTCATCGGGATGCACCTGAAAAAGGTCGCCGTGCCCGTCCGTTTGACCCAGAATCGCATCGGCGAGGCCATGGTTTTGGCAGCCCGTGTGCGCCCCAAGTTCATCGGTGGCAACCGGGCGGTCTATGACGAAGACCTTAAATAAAATCACTGGATGAAAATTTCCCTGTCTGTCGAAAGCGGACAGGGAAATTTTTGCAAAAAAGCAGGACAAAAATCCGCCGGACCTCTTACGAAGTCCGGCGGATGATATTATTTACGGAACTGACGAAACAGGAATCAAACGAACAGCTGCTTGGACAGAACGATCTTCTGGACCTCGGTGGTACCCTCATAGATCTGGGTGATCTTGGCGTCGCGCATCAGGCGCTCGACGTGGTACTCCTTCATAAAGCCGTTGCCGCCCAGCATCTGGACTGCATCGGTGGTGACCTTCATGGCGGTCTCAGCGGCGATCATCTTGGCCTTAGCGGCGGAGAGGGAGAAGGGCTTGCCAGCGTCCTTGTCGCAGGCTGCCTTGTACACCATGTACTTGGCCATCTCGATCTGGGTGGCCAGATCGACCATACGGAAGGACAGGTGCTGGTTCTTGTACAGAGGCTTCTTGAACTGCTTGCGCTCCATCAGGTACTTCCGAGCGATCTCGAAAGCGCCCTCTGCGATGCCCAGAGCCTGGGAAGCGATGCCGATGCGGCCGCCGTCCAGGGTCTTCAGTGCGGTGTGGAAGCCCTCGCCGGGAGGAGAGATCATGTTGGCCACGGGCACATGCACGTCGGTGAAGTGCAGCTCACTGACCATGGCGCTGCGGATGCCCATGGTGTTGTGGCGGGCGCCGATGGTGAAGCCCGGGGTGTTCTTCTCCACGACAAAGGTAGCCATGCTCTTGGGACCCAGCTCGTGGTCGGTCAGAGCGTAGACGGCGAAGTAATCAGACAGAGGGCCGTTGGTGATGAAGCACTTGCTGCCGTTGATGATGTATTCATCGCCCTTGCGCTCAGCAAAGGTCAGCATGCCGCTGACATCGGAGCCGGCGGTGTGCTCGGTCAGGCCGAAGGAACCCAGGTGGTTGCCCTTCAGGACAGGGGGCAGGAAGCGCTTGAGCTGCTCATCGGTGGCCTTGGAGAAGTGCAGGCTGCCACCGTACAGAGAGGTCGCCACGGAGAAGGACACAGACAGGGAGGGGTCGACCTTAGAGATCTCCTCGATGGCCAGAGCGTACTCCATATAGCCCAGGCCCTCGCCGCCATATTCCTTTTCATAGGGCAGGCCGATGAAGCCCATGCTGCACAGGTCTTCATACAGGCTGCGGTCATACTCGCGGGTCTCGTCCCGCTCCAGGACCTTGGGTGCGACCTTTTTCTCGGTAAAGTCGCGGGCCATCTTCTGGATGGAAAGCTGCTGTTCGTTCAGTTCAAAATTCATAACGGTATTGTCTCCTTTTTTCATTGACAGAAGCCAATTAGACTTGCTTGACTGAAAGCGCTGTCACGGACGACAGGAATCTCGACAATCGTTTCCGGCCAAGGAGAAATGTACAGGTACACATTACCACACCACCCATAAAAAATCAACGGGAATGCCGACATTTTTAACGAAAAGTCGAAATTTTTTTACATTCTCCAAACCAAAAACAGGAAGAGATAGACAGAATTACCCAAAAATGCTTGCGCGAGAAATTACTGTTATAGCATTTGGAACATGGGGGAAAAAGAAACCGGCAACGACTTCCCAAATCGTTGCCGGTTCTTTTTTGAAAAGAGAGAAAAGAGAGAGAAAAGAGAGTGTGTAAGTTAAGTCAGAAGGTTTTTGATCTCTGCTGCTTACAGGTCATATAGTACAGGGGAATTGTGACCAAAATATTGGAATGATATGGATAAATTATGAATTCTCCCTCCGAATTATGAACGTTTTTTGAACAAACCGCCTGATAAAGCTGCAATTGGCCCTTATCCGTTGCTGTTGGAGACCAGCCCCAGCTTCACGGCCTGGTCGTAGCTGTGGTACGCCGTAAACAGATCCAGCTGTGCCGCTTCCACATCCCGCTGGGCGCTGTCCAACGTATCCTTCGCGTCCTGCAAGGCATTGGCAGAGAGATTCCCCAGCTGATACTTCTTCTCGGCCACAGCATACATCTGCTGCTCATAGGCCAGCGCACTCTGCTTTGCCGCCAGCGCCGTCTGCGCCGGGGCAATGGCCTTGTAGAGGTTCAGGAAGGAGGCTTCAAAGTTGGCCACCGCCGCATCCTTTTTATAGATAGAGGACTGATATGCATACTCTGCCATCTTATACTGATAGCTGTTTTTGCCCTCATCCCGGCGGGCGTCGTTCATGGCGTCCTCTGCGTCTTCCACGGCGCGGTCCGCAGTATAGAGTGTGTAACTCTTCTCCTTGGCCTTGGATAAGTCAGAAGCGTAGTTCAGATAAGACAGCTCGTTGGCTGTCACAGAAGGGGTGTCCAGCAACTGTAGCTTGCCTGTGGGCACGTCGCCCATCAGGGATTGCAGGGAGCTGTACAGCGTAGAAACGGTGTTTTCCAGGCTGGTGATGGAAGATTCCAGGCTCTCATACCCGTTCTGTACCTGCGTCAGGGTCAGCTTGGGGACCTGCCCCAGCTGATAGCGCAGCTCAATCTCCTTCAAAGACCGCTGGGTGCTGGCCAGCGTGTTGTTTTTCAGCCCATCCAGCTGAAGCTGGGTGGACAGGATGGTCAGGTAGAGAGACTCTGCCCCGGAAATCGTCTGGTCAGCGGCATAGTCGATCTGACGCTCTGTGTCTTTCAGGGTCTTCTGGTAGTCCTGCTTCTGCTCTTTCAGATCATCCAGTTGGTCTTCCAGAGACTCTTTTGTAGATTTTAGGCTTTCTGCCTGCATTTTACCATATTGCGAGAGCGTGGTTAATGTACTGACGGTGATGGTATTTTGGATAACACTTCCGAGACCACTAAGGTTGTCTTTGAAAGTGATGACAGAGGAAAGAGAGGAGTCGAGATCTTTTTTAGCCTGCTCTAGTTGAGCAGAGGAGCCGTTTAGAAGTTGCGAAATCTGAATGTCAAGATTATCTATCGCATCCTCCATCTCATCAATGGCGTCATCCCAGTCCATTGCTTTCGCCTGCTTGAGGCTCTCCTCCGCGGCTTTCAGGGTGAGATTATTTGCTTTTACCCGTTCTCCGATCTGGGAGAAGGCGAGGGTGCCATCTGAGGGGATGGTCACGGACGTGGTGCCGGACGCGGAGATGGGGGTTGTGCTGCTGTTCTGGCGGGCGGCCATGGCGGGAGTGGCCAGGGAGAGTAGGGCCGTGAAAGTCAGACCCAGGGCCAGAACGCGGGTGTGTTGTTTCATCATAGGGAAGTCCTCCGTGGAGATTGTTAGAAAACGTACAATTTAAGTGTCCTGATTCTATCAAAGGATTATGAATAAACTATGAACAAACACAAAAAATCGAAGGCCAGATCAAAGCCTTCGATTTTTTGAGGATCGTTTCGTTTCCAATGGTTCAAAGTAAGCTGGAAAGGGGGACGTCTTCGACCGGCTCCAGGCTAGAGATGGAGATCTCAAAGGCGGTGCGCTCCTGCGTGACCTCGCCCAAGTTTTTGAGATAGGTCCGGCTTTGTAGCCGCCCGTTGAGCCACAGGGGGTCCCCGGTGGTCATTTCGCCACATTCCTGTGCCAGCCGCCCCCAGGCGATGCAGGGCAGGTAATCCGCCCGACGGTACCGGCGGTTGACCGCCAGCAGCAGGTCGCAGATGTCCCGTCCCAGCGGGGTACGCCGTAAGATCGGGGGCTTACAAAGCGTGCCCCGTAACCAGACCTGGTTGCAGGGTTCTCCCACCCCCGGCAGCACAGACCGCGCCAGCACGGTAATGACCAACCGGCTCCCCACGCCGCTTCGGTTGTTGAAGGAGCGCACCTCGCCCGTCACCTCTAAGTAGTCCCCAGGCTGGGGCAGGGTTTTGCCCTCCGGCGGCGCAGGCAAGAGAATGTTCAGCCGATCCTCCCGCCCGGACAGCCGGGGGACGGAGAGGGGAAAGCGATAAAAGTCCAAGCCGTGGACCTGGTGGGATAGGGTGGCTTCCCCGGCGGCGGTCCCACGCAGGACCACCCGGTTTTCCTTTTGTTCCATGTTCAGACCGCCTCCAGAATGTTCTTCACTGTCTGAACTCTATGCGTGGGGGTGGGGAACTATGCCCGCTATCCTAAGGCCACGTCCAGGCACATCATCAGGGAAAAGCCCACCAGAGTAAACAGGGCCATCCAGTCCTTGTTTTCATTGGTCTGACTTTCCGGAATGAGTTCTTCTACGACCACATAGATCATAGCACCAGCGGCGAAGGCCAGCAGGAAGGGCAGGCAGACTTGCAAATGCATCACCAGGATCGCCCCCAGCACGGCGGCAATCGGCTCCACGATGCCACTCAGCTGCCCACAGAAAAAGGCTTTCTTGGGGGAGAGTCCCTCCCGGCGCAGGGGCAGGCTCACCGCCATGCCCTCCGGCAGGTTTTGCAGGCCAATGCCTACGGCCAGCATCCAGGCGCCCACAGCGGTGGAACCTTCCAAGCCATAGGCCAGCGACCCAAAGGCCACGCCGATGGCCAGCCCTTCCGGGATATTGTGTAAGGTAATGGAAAAGACCAGCATGGCGCAGCGCTTGAACCCGGCGGACCGCCCATTTTTTCCGTCAGCTTCCCGTTTCTGGCTGAAATGGGTAAACGCACGGTCCCCCCAAAACAGCAGGAAGCCGCCGCCCATAAAGCCGATCAGCGCTGTGCTCCAGGGACACATCCCCAGCTCTTCCGCCATGTCGATACAAGGGGAGAGCAGGGACCAGAACGAGGCTGCCACCATCACCCCGCCCGCCAGCCCCAGCATGGCGTCCATCACGTTTCGGTTGGGCTTACGTAAGAGAAAGACCACGCAGGCCCCCAAGCTGGTCAAGGCCCAGGTCATCAGCGTAGCGCACAAAGCCTGCACCGGGCCCGCCAGCTGAAACAAGCTCTCAAGCATCAGGGTTCCTCCTTGCGGATGATTCTGCTCCGGCTGGGCAACTGGCCCGACCGGAGACACTGTATCCTATGAAGGAAGAGGGAGAGGGGTGCACAGCTTGTCGGAAAGAGAAAACGCCAGCCCCCAGGAAAGTCCCAGGGGCTGGATAATGATAGGATCAATTATGACGCATATTGGGCGCTGAAGAGGCCGCAGAGGATCAATACTCCACCACACCCTCATACACCATCACGGCGTCGCCGGTCAGGATGACTTCGTGGTCCGAATAATTGACCACCAGGTCGCCGCCGACCAGCTTGACGGTGATGTCCTTGCCCTTTTCCACGTAACCGTTCTCCGTGGCGGCGATGACGGCGGCGCAGGCGCCGGTGCCGCAGGCCACGGTTTCGCCGTTGCCCCGCTCGTAGACGCGCATCCGCAGGGTGTCGTCGTTGACGATACGGACAAACTCGGTGTTGATCCGCTCAGGGAAGTAGGCGGCGTGCTCAAACTTCGGGCCGAGCTTCTCCAGGTCCAGGGAGGAGGGATCGTCACAGAAGACCACGCAGTGGGGGTTGCCCACGCTGGCGCAGGTGATGTTGTAGGTGCCGTCTGCGATGTCCACAGGCCGGTTGATGATGGTCGAGCCGGGCAGGGTGGTGGGCAGGCTCTTGGTGTCCAGGTCAGCCTTGCCCATGCCGACGCTGATGGTGTTGGCCTTGCCGTTGCGGATGTACAGCAGCAGGCTCTTCACGCCAACAGCCGTCTCGATGGTCATGTACTCCTTCTTGACGATGCCTTTGTCGTACAGATACTTGCCCACGCAGCGGATGGAGTTACCGGCCATCTTACCCTCGGTGCCGTCCCGGTTGAAGATGCGCATCTTGGCGTCTGCAATGTCAGAATCCTCAATGAGGACGATGCCGTAGCCGCCGATGCCATAGTGCCGGTCGCACAGGCTCACGCACAGAGAGCCAGGGCTGGTGATCTTGCCGTCGCGGTTGTCGAAGAAGATGTAGTCGTTGCCACAGCCCTGCATCTTGGCAAAGGGCAGCAGCTGGCGCTCCTTCCGCATGTTGTTCAGGTCCACAAGCTCGGTGTTGAACAGATGGAAGCGGCTGGCGATCATGTTCGCCATAGCATTGGCCGTGTCCAGTGCGGTGATGGAGGGAATGGAATGACGCACGGCCTCGCGGTGCAGCTCGATGTACTCCTGAATGGTGTCGTCATACAATGCGCCGGTGTAGATGATGAGGCCGATCGTACCGTCCTCCATGAGCTGGTAAGCCTCGGAGCCGGGCACGATGTCGGGCACTTCGTGAACCTGGATACCCAGGGAGCGGATGGCGTTTGCCGTGTCTGCCGTGGCGTACATCGGCATCTTCAAGTCGTCAAATTTCTTCGCCAGGCCGACGACCTCCGGCAGCTCGTGGTTCTCCACGCTGATGAGGACGCCCTTGCCGGCGGCATGGGCGTAGCCTGCGGCGGCAAAGCCCTTGAAAATGGCTTCGTTGAAGGTCCGGCCCAGGCCCAGGACTTCGCCGGTGGACTTCATTTCGGGGCCGAGTACGGCGTTGGCATCCGTGATCTTCTCGAAGGAGAAGACAGGGACTTTGACCGCATAGTAAGGCGGCACCTTGCACAGACCGGAGCCATAGCCCAGCTCCTTCAGGGTAGCACCCATCATGATTTTCGTGGCCAGATCCACCATGGGGATGCCGGTGACCTTGCTCAGATAGGGGATGGTACGGGAGGCGCGGGGGTTGACCTCAATGACGAACAGCTCCCCCTGATAGACCAGGTACTGGATGTTCACCAGGCCCTTGGTGCCCAGTGCCAGGGCCAGCTTTTCGGAGCAGTCCACGACGATCTGCATCATCTTATCCGTCAGGCTGTAAGGCGGATACACGGCAATGGAGTCGCCGCTGTGGACGCCGGCCCGCTCAATGTGTTCCATGATGCCGGGCATCAGCACGTCCGTGCCGTCGGAGATCACATCCACTTCCAGCTCGGTGCCGGGCATATACTTGTCCACCAGCACGTCGTTCTTGATGCCGCCGGACAGGATGACGCCCATGTACTTCTCCACGTCTTCCTTGCCGTGGGCAATAACCATGTTCTGGCCACCGATGACATAGGAGGGACGCAGCAGCACGGGGAAGCCCAGCTTCTCGGAAGCAACCAGGGCCTCCTCCAGGTTGGTCACACTCATGCCCTTGGGGCGGCGGATGTTCAGGTCTTCCAGCAGAGCGTCGAACCGGCCGCGGTCCTCGGCCATGTCAATGCCGTCGGCAGAGGTACCCAGGATGGTGATGCCGTGCTTGTCCAGATATTCGGTCAGGGAGATGGCTGTCTGGCCGCCGAAAGCGACCACGACGCCCACGGGCTTTTCGACCTCGATGACCCCCATGACATCCTCAGGGGTCAGAGGCTCAAAGTACAGTCGGTCCGCCGTGTCATAGTCGGTGGAAACCGTTTCAGGGTTGTTGTTGATGATGACCACGTCATAGCCCAGCTGCTTCAAGGTCTGGACGCAATGGACGGAGCTGTAATCGAACTCAATGCCCTGACCGATGCGGATGGGGCCGGAACCGAGCACGATGACGGTGTCCCGCCCGTCTCTGGGGAAGTTCCGTGCGTCGCACAGGTCATCGAAGGTGGCATAGAAATAGGGGGTTTGGGCCTGGAACTCTGCAGCGCAGGTATCGACCATCTTATAGCTGGGCAGGCGGTGGGGGAGCGCACTCTCTGCCACGCCAGCCAGCCGAGCCAGGGTCTTGTCCAGGTAGCCGTACTTTTTGCCCTGGAGATACAGGGCGTCGGTCATGGTGTTCTTGATCTTAGCTTCGTAATCGACCAGGTTCTTCAGCTTGCAGATGAACCACTTGTCGATCTTGGTGATGTCATGGATGTGCTCCACGCTCACGCCCTGGGTCAGGGCCTCAAAGATGGTGAACAGACGCAGGTCATCCATGGAAGCCAGCCGCTCGTCCAGGCTGCGGCCGGTGGTGTCGTTGTAGTGCAGGCTGTCCAGCTTGATCTCCGCGCCGCGCACGGCCTTCATCAGCGCAGCCTCAAAGGTATGCTCAATGGACATGACCTCGCCGGTGGCCTTCATCTGGGAGCCCAGCTTCCGGCTGGCCCCGTGGAACTTATCAAAGGGCCACTTGGGGAACTTGACCACCACATAGTCCACCGCAGGCTCGAAGCAGGCGTAGGTTTCGCCGGTCACGTCGTTCTTGATCTCGTCCAGGGAATAGCCCAGGGCGATCTTGGCTGTGATCTTGGCGATGGGATAGCCGGTGGCC
>OLNE01002278.1_pt1 | contig 12209 bp, 15 predicted proteins | sample 1672431 | NCBI WGS metagenome assembly OLNE01 (sample SAMEA3136685, study PRJEB25190) | human gut metagenome | reverse complement strand
CAGATGGGGAACCGTCCCACCATAATCTGATTTTTATAGGCTTCCTCCAAGGCGGACGCCATCATCCGGGACTTTACATAACGTCCGTTCACAAAAAATGTCTCAAAATTACGATTATCTTTAGGATTGCAATACACAGCAAACTCAATCACTTTAAATGTATTCAAATATTTTTTGATTACATTCTTTGCAGCAAGTGCTACTACTTCAGGATTATTAGAAAAAGCCCCGCATCCAAAAGCGCCTAAAATAACAACCTCTTCTCTCTCAGCGACTGCTATATCCAGAATTCTTTGAAGTCTTTTTTCGTGAATTAGCAATAGTTCCTCATCACTAATTTTGTTTTTCTTAACACCATCCCCCTGGTTAAATCTGTTGCTTGACTTATCTCTTAAATTTGGAGCTGCACATGTAATCACATCAACTTTATACCAATCAGCCTCTGGCAGTAATTTAGGGTTCACAGTATCCGTTTTAAAAACCAGGACCTCCGGTGTAAAAATGATATCATCATTATGAAGCGGATTTCGACTGGCACGATGTGGTTTGTAGAATCCATCCCACATACTTTGCTCATTCAGATTAAAATACAATCCAGAGCAGCGACAAAGACACTCCTCCTGTGCATTAGCTCCTCATACAACACCTCCACCAGGATTTGTCGCTGATGCAAAATTGTGCACCGCCGTCTTCATGCCTTTATATTCAGAAGCTGCATCAAATGTTCTTTTCTGTGAAACAACTATCCTGGCACACTCTCTTTTCTTTACCTCTTTTCCACACTCAATTATGTCATTTTCCAATATTAGTTTCTGCCTATTCGTAGAAGCTTTTACTGAAGCTTTAATTCTTTCGTTATTCTTGACCAGCTTTTCTGTATCTTTAAAAATCTCTACGTTTTCATCTCTTCCCAAAATTAGTTTTCCCCCATCTATTCAAATCTAAAATTCCATCAATATCTGATACTTATTGCGAAAATGCTTCATTATGATAATAGCTCTAAAGAAAGACTTTCCCTTGCCTTTTTTAGAGCTACTTCATTTTTTTATTTCGAGAACTTCTACATAATTACCGTAGTCCCAAGTTCTATATTCTCAACCAGCCATTTAAGTTCTGACTGTGCAATTCGAATACAGCCCGATGTGAATGTATCATTTTTACTGATTGGCTCATGATCATGCATCGTTTCTCCTGTCACCGCCGCATCATATAAATCACTATGGATAAAATAATCTTCAAATATCACAAGATAACCAAAAAACTTTACTTTACCACGCTTTGGATAATATCCACTTATGTACTCTTCTGCCGATTTTTTCTCTACTTCGAATATTCCCGTTGGAGTTGAAGATTTTTCTCCTCCGAAAATACAATCTACAGATTTTAATTTTTCATACATCATATAACCAGATGAATCAAAATCTGGACGAATCGAATAATGTTCATTCAAAACAGAGTTGTCTGCTTTTTGATATATTTCCAGCTTATGAGCCGTCCGGTTCAGTTTTAAAAGATAATTTTTCTCCTGATTTACAAATTCTTTTTTTACAATATACATAATCTACCTGTCTTTCTGCTTCCTGCGTCTTCTGATTTCATCAAATCTTAATGCCAGGAAAAAAAGAATCATTGCCACGCATGTCACAAGAAAACCGGCAATCATCAACAGATTTCCTGTTGAAATATAATCTAAAGTCTGCAATGCAGCTGCAATAATGGATATAAGTCCAAATGCTGTTATAATCATACTGACTCGTGATTCACGCTCACCGTCAATTCGATCCTGTTCTTCATTCAGCAGCGTAATCTTCTGACTGATTTCCTCCAATGCTTCATTCACACCATTTTGCTTTTGCAAAGAACGATATGTTTCACACACATTATTCCAACGTGAAATCTGTGATGGTGCTAAAGTTCCGTAAGATATAAATTCCAATGCTTCCCGTTTTAAGTCTCTGAGACTTGCTTCTCCTTTCAGGCGACGCTCTTCACTGGTAAATCTCTGATGTATTTTTTCATTAAATATCATGCAAGTGTATTTTTGGTACATCACAATCATTGTTAATAATAAATCATCTTCAGACCGTTCCCACAAACCGTTCTTATCTCTGGGTTCTGTTTTACCCTGTCCCGGTCCATAAGCATAGGAAATTTCCTGGGAGGTGATAGCACATGCCCAGCCATAATGTTCATCCTCTACATCTTTTGCCCCAGTTGCATATTCCACATCCATCTCTGATACATCTTCAAAATCTCTTGTCACATCAACTAAACGATGTCCATTGTAAGCAATTCTCTTTGGAATTTCATTATCTTCAAAACGCTTTGGAAGAGATGCTATGTTCAGTCGATAAGCTTCCTTGATAATATATTTTCTCGAGTTCTCATCCTGTATAAACCAGGAAAGGGTAATTTTCATTTTCTTTTGAACTAGTCCAAATACCTTCTCTTCTAACGATTCCAATAAAACTTCCTGAACTGATTTCTTTTTGTCATTGCTCTCTTGCACATAGCCTGGATTTATAAATTTATATATTTGATTAACATCCTTGTTTTTATACGATAAGTATACCGTTATGAAAGCGATTCCGTTATTAAAAATGAAAAGTTGTAAATCGTCAATCTCGTATTTTTTACTTGTCTCCGCTTTCCCGTTCCATGCTTCTATCGTTTCCTGTAATTTGCTGTTGACACTGACTCTTTTAACAAAATTTCCATTCCGGCACTTCACTGATAGTAATTCAGTGAAATCACTGGTGTCAAATGTTAATTCTGGAAGTTCAGGGTCTTCTTTATCAACAGTAGTGGATTGAAAAGAGCCTTGGTAACGTAGCGGGAGGATTATGTATAGGCCGCGGTCTATATTGCCTGGGGCGGTTGTGTTTTGCCAGTAGGTTTGCATGTCTTATCCTCTTTTATTTTTCTATACTTTTATAAATATTTTCTTCGTTTCTTTCAATAAACTTTATAAACGCATCTACTATCTTATCATTTTCTTCAAAACTAACGTCTGGATTGTAATAATATGGAATTTCATTCTCTTTTTCATTTTTTGATTCTTGTAATGTTTCTGGATATATATCACATGAAGATTCATTAACTGTAACTGCAAACTGAATAGATTTCAAAGCACATTCTACTTGTTTATCGTTTTTATTTATAGCCATTCTAAAAAACATCAAATCATAATTTCGGTTGTCCACCACTATCCTTAAATAATTAAACAAAGAATAATATTGCATTCTCCCATTTCCCGTTCTTCTATCTTTTAAAACCCATTCTTGTTTTTCCTTTAACACATCTTGTAATAATTTATAAACATCATTTCTTTTATCTTCTATTTCACTCGAATATGTCTTTACATTATATTTTGGCATCAAATGAAAATTTCCACTTCTTTCGTCGAAAAAAAATGCAGTATGTTTTTCAGTACTATAGCAATTATACACACCTTCATTTTCATCATATTCCGCAATGTATTCTGATTTTAATTTTTCACCTTCTTTGACTTTTAGTAATGGTTTGTATTCCAAGGCTTCTTTTACATTCATCTTCTTTTCCTTCCTCCATTTAATTAACTGTCCTATGTTCACCAAACGCATATAACATTCACTAATCATTAATATTTTATTCATCACTAGTTACTGCTTATCATTTGGGTTTCATTACATTTATTATACGCTTCCATTATGGCTAATTCCAGCAATTTGCTAATTATTTTTCTTTACTTTTTAACAACTAAATTTCATTTATCTAAAATATTTTTCTATAAACATGTATTCTTTTTAATTTAAAATCTATATATCGCACTAAACTGCTTCTCTCATTATTTCTACCAACTTATATAAAACGCTCCCATATCATTCAATCGAATTGCTCCCAGATTTCCATCTTTCTGATATCCTGCCCCACAATCTATTCTAATCGTCCTTCCCGACGGTGATACCCATATCTTTCTGTCCTCTGTCGCAGTATGTCCTACAACAGAGATAAACTCATTATGTTCTTCCATCCCTCTGATAAACCACTCGTAATGTCCATCCCCCATATAGAACCTGCTTTTATTCCATATTCGCTCCGGTGTCAAATATGTCTGTGCATGTGCTATCTGGTATTTTCTCCCCTCAAGATCAAGATTGATATAATAAGGCTTTTCTTTTATCCATCTTGCCAGATTAAGCAAATCGACAGCTGTCATCCGTTGTTCCATGATTGATAATGTATTGTATGAAATGTATTCTCCTACTTTTTCACCAGCATACTTTTCCATAATTTCTCTTGCTAGCCAGACATCGTGATTTCCTTGAATCACTTGAATATTAGGATATTTTAAGATTTCAAAATACAATTCCATCGGCTGATTCCCGCGATCAAAAATATCTCCCGCCAGAATCAATATATCATCTTCCGCAAAATCAATTTTTTCCAATAACAATTTAAATCTATCAGCATCATTATGTATATCAGAAACAACATATACCTTTTTATTAACAATCTCCAAATCACATTTTCCAAACACTTCATAAAAATACATTTTTTAATCCTCTAATAATCTTTTTCCGTAGGAACTATAATATCTTTCTTCGTATAACAGCCCCAGCCAATTGCATTATTCCTATCCACTATACGTTTCTTTGCCTCTTCCAAAGTCTGACATGAGCAAAAGAATCTACCCGAATTAAAAAATGTTACGGGCTCATCGCCTCCATCTGGAGGTGGATACAATAGCGGTTCACTTAGGTGACTATACTGGTTATAGAAAATATTATATGCTTCTATTCCCGTTCCCCACTTTCCGGATTCTTTATCAAAAGATAACTGTCCGTCCTGCTGGAATAATATACTCCAAATAGATCCTATGATACTTCCATTTTCATTACGCCTATATAAAGTAGTGTAACATCCTTCCGGTTTATATCGGTCTTTAGCACTTTCAAACAGAATGTATAAATCATTCCATTTCATATCATTCTCTGTCAGTCTTATTTTTTCATATGCCTTTTCTTTTTCCTCTCGTTCCTTCTTCTCCTTCTTCTGTATACATAAGCAAGTCCCGGTCCGCCTAACCCTGATGGATAAGAATATTTAAAGCAAACTACACGATTAAATAGTTTTTCATTAAAATCTTCAAATTGAAACATTATCATGTTCACCTCACAAATACTTATATTTCAGAACTACTTTTTACAATGAAATCCGCCCATCGTATAAAATTTCCATAGGATTCTAATTCTTTTCTTACTGAATAATTATTTGGTGCATACTTAGACAATAGAACTAATGCTAAAACTGTTATTTTTTCTTGCTCCACCAGTCGTTTTATTTTTGATAAAATTTCTTCGATCTCTTCTTTTTTCGTTGTATATGTATTTTGAGTCGCCATAAGCCATATATGATCGATAACGATCATGCTCATTTTAGAAGAATTATTTTTGCTTTTCACTATATTCTCCAACTCATCAATTGATAATGCAGGCTTATCATTTACTTCAACTGTTAATTCCGGATGTATACTTTTAAACTCATCCGATTCTAATTTTAATGAAAAGTACAAGATATCATTGGAATTATTTTGTTTCACATATTCACACACTTCTGCTGCATACTCAGAATTTTCTTTATCATTCCGATTTACAAGAACCACAAATTTTTTCTTTTGACACACTTTCTCCAATTCTATTGGTGCCATGCATATGGGGCTATTTTTCAGCATTATTTCTCCTCCAAAAGGCTTTCCGGCTCTGCTTTGATTCTCTGCCATATTATTTTTTCCTCCGGCGTCAGCTGTTCATTTATAACAATTGGCAAAGGAAGCTCTGTATGTACTTTCCAAAACAATGTATCCTTTAGAGAACAATTCCCACAGGTTCTTGGCCCCAATAGCCCAAATTTTCCAAAATGTGGCGGGTAATCCCAACCCGCATCCAAAGCCTCCTTTGCAGTGATGAACTCTTTTTTTCCACACACTTCACAATAATGCCAAAATGGTCTGGTGTTAATGCTCTCTATGAGCTGACGGTGTTTATGTTCTCTTTCATCTTCCCTACGAATCCATGTATCTTCTTCCGTCAGTTCCTGTCTTGCCTGTTTCACAATTTCTGGCTTTATATCATCCATCCGAAGTATGATTTCATCATCGACCACCTCAAAGATTGCGTCAAATCCCTCCGCAGGATTCGGAAATTCCATCTGCTTCTTTTGACTTTCATATACTTCTATGTTTTCTATATCCTCTCGTTTCTTGCTGTTCTCAATCCAACGTTCATTGCTCGGATGCATCACATAGACTTCTATTTTTACATCCATTTCCTTGCGTATTTCGTCAATATAAGCTATCCGCCGCTTTGCTTTAAAGAAGGTCTGTTCAGCTATTACATCATTGCCTTGCTTCAGTTCATTTATAATGTCATGAAGATGCTTCTCATTTGCTTTTTTAAGACAACGAAACTGTTCTTCAAATGTAATCCACTCCTTGTTACCATGTTCATCATAAACCTTTTGCTGATAATCATAAATATTAAGAACAACAGCCTTTTCGCTAGCCAAATGATGTTCTATAAAATAAGTTTTCCCCGCTGCATTTGCACCAATCACAAAGGTTACTTTCTGCATATTACTCCCCTCACATTTTCTATATCTGTCCTCCCTGTATCCGACAAAACAATCACCATTCTCTTATTCATGCAAGAATCATAACCTCTTTTTTCCAAAGCCTTTATAAATATCCTTATCGTTTGCGTCAAAATTGTCCTCCATACCTATACCGAAAACAAATTTATCATCATACTCATCAGGAATATCTCTTTTCCATTCATATAACTTGTACGACCAGTCCCCTCTGTTAACAACAGCAAAATTACGGCCTATCTGTAAGCATGGTTTAATATCTTTGAATAAAAGAACCTCTTCTGCTTTTCTTTCTATATCACGTGGAGTTTCACGAAGAACACTCTCAATTGCAGGCTCAAAAGTGCACTCCTTTATTTTTATTGAACTATTCGTGTCATCCAAATTCTGGGGAGAAGTGTATATATCCTTAGAAAATTCGACATCGACCATTCCTATTCCATACACATATAAATCCTTATATTTTTCAGCCGGAATATCCGAAATTATCAAATAATCGTGATAACATCCATCTTCAAAACATATTGATAATCTAGCGTTTCTTGCCAAATATTGCCTGATTTCCTTGAACTGAATTGCCATAATCATCTTCTCCTTTATTCTTTATCTCTGCTCTATTTTTGCACAATTCTGCATACGTCTTTGATACTCTTTTCTCTCACTTTCTTCTGTAGCATTTTTGCCAAAGCTCCGGATTATCTTTGAGATTGAGCCTAGATTCCTCTCTCCATATAGGTTCTCCCCAAAATCGATAATCACATATATCCCAAGATTGATTTAATTTACGGTAATAATTGGATTTTCCAACCTGAATATCATCTGGGCTTATCTTTGCCTTTCGTCTGATACTCCTGTTTGCATATTTTTTCCCCTTGTTTCCGGCTTTGGTAGATTTGTATACCGGCGTATGTTTATAACTGCGACTCATAATAATTCTGCATTGGTCATAGGTCTGTGATGTGCTTGCACAAATGCCGCTGCTCGTTTTATCCCTTTCACCATTTGAATTTCCTGATCTGAGTATTCACCATAATCTGTCACGATGTCTACGTGTTTCGGGTCTTTCAAAATCTCAACCAACACGCTTTCGAATCCATGAACATGATCCATCTCACCATTATGCATAAAATGATAGATTAAACCTGTTCCTGAAAACTCAGATGCAATATAATTAATATCTCCACTTTCAAATCCGTGTCCTGTCTGCACACACCAAATACCAGAAGTATCATCTTGAACCGGAACATATTTACCAAGATATTTTTGTTCTAACAAGTCATCTGAGCCTCCTGCATATTCAGGCTTATTTTCAGCATCCATCCTAATATTCTTTTTACGGTAAAGATTCGTTAAATAGTTGAGATACGCCATTCTTTCATCTTTTTCATTCAATGTCATACGCTCAATATATATTGGATTGATATGTTCATGTTCAAACTCGCCCTGATAAGCTACTCCATCAAATTTAATATCTACACAAACCTGAACATCTGAATAATCCCCTCTTAGATTTTTATAAAACTCATAATCCTTATCCAAATAACTGAGGATGATTCCTACTTTTTCACAAAACTCAGTTGTATTCCAGGCACCATAGAGACTTCTTACAATGTCACCATGTCTGAAATCATGCGGAATAAATACAAAATCAAAAAGTGATTCATTATAAGGCAATGCTCCTAATGCAGTATTACACTTTCTGTAATACTTCTTATCCTTTTTTATCTGAACTAATGCCTTTGATATTCTGTCTTTCAATGTGTCATCAGATATTTTTTCCTTAAAACTATTTAACCACTTTACTTTTTTCTCGTAGGAAATCATAATGTGATTTGCAACAATCGTAGCTTTCTCCAAGTCCGTAAATTCATGATGAATGCTATGCAAATAAGCTCTTGTATCTTTTGATGGAATATATTCATCAATAAAATTCTTTTCCATTTTGTCCTCCAAATAACTGTGACACCAATCTTTTAGGATATACGTTTCCTTCGTTCTTCATTATCTTGAACTCCTTTTTGTTTTTCTATATCCTTCAGATAATCCGCCTTAATAAACATATTAAAAATTGAACCCTCAAATATGCCCTCGGTCACCCGAAGACCTTGAAAATACCTTTACAGCTACAACTGTCAGCATAGAACATCTTGTCGAGGTATCCCTCTCGTTTTACCCGTCGGCAAAACTCATATTCCATGGACCCTACATATAAATTTCTTCACTGTAGGCAGAAATCCTTACTGATGTAGACATGTCTAGCTTTCACCAGCCACAAGACCTCACTGTTGAATAAGCTTGCCTTTAGCTACTTGCTTGTGATTTGATTCCATATATGCTTTTCACATATACCCGGGCGTTCATGCAACAGTGCCCATGCGGTTTGATGCGTTATCGGTTTCGGTTGTGTATCATCACCTTTCGGGTGAGACATCAACTGTTCCTCCTCTGCGTTGAGGTCGCCTATCGAAACATCAATGAATCCTTCACAAATGTATTTCTACACTCAATCACCCGTTAAGGTGATTTTCAGTCTGCAACGATATCTTCAAAGTGCCACAACCGAATAAAAAACTCTTGGTGTCAACTAACACCATCTTCACGTCTCCGCTTAGATAAACTCCCACAGGTTCTCTTCTCGAAATAACCTCTGCTTTTGTTCATTTGCTCCTCTTTCGACCGCGCACCCAATCCTCACTGGTAATGAAGTTATGATGGGTGTGACATATTTGAAGGTTCAATTCATTCGGGGCTTGCTTTTCGCAAGCCCTTCATTTCACTTAAAGATACTTTTTAAAATCATTTTGAAACACTAGCGTCAGTGTATTCAAAAGTTCATTTTGAAAAATTCTTGTTTCACTATATTTCAAGTTGCTCTCTTCATTTTTCTGATTGATCTCTGCAAAATATTTTTTCCTGTTTTCTATAAGCTCCGTGTCCGGATAACAAGCAAATTTCATCTCTGTCAGCCCTCTGCTGATATCTTTATAACTTTCAGGACATTCCTCCATCAAATCAAATGCACAGTCAAAATAAATTATCTTTGGATTTATGCTTTTCCACCTTTTTACGACTCCTGGCATCTCATAACTTCTGACAAACTGTTCCGTTTCATCTATTACCTGCTCCATTTTATTGCAAAGCTCTCCATTTCCAAGAAACGCTGTCGCAGTCTCTTTACGAACATCTAACAATTTGTCTCCCATAAAATCCCAAATATCAAGTTCTGTTTCTTTCTCATTTTCCGGGATCCTGTTATACCTTTCTGTCTTTTCGTATAATGCCAGCACATCCCAGAGCATTCCATAAATTTTTTTAATTGATGTTCTTGTTTCATCTGTAATCATAAGTGCCTCCTTGGACTTTTTGCCCATAAACAAATCTATTAACTTCTTCATTCACAATGTTCGTTTTATGCGGATTGATCCACCTTTAAGATGCGTTATCAATAATTACTTTTCTTTTCTCCACGGAATTTCAATACTTTTAATTTCTCTGCCTGTCCTTTCGTCATATATATGGAATTTTCCTTTTTCTAATGCTTCCAAACTGCAGATTTTTCTGTTTACAAAATGATTGTCAAGCTCAATATAATCCCCAAAAGTTCCATGAACCTTAAATAATTGGATTCCAAGAGCTTCATTTAAATTAGAAATATATGCACTGTCTTTATTTGATCTCATTTTCTTATTCTCCTCTTTCGATTTATTTATATTATTTTTTGTTCTCTTGTTCTCTACTCCAAAACTGCTTCCGGAAGCATCACTCGAAGTTCCTATATGTTCTCTGTCTCCTCCCTTTCCTCCTGCAAAAATCAGAAAACCAATCCCAATCACTGCTACAATAACAAGTAGCGCTACGGCACCTGTAAAAATAGATACAATATTTTGTAAAATCAGAAATATAAGCGGTACTAATATCTTTGCAAACACTACCGCCAACGCAGTATATCCCAACATCCATTTACATTCTTTGGTAGTCAGAATCAAAACTATAAATGTAATAATTGCTACCATTACAATAATCGCATATCCCCAGGCAACCGTTTGTGGGGTGATAGCTATTTCTCCAAACAGCTTGGAAATCTGAGTAATAATGCTCCCTATAACAAGAACCCCTATAGATGCCATAAATATATTCATGATCAGTATGACTTGGATAACCAGAAATGATAAATCAACAATCATTACCACTCGTTTTCCTTTTTCATTGTGTTTGAAATAATTTATCATCATAACAACAAATTCAATTCCAATCAATAATAAAAGAATCTTTCCTATGATGCCGGAAGTTATCATTCCTGTTGTCCCACTCGTAAATTTTTCGCTATATCCTCCAAACCATCCATATTTCTTTGCTGCATTTATTTGCACTGTATATCCACCATTAAAAATATACATGATATATGTAACAATCCCACTTCCAAGTGAGATAAGAGCAATCGCAACAGGAATTAAAAAGCCTAAATTATTAATCGGATCCTCTTTAAAATTGTTAACTGATTCTTTTGTTCTGTATATAAGATTATCTACCATAATCATAAACTCCTTTTTTATTTGCATCACCCGGTGCTATTTTAAAGTAATTGTAGCCCCGCTGCTAAAAAAGCCTGCTCCTGCTTCCGTCATGATAAATATAAATTGCCCATTACTTGTTTCGCCTACATACGAGCCCCCTTCAGGAAGTGCAAAATCCCCGTATCCTAATCTTGTTGTTTCCGGATATTTTATTTCTAAGACATATATATCAGCTCCACCACCGCCTGGACCAGAACTTGCATTGTATACTCCAACAGCGCTGGAATTATGACGTGTATTTTCTCCTGGCGTAACGGACCAGTTGTTCCATGATTCTGGAACATCAATAGAAAAATATTCATTCTCATAATGTGTTTTTGCTTTTTTCTCTTCTGCTTTTTTTCTTGCCTCCTCTTCTTCTGCCTTCTTTTTAGCTTCTTCCTCGGCTTTTTTCTGTTCTTCTTCGATTTTCCCAATTCGATTTGTATAGGCACTCGCTAACTCTCTGATCTCTGACTGATATCCCTGGTAATCTTTTGCATTTGCAAACACATAATCGTTCTCAGAATCAATCATATCAGCAAGCTTATCAAGTTTGTCCTTTTTCTCTTTAATGATAGTTATATCATTTATTTCATCAAGATTCTCAATCGTATTCTCTTTTAAAATCTGATCATATTCAGAAATAAAATCTGTTCGCATATCAGATATAATTACACTGTACTTTTTTGACACTTTTTCATACTTTTTCTGTGACTTATCATAATCAGTCCGCTCATTCAATATCTCTTCTAAAAGTTTCTTTTTTTCATCTCTATTTGTTTGAGTTGAAAATTCTTTTTGCTTACCTGTTAGTCGGGTAATCTGTGTTTCTATGTTTTTTTGCTTTACATTTTCCTGATATAATAAAACTCCTACAATGCCTAAAAATATGATGCATACTGTTATTCCTATCACAATCCCTTTCTTCTTCATTCTCTTATTCCTCCAACTTCATATTTTTTAGTTCATTTTTAATTATACACTTTTGTATCCGCAATTTATTGCAGAAATGCTCTCCCAACTCTA
>OLNE01002276.1_pt1 | contig 12217 bp, 14 predicted proteins | sample 1672431 | NCBI WGS metagenome assembly OLNE01 (sample SAMEA3136685, study PRJEB25190) | human gut metagenome | reverse complement strand
CCCGACGCCATGAGGGCGCCGGGTGCCAGCACGAACAGGGAGGCCCCGACCGCGGCTATGCCGACGGCGGCCTCGGGGCCGCAGGCGGCGATGGTCGGCAGCGCGAGTGACATAATCGCGAGGCCGGTGGCTGCGAGCAGGATGCCCACGCCGGCGAGCGCGACGGCGGCGCCGAAGGCGACCATGCCGGCGGAGCCGGCAGTCAGGGCGGGCCCGAGCGCGGCGGCGCCCAGCGCCAGCCCGGCGATGACCGCCACCATGGCTGCCATGCCGATTGCGGCCTGAGGCCCCGCCTCACCGAGCTTTATCGCGGAGAGGGCGAGAAGACCGATGCCGCCGCACGCCAGCAGAACGCCGGCTCCAACCATGAGGACGGCCGCGCCGAACGAAGTCATCTTACCGGCCGCCGCGCCCGCGGCTGTGCCAGCTGCGGTCTCGCCCGCCGCCGTGGTGGCAAGACCTGCACCAGCGGCGGGTGCGGATGCCCCGAGGGACAGCAGGGCGCCGCCGATGATCTTCAGGAGCGAGCCCACAGGGCCGCCGGCGACTTTCATGACGAGGAAGGCACCGCCGACGGCCTTGACGACAGGGGCAGTCTCCTCGGAATGGTCGGAGAGCCACTGGAACGCGTCGCCCACCGAGCGGATGACCGGCTCGGCGGCCTCGAACGCAGTGTCGAGCGCGTTGGCCGCGTCCGCCGCGCCCTCGGCCGGGCTGGACCACCCGGTGATCTGCGACACGGTCGACCATACGGCGTCACCCATGGAGGACGCCGTGTAACCGAGCGCGTCAAGTGTTCCCGCGAAAGATGAAGCCGCTTCGTTGTTGAGAAGCGTCTCGCAGAAAGCGGAGGTCATCGCCGCCGCACCGGTAAATGCGTCCCCTGCGACCGAGACACCGCCTGCGATCACATCAGAAAACACGGCGGCGAACGACGACGCCGCGCCCCGGATGCTCGGGTCGGCCATCGCGTCGGTGACGGCGCCGAACGCGCCGTTCACCGTGCCCTTCACGCCGTCGATGACGCCGACGATGTTGGACGAGCCGATGGCGCCGATGATCTTGGCGACGCCCTTGGGGAAGGCGTTGCACATGTTGGAGAACGACGTCTTGATGCCGCCCGTCGCGGCCTTTGCCTGCTCGGAGAAGCTCGTGATGCCGCCCGCGCCGTTCTTGTCGAGGTCGACCACGGCGTCGGCGAAGTCCGAGACCGTGACCCTGCCATCCTTCATGGCCTGGTATAGGTCGGACGCCGAGGCGCTCTGCCCGAGCATGGACTTCGCGACCTGGTCGAGCTGGCCCGGCATCGCCTGCTGGATGCTCATCCAGGTGTCCATCTCCATCTTGTTGGTGGAGACGGCCTTGGTGAGCTGCGTCATGGCGTTGGACTGGATGTCCTCGGACGCGCCGCCAGCGAGGACGGCATCATTGAATGCGAGGTAGCGGTCAGTCGCCTGGTCGATCGACTTGGACGACGGCGCGAGCTGCTGCACGCCCGTCGCGGCCGCGTCGAGCCTCGTGGGGAGCTCCGACAGCCTGTCGGACAGGGTGTCGATGCTCCTTTGGGACTCGTCGGCCCCGTAGCCGAGAGACTGGAGCACCTTGGGGAAGTTGTTGAGCGTGTCGACGCGCGCGACCGCGGCGTCCACGCTCGAGGACACCGTCGAGACGACCCTCTGCACCACGCCGGCAACGGCGCCGGTGATGACCGCGGCCTTTGCCGAGAAGCCCGAGGCGACCTTGCTCGCCATGTTCCCGCCCGCCGCCGTGCCGGCAGACCCGAATTCGCTCGAGAGCGATGACAGCGCGCTGCCGGCCGAGGACAGGACGCCACCGCCGATGGTGGCGATCTTCGCCACGAAGCGGCCCGTCGCCCTCTCCCCAGCGCCCAGCCTGTCGGCAAGCGTCCCGGCGCTGCCGCCGAGTTTTCCTAGCGCCGACACGGGCGCGGAAGTCGCACTCGCGAGCCGCTTCTGCGCCGAGGCGAGCTTGGACTCGGCCGCCTGGGCACGCTCCGACGCGGTCTGCGCCCTGAGCTTTGCGGTGACGAGGTTGCTTTCAGCGCTCAGCGCCCGCGCGGATGCCGGGCCGTACTTGGCGACGGCATCGTTGTACTTGACCTGGGCCGCCTCTGCCGACAATGAGGCCGACTTCGAGGTCGCCATCGCCGAGCGAAGCTCGAGCGTGGCGGATTTGACCTTGTTCTGGAGCCCCTCGACGGCATTCGCGCTCGCCGCGCCGGAGAAGGCGGAGGAGAATGCGGCGCCGGTCGCCTTGCCGGTCGCGGAGAATTTACCAGTCGCGCCGGAGAGCGCAGAGGAGACCCTAGCGACCAGGCCGCTGCCGCCAGACTTGCCCGCCGCCGCGGAGAAGACCCTTCCGAAGCGCGACCCCGAGGAGGATCCCGCCCCGGACAGGTCCTTGTCCACCTGGGAGGCGAAGCCAGCCATGGACGGCATGACCTTTACGGATACGGATCCGACGTCTGTGGACATGGCGCCTCCTTATACATCGATTCCGAACGACGAAGATATCTCGTACTTCGCCGCCAGCGCCGAGTCCCTGCGGCGCTCGTTCCTGGCTCGCTCGCCCGGCGATAAGATCCGCTGCGGGGTGTTGACGCGCTTTTTGGCATCCTCGGTGAACCCGTAGTGAAAGCACCTGAGCTCGTGCTCGATCATGTCGAGCAGGCGCGTCTTGTCGTCCCACAGGTTGTCGGGCTCAAGGCGAACGGAGACCCGCGAGCGCGCCGGCAGCTGGGAGTAGAGGACCTGCCAGCGGCAAAGGTCCTCGTCCGTCGCCCCGTCGAACCCGCCGCCGAGGGGAAGGTCGATGCCGTACGTCTGACGGAAGTCGGCGACGACCTCTCCCCTCATGCAGGTCCAGGCGGCGGCGAAGCTTGCTAGTTTTTTGCCGCGGCCTCCATGGCGGCCTGGAAGAATGCTCCCCAGCGCTCCGCCGAGCAGTCCTGCCCGTCTTCGCCGAGCGCGTCCATGTACTCGACAGTCTTGCCGTCGAAGATCTCATCCATCGCGTCCCACACCTCATGCATCTTCTCGGGGATGCCGTCGTAGGCCATGGCGCGCTGTACCTTCATGGACTGGATGGCCTTCTTGTTGATCTGGTACTTCTTGCCGTCGAACTCGAACTCGAGCGCGCCCTCGGGGCGCTTGGCCGCCATTAGGCCGCCGCCGTCTCGGTCGACTCGATATAGTCGTAGCAGGTGTTGCCGTCCTCGTCGGTGAGGTACTTCATCGTCAGGGCGCGCTGGCAGAGCTCGGAGCTGGAGATGGTGAGGTCGTCGAGCTCGGAGGACTGGCCGCGCGGAACGACCTTGGTCCACTTGCGGCCGTTCTTCAGGAGGAGGAGCAGCACGTAGGCGAAGGTCGGGTGGGAGTCGGAATTGTGCTTGACGGTGATCAGGCCGCCATCGTCGGTGACGTTGCCGTCGCCGTACTGGCGCTTGAGCGTCTCCTCCTTGATCTCGGCGAGCGTGAGCTGTGCGGACTCCACTCGGTTGGAATTGCTGGAGTCCATGAGGTCGCCGTTCATGTCGACCGTGTCGTTGGAGTCCTCGGAGACGGACTCGACGTAGCCGTCCTCGGAGACAAAGCCGAGGCACTTGAATGCGGGATCGAGCTCGCTCTTGTTCTTGATGACCTTGTCCGGCAGGGTGGTGCCGACGGGGGCCGAGAAGATGTAGCCGCCCTTCACGCCCTTTCCGGCGCTGACGTTGTTGGAGTTGTTCGCGTTGCTGACTTCGGCCATTCGCGCGTTCCTTTCTACTACTCGCAGACCCAGAGCTGGACCTGCACCACGTACCTCGCCCTGCGCGTGTCAGGGTCGGGCATCTTGTATTGGTTCGTGACCTCCGGGTGGAAGACGTTGGGAAGCTCGTCCTCAAGGGACGGGACGGCCGCCTTCACCTTCTCGGCGAGGGCCTTCGCCGGCTTCCTGCCGCCCTTGCCCTCGGTCCCCCAGCAGTCGATATCGAGCTGGACCGGCTCCAGGAAGCCGCCGCCCCCTCCGACCTGCTCGACGGTGACGTACGGCTCCGGGTGCTCGGCGACCGGCTCGAGCGTCGCGTCGGCGCCGGCAAGTTCGCACAGGCACCTCGCGACATCGGCCTCTATATCCATGATCAACCTCCGGACGAGAGCGCCGCCCTCGTCAGTATCTTGTGTTTCGCCTGGGCGTGCTTGGCATGGTCCGAGCATGCGCTGACCCGAAAGCCCTTGGCGAGCGTGCCCTGGCAGCGGCTAACCCTGAAGGCGGGGGCGTCGTGGCCGTCCGGCGCGAGCATCGACGTCGCGCGGGCGGCGATGCCCTCGGCCTTGCCCCTGAGCATCCCCTGGAGCGCGGCGTTGCCGTCCATCGCCTCGGCGTACCCGAGACGGTTCCATTTGAACTTCCCCCAGCTGTACTCCATAGCCATCGGCCGCCTCCAGCTCGACCGGGTAGCACCAGAGTCCCGGGCACGCCTCGGGGGCGTAGGGCCTCGGGTCGCCCACGACGCGCAGCTCCTCGCCGCGCACGCGGACCGAGCAGCCCTTGAGGCGGATGCCGGCCATATCCCTCGGGAGGTGCACCGTGTATGCCACGGTGGCACCCTCCGGCCGCGAGGCGTCGAGGTCCGCGGTGGCGCCGGGCGCCACGACGGCGTCGACGTCGCGCTCGGCGACCGCCTCGGAGACGGGCTCGTGGAGGTCGTCGTACACCGTCTTGCGGGAGATGACCGTAACCGTCTCGGTCGGTATCCCCGCCATCGGCATCACGCCTCCTCCCAGCGGTCAGCGGCGGTCATGGGCTGGATACTGCGCACGCGGCACCCGGCCAGGCCGAGCCGCTTGAGGTCGGAGCGCCCCAGGTAGAGGTCTCCGGTCGGGTTGGCGAACGTGACGCTCGACGAGTACGGGCCGGTCGTCTGCGACTGCTGGGTGATGCCAGCCATGGCGCCGGGCGCGTTGACCGCCCGGGCGACCATGGCCACGCAGACGGACTTCACGTTCTCATCGAACGTGGGGTTCGAGCCGGCGAGATACTGGACACCCATACGGCGCCGATATGCCCCGCGCAGGTACGCCGAGGCATCCTCGAGCAGCGCGGCAACCCTGGCCTCGTCCTCGGCGGCACCGCAGCGCGCCTCGTAGTCGGCGACGGTGGCGAAGGCGTCCACTAGAGCGTCTCCAGGATGGCGATGAGCTCCGCCTTGGTCGCCTTGCGCGGGGCGAAGCCGTTGGCGGCCTCGATGGCATCGCGCAGCTGCTGCATGGTCATCTCGGGTGAAGGCTTCTCGTGCAAGGGCTGCTCGGGCTCGTCGTCCACGACGTCCTCGCCCTCGTCCGCCTCGTCCTCGACGGGCTCCGCGGCGGCCTCCGTCTCGGCGGGCGGAAGGTCGACGAAGCCGCCGGCGGACAGCTCCGCGAAGCGCTCATCTGCCAGCTCGACCTCCTCTCCTACGTAATGCACCGCGAGGGTCTCGCGGTCACGGTACGGGTAGGTGACCAAAGCGATCATGGATGCTCCTTAGGGTTGCCTAGGCGGTCGGGGCGATGGTGCCCTTGACCACGAAGTCGATGTACTCGGCGAAGAACACGAGGCCGACGTAGGCCACGGTGTCGTAGGTCAGGCTCTTGAGCTCGGGCGAGTGGGACACGGCGATGTAGCCGCTCTCGTCGGAGTAGAAGCCGAACAGGTCGTCGCCGTCGGTCGGTGCGACGTAGACCTTGATGTTGTCCTTGACGGTGGCGTAGATCGTGCCTGCGGCGACAGAGCCGGTGGACACGAGCGTGCCGAGGCCGGCCCAGTTCTCGATGTAGGAGATGCCGAAGGCGCTGAAGACCTCGGACTCGCCGATCTGCTTGGCGAAGTCGACCGGGTTGGCGAAGTAGACCGTCTCGCCGCTGCCGAAGCCGTACTCCTCGGTGAGGTTGGACAGGGCGGCCCAGGCGTTCGCGGCGGTGGCCACGAGGCTCTTGCCGGTCGCGGCCGTGGTGCCCTCGGCGCCGAGCGCGGCGACGAAGTCCTTCTTGATGTTGCGCTGCATGTCGGAGATCATCGCGGCATCGGTCTTGTCGACGGCGCCGTCGTAGCCGCGCTTCTTGACCTCCTGCAGGGTGGTCTGCTTGCGGTAGGGCTTCAGCGCGACCTCGTAGGTCTTGACGTCCTGGAAGGAGTAGGTGGAGAGGGGGATGTCCTGCCCCTCCGTGTACTCCGCCTCCGAGAGCTTGCCGGTGATCTTCTTCTGGTGCAGGGTCTCGCCCACGGCCGCGTGGATGGGCGCGCAGGTGGACAGCATCGCCGTGAGCTTCTCCAGCGACTTGGTGAAGGTGTTCACGAGGTCGACGTTGCGCGCGGCTGCGAGGGTCTTGATATCGGGCATTGGGGCCCCTTTCTCCCCTTACTTGAAGAGGTCGATGTTGGCGGCGATGGCCGCCATGCGTTCCTTCTTGTCCTCGATTCCGAGGATGTCCTTCTTGGAGGGCTTGCCGGGCTTGGGCTTGCCGCCTGCCTCGGGCACCTTCGGCGCGCCGCCCGTCGGTTTCGTGATGGCCGCCACGGCCTTGGCCTGCTCGGTGAGGGCGTCCTCGTCCTCGCCGTTAAGCGTGGCCACGATGGAGCGGTCGAGCCCGGTGGCCTTGGCCACGGAGTCGACGAGCGCGGAGCGGGCGGCGCTCGCCTTGAGGGCGGCGTTCTCGCTCTCGAGCGCGCTCAGGCGCTCCTCCACGGTCGGGTCAGTCTTGGTCGCGGCTGCCTTGAGCTCGTCGAGCTCCTTGAGGTTCGCTTTCGAGCGGCTCGCCCACTTGCGCGACTCCTTCAGCGCGTTCTCGTAGAGCGCCTTGTAGTCGGGCGCCGGATCGGTCTCTCCGCCCTGTGCAGGGTCGATCGGATCGGTCTCGGCGGGCGTGGTCTCCTGGGCCATGCTCCCTCCATTTCCGCCCCGTGCGGGGCATCGTCCTGCCCCGTGCGGGGCGCTTTTCGGCATGAAAAAGGCCACCCGTGCGGATGGCCTGGTTCAACGTTTTGGTCGGGTTTCCCCGTATGTGCGGCGGCGAGATCGCTGCCTTATGGCTAGATGCCCAGCTGCTTCTTGATGAGCTCTGAGGCCACCATCGTGCACGTCTGCTTGACGACCGACAGGGACGTCTCGCCGACTGCCCTCGAGATGGCGTCTTTCGCCCTTCCCCATACCTTGGCGGAGCGGATGGCATCGAGATAGTCATACCCATCCCATGTCAGACGCGAGACGGTCACCCCGAGAGGCTCCTCCCCGAAGCCGTCATAGGACACCTCCGCCTCCACGAGGCCGTAGTCCCTCAGGAGCTCTACGTGAAAGGCGATCCGGTTAATATCGTACCGGCCGGAGCAGAGGGTAGTTTCATCTACCCCGCCCTCGGCGGACTCGGCGGTCATGAGGATGTACCTCACGATATCGAGGTCGCGCCTCATATCGCACCTCCGGAAGAAAAGTTGCGCGCCATCATGCGTAAGCCTCCTCGGGAAGGTTGCCGTCGATAGCGGCATAGGGTAGACCGTTGCGGTCCTCCCAGCTTGCGCAGACGTAGTCGTATTTTTCGAGCTCTACGCCATCGTCGTCAATCCATGCGGGCTTGAACTCATCCACAAGCTCATTTGGGACGGCCCAGCCAAACATGTCCTCGCAGTGCTTCCCGCCGATGACTTGTTGAGTAGCGTCAACAGTATCGAAGAAGAAGACCATTCCGTGGCGGCTCAGTTGGGCGTTGAGTAGTTCGACGGAGTCGGTGATGTATTCGCTGAACCTATCATTCAGCCCCACCGTGAACTCGATCCCAGAGTTCGTCATATCGGGCGCTCCCTCCCCTCCCGTACTTAAATAGGGTCACGCGCACGCTCTTGTCCAAGTTGACGACAGCTATGTCGTCCCCGCGGAAGTAAACGGCACAGTGCTGCACCTCTCGACCGTTCGAGATATCGGTAAACTCTACCGCCTCATGCTCGTCGATGACCTCCGACATTATTCTATCGTACTCGTCTTGGCCAAGCCTCGACTTGTAGTCGATTCCGTATTCGCCGGCATGCTTCTTCGCATGGATATTTCTCTTTGCGCCGTTTAGCCAGTTGGGAACCTCAGAGGATATGGGAGGCCGCGCGGAACCGGAAGAAATCACCGCCTCCGACTTGCTCAGCCAGCTTCGCGCCACATCGTAGAGCGTCGGCGTGGCGTCGGCGTTCGCCAGGATCTTCTCGGCGAGCGCAGTCGCCTCGTCGAACTCTGCGCGCGTCCTGCGGGTCCGCAGGTATTCGTAGAACTCCTCGGCGTTTGCGAAGCCGTTCGCCTTGATCTCCGCGTTGAGGCGGGTCGCCGCGCTCATCCATCCGCTGCTCTTGTGGCCGACCTTGCGCATGTGCGCTGCGGGGTTGGTCTTCCTGACGTTCTCGGGCAGCTCGCCGCCCTCCATGACCTTGCGCCTGAGCTCCTCTCGCTCGGCTGCGCTCAGCCCCGCGGTCGCGTCGACCTTCTCGAGCTGCCACCACCGCTCGCGCAGCTCCTCCGGGTTCACGCCCTCCACGAGCTCTGCGTCGGGGTCGTCCTCGAAGCCGGGGACCACCTTGCAGTCGCAGTGCCGGTGGAAGTGTTTGAACTCGCCGGCGGATTTGCGCGTGTGGTAGACCGCGCCGCGGCTCGCGAGCATGATGCAGAAGGTGCAGGTCTCGAAGCCCGTCGGCACGCGCGCGAAGCGCACGCCGGCGCTCCTGTCACGGCCCACGTTGGAGATGATCGTCTCGTTCAGGCTGCGGAGCGCGTCGTTGCGGGCGTACTCGCCGCACGCCCTGGCGAACGCCGCGTCGCCGCCCTTCACGAGCTTCTTCGCCTGGTATCTGGCAACGGTATCGACCGATTCTGGCCTGTACGTCGTCATGGTGACGGCCTGCTGCAGCCTGGCGCCGTTGCGCTCTGCGAGGTCGTCGTACCATTGCGCCGCGAACTCCGCCGCGACGTCGTCGTATCCCTGCACGAAGCCCTCCATGATGAGCTTCGCGGCCTCGCGCTTCTCGGCGACGGTCGCGCCCTCGTGGGCGCGGCACCAGGCGAGCACGGCGGCCTCCACATCGGATGCCGCCCCGTCGCCGATCTTCGCCACGGCCCGGTTGTAGGCCGCGAACTCCGCCACGTCGAGCGCCACCATCGCCGTGAGGCCCCAGACGGGGTAGATGGCGGCGGCGAGCGCGCAGCCCAGGATGTAGCCGCCCGACTGCACCGCCTGGGTGACGCCCGCCATCAGGTCGAGCGCCGCCGAGCGCGTCACGTTGCGCCTGATCTCGGACGAGACGTTGCGCACCTCGTCGTCATCGAGGCCGTTGAGCCGCCAGAAGGTCGGAGTGCCGGCGAAGCCCTCGACCGCCGAGGCGAGCTTGATGGAGCTGTCGGTCTGCTGGGCCAGCGTCGGCATGGCGGGGTTGAGGAAGTGGACGGAGACGCCGCAGGCGTCCTCGGCCTCATCGTAGGAGCACCCGAGCTCCGTCGCGATCGCGGCGGTCGCGGCCTTGGCAAGCGCCGCCTTGGCCTCGCGGATGAAGCTCTTGCACTTGAGGATGAGCGGCTCGTTCTCGGCGTAGATGGCCTCAGCGGAGCTTGGGTTGTCGCTCATGATGCCGAACTGCCCCACGTGGATGCCGGTCGCGGCGCTCATGCGCTTGCACAGGTTGCCGAAGTGCTCGGTCATGGGCTGCATGCTCGGCTGCGTGAGCTGGCCGAACTGCGGAATCGTGCCGTCCTCGGTCTTGGTGACCTCGAAGATGGAGCCGATGAAGGCGCTCCACTTGGTCTTGTCGGCGAACGCGTCACCGTCCGTGCCCAGCAGGTACTTCTGCGTGGACGCGGCGAACGCGGCGGCGATCTCCTCGTTGACGTTGGCGCGCATGGCGCAGTCGATGAGCCAGCGCACCTCGGAGTTGATCCTGGACACGCCGAACGGTCGGTCGTCGTCGGGGTTGTGGGGCATGACGAACATGGGCACGGCGCCCAGGCCGTGCTCCACGTACTCCGCCGCCCACTCGTTGCGGCGAACCTCGCGGATGCGCACCATGCGGTCCGGCAGCATCACGTTGACCCAGTCCGGGCGGTCCGTGGGCCGCCCGCGGTCCTTGGCGAACGACACGACGAACATGCCGGAGGACAGGCACTCGTGGACGTCGTCCCAGATGCCCGTGCACAGGGTCGGCGGATACGCCGAGATGCGGGCGTGCCCGTCCTCGTCCGCCGTCACCACGAGCATGGAGAAGCAGTACTTGAGCGCGGAGTTGACGGCCTTGCCGACGCGCGTGGCCATCTTGTTGCGCTTGGCCACGGAGGTGAGCAGGCCGTCGAAGTCCTCGTCGTCGGGGCACGTGAACCCGTCGAAGGCGATGTGGTCGCGCATGACCTCCACGCACTTATATCCCCAGCCGCACGCGACCTCCAGGTCGCGCAGCGAGTCGGGCACGGCGATGCCGAGGTCCTTGAGCATGTTGCGCGCCTCGTAGTAGTCCGAGCGCAGGAGGTTGCCCCTATAGTGGGTCTGCCAGCTGTTGAGCAGGCAGCGCACCGTCTCGCGGTCCTCCTCGAGCAGGCCGTCGGCGGACGCCACGGCGTAAGGTATCGAGATCAAGTGACCCTCGCCTTCATTCCGGGTTTTCTCTTCGATGTGTTGAGCGCGAGCAGCGCCAGCCCCGCGGCCTCGATGGGCGCGGCGTTGTCCCCGCCGAAGCCCCAGCCGCCCGACGAGCCGATCTTGCGCTTGGGGGACGTCTCGGCCGACAGGTCGAGCGCCGGGCACGCGATATGCGTGACCGAGCCCGCCTTCGCGCCGGACGAGATAAGGCTTGCGGCGGTCACGGCCTGGTCGGTGCTCGGGCGCAGGATGTAGTCCTTGGGCATGCCCATGCCCTCGAGCTTGTCGCACAGGGCGCCGGCGCCCGCCTTGCCGTCGATGGCGACGCAGGCGTACCTGCCCGCCCTCGCGGCGATCCAGTAGGCAAGCCAATCCGTGCTGGGCTCCGGGTCCTTGCAGAAGGGAAGCTCCACGTGCACGGTCGCAGACCCGGGCGGCCGCACGGCGCACGCCACGGCGACGGTCGAGCCGTCGGCGCTGAACCTCACGCCGGCGCAGATCCTGCAGCCGGCGGTCAGCTCGGGGCCGCTCCCCACGAGGCACTCGCCCCATGCGGCGGCGCCGATGACCGGCGGCTCCACCTGCTCCTGCGGGGGCAGCCAGTAGCCCAGGTACTCCTGGGCGGCGCCAAGCTCGTCCATGTCCTTCATGCCGGTTCGGATGGCGCGGATGTCGGCGTGGTAGCCGAGCGAGGGCATGACCTCCGGCCAGCGGCTCTCGTCCCAGATGTCGCCGACCTCCTCGACGCCGTACTCCAGCCAGAGCAGGTCGGACGCCTTCTCGCCGCCCTCCCACGCCTGCTGCCGGAGGTTCCTGAACACCTCGGCGGGGTTGCCGGCGCGGGTCGGCGTGCCGGCGTAGACGATCATCAGGTTGCGCTTGGCTCCGGACGTCGTGGTCGGGTTGATGACCTGCGTGTGGATGCCCGTGAGCTCCTGGGCCTCGTCGTATATGACGATGTCGAAGGAGAAGCCCAGGCGCGAGGACTTGGTCCTCGTCGAGAACTGGATGACGCCGCCGGAGCTGAACCGCATCCATTCCTGGCCGGTCTGGGAGCAGACCTCGACCAAGAGCTTGCGCCAGCGTGTTAGCGCTAATCTAAAATTGACCACTTTCGCAAACGCATCTCGCCGAATGCGCTAATGCGCTTTCGCCGACCCCGCTAACGTACTTTCACCAACTGCGCTAACGGAACTATGCTCCGATCGGGTATCCGACCCGGGAGGAGCGGGATATGGAGCGAAACGTAATGGGAGAGCTGAACGTCTACAGGGGGTCCGGCGCGAAGCCGAACTTCAGCGAGATCGCGAGGAGGCACGGCATGGACCGGCACACGGTCGCCAAGTACTGGCGGGAGGGCGAGTCCGCCGCCGACGGGAGGTCCGCGAGGGGCAGCGCCTTCGACCCGCTCGAGGAGGTGATCCGCTCGAAGGCCCAGCTGCCCGGGATGACCAAGATGGCCGTGTACGCGTTCCTGCGCGAGGGCCGCGGGGAGGGGCTGCCCGGGTACGGCGCCTTCACCGCGTGGTGTTAGCGCTACTGTAAAAACAACCAATTTCGCCATCGCACTTTAGCCGATTCCG
>OLNE01002274.1_pt1 | contig 12225 bp, 8 predicted proteins | sample 1672431 | NCBI WGS metagenome assembly OLNE01 (sample SAMEA3136685, study PRJEB25190) | human gut metagenome | reverse complement strand
ACAACAACAAAATCCGAACTTTTTTCCAATAGGAGAAGGGTTCGGATTTTTTGTTCGCAGAGTAAAACACAAGCGATGCTTGTGCATTAAAAACACAAACTGCTATAAGCTACTTCATTCCCCTTCTTTTTTGCTGTTTACGATAGCCTGCACCTTGGTGGGCAGACCATAGATGCTGATGAAACCGGTGGCATCGCTCTGCTTGTAGTCGCCGCCTGCGGAAAAGGTGGCGATGTCTTCACGATACAGAGAGAACGGCGACCAGACCCCTGCATTGATGAGGTTGCCCTTGTACAGTTCCAGATGCACCTTGCCGGTGACATGCTCCTGTGTGGAGGTGACAAAGGCACTCAGAGCTTTGCGCAGCGGGCTGAACCACTGGCCATCATACACCAGTTCGCCAAAGGTGATGGCCAGCTCAAAGCGCACCTGATCGTTGCCTTTGCCGGTGCTGCCGTGGCAGACCGCATCCGCACCCTCGGCGCGGGCAATCTCCACCACGCGTTTTGCCAAAATGGGGCGGGCAAAGCTGGTGCCCAGCAGATAACCCTCGTAATCTGCCCCGGCCTGCATGGTGGGAATGACGTAATCCTCCACAAATTCATCGGTCAGGTCTTCGATGTACAGCTTGGATGCGCCGCTTGCCTTGGCGCGCTCTTCCAAGCCTTCCAGCTCACCCTTCTGCCCCACATTGCCGCACACGGCAATGACTTCGCAGTTGTTATAGTGCTCTTTCAGCCACGGGATGATAATCGATGTGTCCAGACCGCCGGAATATGCCAGCACGACCTTTTTGACCTCAGACATAGGAACTGCCTCCGTTCAAACCAACTTATATACTTTTCGATTTCCCTCGTGCAATTTCATGATTGCAGTGTCCGTTATACGGTCACTTGGAAAATGTGTAAAAAGTGTTCTGCATATAGCAGCAATATGAAAGCAGTATTTCACAGCGGGGCATTATGAATCTATAATAGGTAGTTGGAAATAAACAGAAAGAGGGTCTTTTTGATGGCAACGATATTTCCAAGAGAAGAAAAGGCAGAGGCACTGTTCGGGGAGATCCTGAAAAATCCAGAAGCCTGCCGACGCCTGATGGATACCTTCAACGACTCGCTGGACATGGCAGACGTACTGGATGCGCCGGCCGTGAGTGCACAGCAGTTTGCCGCGGCGCTGTTCAATGCCTACGAGAACAAGGATCTGTCTGCCTTTCTGATGGCGATCTGCCAGCACAGTATGTTTGACCTGCTACGGAACGCTGCCCTGATCCCGTTCAAATTCAACGCCGATGGTCAGCCGAACCCGGTGATCCTGACGGATGATGCCGGCGTTCTTTTGCCGAACAACAAATTTGCCGTGAGCAGCAAAGTATACGACCGGTTCATCCGGGTGTTCCAGAAGCAGGAAAAGGTAAAAATGTACCTTGCCAGCGGCTACTGCAAGTATCACGGCTACGACGAAGGATCGATGGATGTGGTGGAGTACCACTACAACCAGCATTTGGGGCTGCTGCTGATCTACGAACTGCCGGACACCGTGAAGCAGAAGGTAACGGAAGCGGAGGCCTACTCCACCGTCTGGGATATCCAGATGAAGCTGCAGCACGCACTGCCCCGTTCCGTGGTCTACTATGGACAGGATACGCTCAAGGACGGCGGAACCCGCTACGATGAACTTGGCGTTTTTCTGCCGCTGGAACACTTTGCCGACCGGCTGGAACGCCATGTGGAAACTGCTACCAAGATCGTTTACGGCGAGTAAACGCCCTGTAAACGAACTCCCTTTATAAGTGCATCACAGCAAAACAAAACGCAGCGAACCGTTAAAAGATTCGCTGCGTTTTGCCTTATATGGGAGAATGGAAATGCTGCACATCAGGTGCAATAACGGAAAGTCTTGTCAGTGACAATACGGGCGAAGATCAGCCCTAACGGCAGTGCCACGATGATGAGAATGGCATCTGCAAACCATGTGGCAGAGTTCATCAGAGACAGGATGCCCAGATTATAGATGGCACGGTAGAAATACAGTCCCGGCACCATGATAACGATGGACGGCACAGTGACGGAGATGCGGGGATAACCGGCGGCGCTCTTCAGGCAGGAGGCCAGCAGTCCGGCCAGCAGTGCGCCCAGAAACGCTGCAACAGCGGGCGGAAAGCCCGCAAGGCTCACCAGCTCCAGTCGGAACGTGTTCGTTACCGCACCGATAAGGGCGGCGCAGACTGCCAGGTTCCGGGGACTGTTGAACATGAGCGAAAAGCCGAACACACCGCCAAAACTTGCCAGCAGCCGGAACACGATCTCTTCCGGGAGTGTCAGGCTCAGGGCAGGGAACTGCACCGGCTGCAAATGCAGCAGCAGTGCCATGATCCAAGCCGTCATGGTTGCCACCAGAATGATGAGGATGGCGTAGGCCAGACGTTCCAGCCCGGAGCGCATATCCAGCTTGGCAAGGTCGATGCCGCTGGTAATGAACGGAAAGCCCGGAATGATGAAGAGCATGGAGCAGATATACCCCGCCTCGTGCTGCGCCGATACGGCAAACAGCACCTCTGCCAGCTTCAGCAGAATGGCATACACGAGGCTTGCTGAACAGACCGACGCCGTAATGCCCAGAAACAGGGTGAAATGGTGCTTTGTCAGCTTGCACCGTACAAAGTTGCCGATGCCTGCACCGCAGAAGGCACACAGCATTTCCACAATGCCGCCGCCAAGCAGAAAGGTGAAGCAACCGCAGGCCAGTGCAGCTGCAAAGCCCAGTGCGATGGGCGAATACAAGCCGTGGATGCGCTCGATCTCATCGAGGTGGCTGTGCAGTTCTTCGCCGGTCATAAATTTTCCTTCCCGGTCGAAGTCGTTGACGAAATGCTCCAGTCGGTTCAGCCGGGAGGTATTCACGCCCGTATTTGTCAGACAGAGTGACTGGGTATAACACTGGTCACCGTCAAAGCAGGTGAACTCAATGGACAACAGGCCGATGTCCGCTGTTGTTGTGACTCCCAGCTCCCGCGAAAGGGTGTTCATGGAGCTTCGGACACGCCATGCGCCGGTGCCGCATTCCAGCAGCATCAGCCCGGTGCGTCCAATGACGGAGGCTTTTTCCACAAGCCCCGCCTCGGTAATGGGGACGCCCTTGCTGGCCGACGCATAGTCGTGCCAGTAGACTTCCATGTGATTTTTGATGATCTCACTTTGCCGTTGTCCCATACCGGAAAGCCTCCTTTGTGATATGGGAATGTTGCAGCTTTTTCAAGACTGCGGTGCTATTATAAGGGAAATTGCAGGGCGGGTAAAACGTATCTTGGATATGCCGGCAATGTTCGTTTAGTATTTCAAAGAAGAAAATACGTTGCGTTTTTGGCGGCTCTGCGGTAGGATAGAAAAAACACGCCGAAAGGAAACTGCCGTGACCCTTCAACAACTCCGCTATGTCACGGCTGTTGCCGGCACCGGCACCATCAGCCATGCAGTGCAGCAGTTCTATATTTCTCAGCCCAGCCTGACCAATGCTATCCGGGAGCTGGAACAGGAAGTGGGGCTGGCGCTTTCCAAGACGGCAAGCTCTGTGGTGAGCCGGACGCTGCTGGACGCACGCGGACAAATGAGTGCAAAATCGATGCATCCCCCTGCTTACGGTCAAAGGAAATGTCAAAAGAAAAAGGGAGTGCAGGAGAAGATGAAGCACCTCCACAAGGGCGGCTGGTGCCATCCCCACAGCACAAGGCGGCTTGCTTTTTGCCGTGGCTGCCGGATAAGACAAAATACAACACCCGCAAAGGGAGCTTTGCCCGGACGTTTGTCCCCCTCTACCGCTGCGCTCAAAACGCATAGACCGCGTTTGCGCAGCGCAGCGCAGCAATGAAAGCCCCAGTGGGGCTTTTAAGCGGCAGAACGGTCTGCGATAGCAGATGGAGGGGCCTCGCCCCGACAAGTTCTACAAATGTTTCCAAATTGTTAAGACGCAAAAAATAAGTAGCTGGGCTCTGCTCATGTAATGGGGTCACCGTTTGCTCCGAACGAAGTTTTGCAGCGGCGTTGTCCGGCTCGCCCACGGAAAGTGTGAGGTCATGGCACGGTATCACGTTCAGACGGCTTATGCAAGATTCAAGGTACTGTATGAAGAAAGCCGGACGCAGTGCAGACACTACGTCCGGCTTCTTTTTTACGAATTGAGCGCCTGCCATAGCGCATCTGAAGCATCAAACACTGCTACGCTGTACCCGGCAAAGCGGCTCTGAATATTCACGGTCTGGCTTCCGTCGGCGGCGGTATTGTAGCTGCCCAGTTCCAGCCCGGAAAGGGCGGGCTGGCTGCTCCACGGGATGAGCTTTGCCTGCCAGTCCGCGCCCAGCTTTTCGCTCAGCGCCCGATAGGCCTGTTCAAAGCCCTCCGGGTCATCCAAAATCCAAATTTTGCTCTCGCCGTTGGCAAGGTCGGTGTTCATCTGGGTGGCACCCGCCATCTGGCCATTCATGTCGGTCAGGGCAGCATCGGCACTCCATGTGTAGTTGTTCACCTGCACGATGACCGCCCCGTCGCCGTTGGCGTCCTCCGCATAGTCTGCCAGCGCAGTCTGCAGGCGCTGTACGGCCTCGTCCGGCAGGGTCTCCGCCGTGACCACCGCCACGGTGTAGTCCGGGTCTACGGTGGTCAGCAGACCGTGCGCCACATACGCTACGCCCACAATGACCATTGCCGCCACCGCCACGATGCCCCAGTTGTAATACCACCAGTTGGCGCGGGAGCGCTTTTTCTGCTCCTGTGCGGTCAGGGGCTTATCCGGCGCTGTCGGGCGCGGGATGCTGCGCACCTCTACGCCGTATTCCTGCCGCAAAACCGGGAACAGGGTCTGCATCGCCGCCAGCCCCGGCAGCCAGAAGCCGAACAGCACCGCCCAGAAGATGCTGACCGGGAACAGCAAGATCATGCCGCCGATGCCCGCCAGCATGAGAACGCCTGCCAAGACGCAGCGTGCCGGGGCGGCAGCCAGCAGCCTGCCTGCCCGGCGCAGCAGGCTGTCCGGTGCGGGGACTTGCAGCGGCAACACGGCGGCGCAAAGCGTAGCAAGAACCGCCAGCACCAGAAAGTCCAGCGCCAGAAATACAAGCACCGCAAGCCCGGGGTAATACCCCTGCTGCGCGGCGGCTTCAAACACAAAGGCAGACACAAAGCACAGCAGCCCCAGCACCAGCGTGCCAATGCAGCCAAAGCCGCAGGCTGCTTTCCAATGGGCGGCAAGGGTCTGTTTTGCCCGGGGCAGCCACTGAGAGGGGTCGTTCTGCAAGCTGCGCAGGGCACAGTCTGCCAGCAGCACCATGGCAGGGCCGGTCAGCAGACCGGTGACCGCGCTGCACACCACCGTCAGCGGTAGGGAGAGCAGGGTGATCCCCAGCGAGACCCCCAGCGCAGCGGGCAGGCAGAGCACGCAGACCAGCAGGTTCGTGCCCAGCAGCTGGCCAAGGTCGCGGCCGACCATCTGGCAAAAGCGTGCAAAGCCTTTTTTCTCCGGCTCGTTTGGGCCTACGCCATGGCCGTCCCGCCCATAAAGGGCATTGTAGATGCTCATTTTACTTCACCTCGGTGCCAAAGGCTTCGATCTGGGTCAGCGCCGGGAAGGGGGAAGTCCCCTCGGCCTGAATCAGATCCTTCAGCACAAGGCTGCGCACCCGCTTGGGCTCAAAGGCCACGCTCTGGGGCTTGGCGCTTTTCACCAGCGGGATGTCCAACCTGCTGCCGTCGGAAAATTCCACCGTGGCCTTGACCCAGTAGTTGTCGTGGGGAAAATCTGCCCGCTCGGTGATGCGCAGCTCATCCAGCAGTACTTCCCGGCCAAAATCCAGCGTCAGGGCAGCACCCGGGTCGCGGTTGATGCCCCAGCTCTGGTAGGGATACTCGCCGTGGGCGCTGTTTTCAAAAATGCCGTCGATGGCGTTGCGGGCGGCAAACACCGCCTCGCCGCGCGTTTCTACGTTGGCGCTGGCGTGGGGGTAAAAGCCGGTGTCGCCGTGCTCGTCATAGCAGTTAAAGGCCAGATTCCGCCGGGCGACGATCTCCTCCGGCAGCGCCAGCCGTGCCCGGATGACATGACGGCTGCCCACAAAGCTCTTGGGCGAATAGGTGATGGCCTGCTCCCCGAAGGGAATGTGGAAATTGATCTCCCGCTTGACCACATACACAAGGGCTTCGGGCATGGTGTCCTCGAACTGGATGACGCAGTACTGCCCGGGATGGTCGATCTCCAGTGCCACCCGGTCGCCGGGCTTGTAGCAGTTGGTGTAAACAAGGGATACGGCGGTGTCAGCGTCACAGGTCATCAGGGTGTGACCTGCTTCGTCCAGAATTTTCAGCTTGATGGTCTCCATGGCAGTTCTCCTTAGTACAGTTCGAGGTTCAGCATTTTTTGGAAATGCAGGGTGATTTTATAGACCGTTTCCGGCCATGCGGTGCGCAGGCGCGGGTCGGTGATGGGCACCGGCGTAACAGCAGCCGTTACGGCAGCAGGGTCAAAGCGGATGCCGCCCAGTGTGCCCACCGCAAAGCCATCCGCAGCGGGGACAGGCTGTTGCTCGGTGAGCAAGGTCAGCTCCACCGTGCCGGGATAGTCCGTTTCGTCCCGCAGGGTGATGCCCTGTTCACTGACCGATACGCTGCGGCGGTAGGTGGTAAGCCCCGGGATGGGAGGGTACGCGCCCGACAGTTCGCCGGTGATGCTGTTTTCTGCGGTGCACACCTCCCGGGCAGCGTATTCCGCGCCGGGCAGCTGCTGCACGCCGTCAAAGGTGGGCAGGTTATGCCATGCGCTCTGCATCGTCCAGATCTCATACCGCTGGGGGCTGAAGGTCTTTTTGGTGTAGCTCTCCACTCCGATATCGATCAGGAACGGTCTGCCGTCCTTGTATACAGTAATGCTGCCAGTATCGTTGTGATTGTGGCTGTCGCCGTTGGAGCCGAACTTTGCACCCAGCACCCAGCTGCCCTGCCGCGCGGCATAGACGCCCACGCTGGGGTACCACACCGTTAAATGGTGCCGGGGCGTTGCAGAGTACGTCATCATTTCTTCTTCTGCAAAGGCGGTGGTCAGCCGGTACCACAGGTTGATGTGGGTGCTGCCGTCCGGGTTCTGCAAATGGTCGGGGTCGGCATCGGCACGGAAGTCTGCCGCCGCAAGGGCTTGCAAAGCATCGCTGCCCACAGCCTGCCCAAAGCGGTATTCCCGCGCACCGCACCGCCCGGCAAGGGGGCTGCAATCGCCAAAGTTCAGGTAGTAAGGCCCTTCCACATGGACGTTGCAGATGTACTCTGCAATGTTTTTGATTTTAGGTTCATGGAACAGGGGAGAGAAGGCCTCCGGCACAATGCTGGACAAAATTTCAAGGCAGCCCCACAGGGTCAGCCCGGCGTGGCGGTAATACTGTGCACCCTCGTTGCAGCAGCCGTCCGCGCCGTAGTCCTTTAAAAAGCAGTCGAGGCTGTACGCTGCCTGTTTGACGGCAGCTTTTCGCTGCTGCTGCGTGGTGGGCAGCAGAAAGACCGTGAGCAGCACATTCTGGGTGCACCAGCTCGTCCAGTTGCACATAGGCTCTTCGCCGTTGCCCATCCACCAGAAGTGGCTTGTAAAATAAGGCGTCAGGATGCGGGCGTTCAGCTCCCGCTCCATCCGCGCCGTGATGCCCGGTGCAGCAGTATCCAGCTCGTCCGGCAGTAAGTACCGGGTCAGCGCCAGCAGCGCGCCGGTCTCGGCGGCAAATAAATCTACGATGGGGCGGGTGGTGTCCGGCAGGGGCAGCTGCGGGGTGTCCCGGATGTAGCTGTTGTGGGCGGGCAGCTGCCATGCGCTTTCCTCGCAAAGCGCCCATACGGTATCTGCAATTTCATCCAGAAAGCGCCCTTCGTGCTCCACGCATTCGGCGCATACCAGCGCGCACAGCCGCGCCCGGCGGGAGAAGTAAGCCGTCTCCCATGGCGTGCGCCGCCCAGTGTGGGTGAAATCCAGCCAGAGCGAGAGCGGCAGGGGCGCAATGGGCGTTTGCAGCGCGGCTTTCCCCGCCTGCAAAAAGCGCTGCCTTGCCCGCAGGGGCAGCCCCTGCCATGCAGTACGTTCCTTGGCAGGGGGGAAGGGCCGGTAATCGGGAAGAAATTCCGGCAGAAAAGCAAGTTGTTCCTGTATCATAAAAGCCTCCGGTTTTAAATACTTTGCTGGTATTCCCGCGGGCTGAGCCCCGTGACCTTTTTGAACACCTTGGAAAAATAAAAGGCGCTTTCGTACCCCAGTTTCTCAGCGATCTCGTATACTTTCAAATCGCCCTGTTCCAGCATCTCCTTCGCCGCAGCGATGCGGGTCTCGGTGATATACTCCACAAAGCCGCTGTCGCCGTATTTGCCGAACAGCTGGCTGAGGTAGTTGGGCGAAAAATTGAACACTGCCGCCACATCGGCCAGCGTCAGTTTTTCCGAAAGGTGATTCTTAATGTACTCCTGCACCTGTGCCACCACCTGCATCTTCCCGGCGGTGGCGTCGCCCTCGTTGACCTCCACGAACTGGATGGGCTGCTCCACCGTGAGCAGGGGCTGCAAATGGGCGTTTTCCCGGCAGCAGCGCGCCAGCCCCAGCAGGGAACCGGTGGGGCGTCCCACCGCCCAGAGCAGCCGTACCGTGAAATAGTTGTATAGAATTTGGCTGGCGCGTTCCAGCAGCGGGCGCAGCACCGTCCGGTAGTTCTGGCACTGGGCATTGGTCAGGCAGAACAGCACATTGCAGCGCATGGCATCCGCCCCGGTCACATAGCAGGGCAGGTAGTTTTGCAGGGTGGTCTCCAGCATCCGCCCGCAGGAAAAACTCAGCTTCAGCTGCTGGGCGGGGGTAAGGGCGGTGTTGGCGATGATCTCGCAGCTGGCTACAAGATAGGCGTCGCTTGCAAGGTTCAGCTCCATGTGCTGCAAAGGCTGCTCCAATGCGGCTTCGTCCGGGAACAGCCCGGCGTACAACCGCACGAAAAAACGCTCCTGATAGCTGCGCACACTCTCGGCAAGGTTTTCCTGCGCCGACAATTCGCCCAGCAGGGCGCGCTCCTTTTTTACCTTTTCGGCGGCCTTGGCAAGGGCGGTTTGCAGGTTCTCGGGGGTCAGGTCCAGCTTGACCAGATAATCCACCACCCCGGCACCCATGGCCTGCTTGATGTAACCAAATTCTTCAAAGCTGGTCAGCATGATAAAGGCGGGCAGGGCGCTGCGTTCCCGGCAGGTGCGGGCAAGGGTAAGCCCGTCCATCACCGGCATTTTTACGTCGGCAATGACGATATCCGGCTTCTCCCGCTCAATGAGTTCCAGCGCCAGCTTGCCGTTGCGGGCGGTGCCGCAGACCGTATAGCCCAGCTTTTCCCATTCCAGCATCCCTTGCAGGCCGATGAGCACCAGCGGCTCATCATCCACCAGTAATATCCGCAGCATGGCTGTCTCCTTTCTGTTGATAGGGCAGCCGGATGGTGACCTCGGTGCCCACGTCCTCTTCGCTTTCAATGGTCAGGCCGTAGCCCTCGCCAAAGGAATACCGGATGCGGCGGTTCACGTTCCACAGGCCGACATGACGGAACTTTTCAGCCTTTTCGGCACCCTCGGCGGGCTCGTCCAGAAGATGCGCCACCTGCTCCGGCGGCATGCCCACGCCGTCGTCGGTAATGCGCAGCAATACGTCCCCGGTATCCGGGTCGGTGGAGATATCCAGCAGCACGCTGCCGTGGCCGCCCTTTGGCTCCAGCCCGTGGAAGATGGCGTTTTCCACCAGCGGCTGCAAGGTGAACCGGGGGATCATGCAGTCCCGGCAAAGGGTCTCGCTTTCAATGCGGGAGACCTCAATCTCTAAGTCGCCGCCGTAGCGGTACTGCTGGATGGTAAAGTAATCGTTGAGCAGCGCCAGCTCCTCCTGCAAAGGTACCAGCTTCTGGGTACCCTTGGAGATGCTCTTAGTCAGCCGCGCAAAGGCGGTGACCATCTCGGCAATGCCGGGCGCGTGCTGGATGGTAGCCATCCAGCGGATGCTGTTGAGGGTGTTGTAGATAAAGTGCGGGTTCACTTCGTTTTGCAGCATCCGGTATTCCAGCTCCTGCTTGCGGCGCTCGTCCTCCACCCGGCGGGTCATCAGGCTGTCCACGTTTTCAGCCAGCTGGTTGATGCCCCGGCCGATGTCGCCCAGCTCGTTGTTCCACTCCACCGTGCGGTCCGGGACAAAGTTGCCGCTGCCCACGGTCTCGATGCGCTTTTGCAGCGCCTCCACCGGGCGGGTGATGACCCACTCCAGCCAGTGCTGCATCAAAAAGCTCAGTCCCCAGATGATGGCAATGCCAAGGGTGATGAGCCACAGGTACACGCCGTAGTGCAGCAAAAAGGTATTTGCGGGCAAAAGCTGTACCAGTGCCGCGCTGCGGCCGTTCAGCGTTACCTTGACTACATAATACTTCTGGCCGTCCAGCTGCACCTTGCCCTGCCATGCGGTCTGCTCTGTCACGCCGTTATTGCTGCCGGTGCGCAGGGTGTAGTCCACCTCCCGCAGCGGGTTCTCGGTCTCGGTCAGGCTGCCGTTTTCGATCTGCCACAGGCGGCTGCCCATTTCCCAGTACAACGCGCTGCCGTCGGTCAGGTTGTAACCCGCAGCCGGGTCGGTGATAATGGCGGTATCCAGCGCAAGGTAGGTGCTGCCCCGGTGCAAGGTGCCCTTGCCGCAGCGGACAGGCTGGCTGAGGGCGATGCAGCCCGGACTGCCGGGCAGCAGCGGGTCGGTGGTGAACTGCATCCCGTACCCCTTGGGGAGAAACTGCTTTATGCTGGTGCGGTTGAGCGCCGCCGAGGAGTTCAGCGTGCCGAACTGCAAATGCCGGTCGTTTTCATTGGTAATAAAAAAGCGGAGGATATGGCTGTACAGGGTGCTGGAATAGTATTTTTCCTGCACGGCTTCGTAGGCGGCAATGGTCTGGGTGCCGTTGATATTTTCCTGCGAGATGTACCGCCGCACGGTGCTGTCGATGGAAGCCCAGTTCAAAAGAGCATCGGCGCTGTCCAGACTGGTCTCGATGGAGGTGGCCACCAGCCGCAGGTTGAACTCTGCCGCCTGCAAGGAGTTGGCGCGCACATATTGGTTGGAGAGGGTGAACAGCGCCGCGCCCACGGCCAGCGAGGTAAGGATGGTAAAAAAGCGCATCCCCCACACGATCTGCCGCCGCAGCGGGAAACGATGGCTGCTCTTCATAGCGGAGCCTCCTTTCCGGTAATATTTTGCATTCTTTCCTTTATACAGTACTGATTCCGGCGCGGTTTGTCAACGACTTTTTTCATGAAAATTGTGTACTTTATACGCTTTTTTCTTGTGCCATGGATGTAAACTGTGCAAGAGAACAAGAAAGTGCAGACTCCAGTGTAAGAAAGTGCATCTTTTTTTAAAAGATACAGAAAAACTGCAACTCTTCCCGGAATTTTTCCATTCCGGTTTTTGCGTTTGTGCGGTATCCTAGTGTCAACAAAAGCGAGTGGCTCCCCGGCACGGGGGAGACCGTTGCACGAAATACACACACTGCCCTGAAGGAGGACACACTTATGAAAAAGATCTCTCGTCGTTCGTTCCTTACCGCTGCCGCTGCCTGCGGCGCTGCTGCTGCTCTGAGCGCCTGCGGCGGCTCTTCCGCAAGCTCCACCGCTGCTTCCTCCACTGCCGGTTCCACCGCTGCATCCGCAGCAGCAGGCCCTGTTACCCTGCAGTGGTCGGTGTGGGATAAGGAATCCACCCCCTACTGGCAGGCTATGGCCGACGGCTACATGGCAAGCCACAAGGACGTGACCATCGAGATGGTGGATCTGGGCTCCAGCGATTACATGACCGTTCTGGCTACCCAGCTGGCCGGCAGCGCCGATCTGGATGTCGTGACCGTCAAGGATATCCCCGGCTACGCAAACCTGATCAATTTGGACTACCTCAAGCCCCTGAACGAGGTGCTGACCCGCGATACCGGTGATTTCAACGGCACCATCGAGCAGCTGACCACAGATGACGGCAACTTCTACGCCGTGCCCTTCCGCAGCGACTTCTGGGTGCTGTACTACAACAAGGATCTGTTCGATAAGGCCGGTGTGGAGTATCCCTCCAATGACCTGACGATGGAAGATTACGATGCTCTGGCACGCAAGATGACCAGCGGCTCCGGCGACACCAAGGTCTATGGCTGCCACTACCACA
>OLNE01002273.1_pt1 | contig 12226 bp, 14 predicted proteins | sample 1672431 | NCBI WGS metagenome assembly OLNE01 (sample SAMEA3136685, study PRJEB25190) | human gut metagenome | reverse complement strand
CAGATTCCGATGATTACATTCGGGATATGAAGATCAACAGTGAGCTGAATTATCTGCTGACGCTTCTGATGAATGAGTCCTGGCACCCGGGAGAAAAACACAGGGATGCAGATCTGAAAAAACAGAATGTACTTCCTGTAAAGCAGTACCTGGATGAGCATTATCAGGAGAAAATAAGCCTGGATTTTCTGGCAGAGCATTTTTTTATCAGTAAATACTATCTGACCCGCGTGTTCAGGGAGCAGTTTGGTGTCAGTATCAGCAGCTACCTGATGAACAGGAGAGTCACGAAGGCAAAATATATGCTCCGCTTTTCCGACGAAAAGATAAAGATCATCGGCTATAAATGCGGTCTGGGGGAGCCTCATTATTTCAGCCGGGTTTTCAGACATATGGAAGGCATGAGTCCTTTAGAGTACAGAGAGAAGTGGGAGAAGTGAGAAAAAAGAGCAAGATAATGTAAGAAAACAGGGAGAAAGGGCAATATCGTGAATTCAGGCTTTCCGGATTTTTTACTAAAATAAATGCAGTAACTGTGGAGGTATTGAACAGTTGCTATTGATCAACAGAAAGTAAATCAAAAGGAAAGTTGAGGTTAATATATGTCTAAGGTTGCATTGATTACCGGTATTACCGGTCAGGATGGTTCCTATCTGGCTGAATTTTTACTGGAGAAAGGTTACGAGGTTCACGGTATTGTACGTCGTGCTTCCATTTCAAATACTGCCCGTATCAATCATCTGATCGAAAAAAATGTGATTAAACTTCATGACGGAGATCTGTCTGATTCTTCAGGGCTGATCCGTCTGGTGGGAGAGATCAGACCGGATGAAATTTATAATCTGGCTGCCCAGAGCCATGTGCAGGTATCATTTGATGCGCCGGAATATTCCGGTGATGTGGATGCACTGGGTGTCCTGCGTGTGCTGGAAGCTGTCCGTGTCTGTGGTCTGACAAAGACCTGTAAGGTATATCAGGCATCTACTTCTGAACTGTATGGCAAGGTAGAAGAGGTTCCACAGAAAGAAACCACACCGTTTCATCCATATTCCCCTTACGCTGTGGCAAAGCAGTATGGCTTCTGGATGGTGAAGGAATACCGTGATGCTTATGGAATGTTCGCTGTTAACGGCATTCTGTTCAATCATGAGTCTGAGCGTCGTGGTGAAAATTTTGTTACCCGTAAGATCACACTGGCTGCAGGACGCATTGCAGAAGGTCTGCAGGATCATCTGGAACTGGGCAATATGGATTCCCTGCGTGACTGGGGCTATGCCAAAGATTATGTTGAGTGCATGTGGCTGATCATGCAGCAGGAGAAGCCAGAGGATTTTGTCATTGCGACAGGTGTACAGCACACGGTCCGCGACTTCACTGAGAAGGCGTTTGCAGCTAACGGTATGACCATCCGCTGGGAAGGTACCGGCATTGATGAGAAGGGTTACGATGCAGCTACCGGCAAGATGTTGGTATGCGTAAATCCCCAGTGGTTCCGGCCGACTGATGTGGACAATCTGTGGGGCGATCCGACTAAGGCGAAGACGGTTTTGGGATGGAATCCGCAGAAGACGAGCTACGAAGAACTGGTGGAGATTATGGCAAAGAATGACCGTGAGCTTGCAAAGCGCGAGAAGGCCATGAAGGCTGTTATGTAAGAAAGAAGGCATACGATTATGATGGAAAAAAATGCAAAAATTTATGTTGCAGGTCATCGCGGAATGGTAGGCTCTGCCATTGTCCGTGAGCTGCAGCGTCAGGGATATACGAATATTGTGACACGTACCCATAAGGAGCTGGATCTGACCCGTCAGGATGCAGTGGAGAAGTTTTTCGCTGCAGAAAAGCCGGAGTATGTGTTTCTCGCAGCTGCCAAAGTAGGCGGCATTGTGGCAAACCAGAATGCACTGGCTGATTTCATGTATGATAATATGATTTTGGAAATGAATGTGATTCACTCTGCATGGAAGAACGGCTGCAGGAAGCTGGAATTCTTAGGTTCTTCCTGTATTTATCCGCGTATGGCACCCCAGCCGATGAAGGAAAGCTGCCTGCTGACTTCTGAACTGGAGAAAACCAATGAGGCATATGCACTGGCAAAGATTTCCGGGTTAAAGTACTGTGAGTTTCTGAACCGCCAGACTATATTTCCGTAATGCCGACAAATCTGTACGGTCCAAATGACAACTATCATCCTACACACAGTCATGTGCTTCCGGCGCTGATCCGCCGTTTCCATGAGGCGAAGGAGAGCGATGCTGCAAGTGTAACCTGCTGGGGGGATGGTTCTCCGCTGCGTGAGTTTCTGTATGTGGATGACCTGGCAAATCTGTGTGTGTTCCTGATGAACAACTACTCAGGTAACGAGACTGTCAATGCTGGTACCGGCAAGGAACTGACTATTAAGGAGCTGACTGAGCTGGTTGCGAAGGTTGTAGGCTATAACGGTGAGATCAAATGGGATCCTGATAAGCCAAATGGTACACCGCGTAAGCTTCTGGATGTTTCCAAGGCAACGAACCTTGGCTGGACGTATAAAACCGAGCTTGAGGATGGCATACGCCTTGCGTATGAGGACTTTCTGAATAATCCCATGCGCGCTGAACGCTGATCTTATTTTTACGAGGAGAAGATTATGAATATCATTTTGTTGTCCGGCGGTTCCGGCAAGCGTCTGTGGCCCCTTTCCAATGACATCCGTTCCAAACAGTTTATCAAGATTTTCAAAAAGGAGGACGGCACCTATGAGTCCATGGTGCAGCGTGTCTACCGACAGATCAGGAAGGTGGACACAGATGCGACCGTGACTATTGCCACCAGTAAAACACAGGTTTCTGCGATCCACAACCAGCTGGGTGAGGACGTGGGCATCAGCGTAGAACCGTGCCGCCGTGATACATTCCCGGCCATTGCACTGGCAACAGCTTATCTGGTGGATGTGATGCATGTTGCCCCGTCTGAATCTGTGATAGTCTGCCCGGTTGACCCTTATGTGGAGGATGATTACTTTGAAGCATTGAAGGAACTGTCAGAGCAAGCAGACAAGTGCGAGGCAAATCTGGTACTGATGGGTATTGAGCCGACCTATCCCAGTGAAAAGTACGGCTACATCATCCCTGAGAGTGCAGACCATGTGGCTGAGGTAAGAACCTTCAGGGAGAAACCGACAGCGGATGTGGCAGAACAGTATATTGCACAGGGAGCACTCTGGAATGGCGGTGTGTTTGCTTATAAACTGGGCTATGTGATGGATAAAGCCCATGAGATGATGGATTTTACAGACTATCAGGATTTGTTCGACAAGTACGATACCATGAAGAAGATTTCTTTCGACTATGCTGTGGCAGAGCATGAGTCAAAAATTCAGGTTGTCCGTTTTGCCGGTATGTGGAAAGACCTTGGCACATGGAATACGCTGACTGAGGCAATGGACGAAAGCATTATTGGTAAGGGGGAGTTGAACGACAAGTGCTCCGGAGTCCATATCATCAATGAAATGGATGTGCCGGTACTGGCAATGGGTTTGCATGATCTGGTGATCTCCGCATCACCGGAAGGCATTCTGGTCTCGGATAAAGAGCAGAGTTCTTACATTAAGCCGTTTGTAGATAAGTTTGAACAGCAGATTATGTTTGCTGAGAAGTCCTGGGGCAGTTTTAAGGTGGTCGATGTGGAAACCACATCCCTGACGATTAAGGTAACCTTAAATCCCGGCCACAGTATGAATTACCACAGCCACAAGAACCGGGATGAGGTGTGGGTAGTCATATCCGGTGAAGGAAAAACCATCGTGGATGGTATGGAGCAGATGGTAAAGCCAGGTGACGTTATAACTATGTCCGCAGGCTGCCGTCATACTGTGATAGCTGATACGGAACTGAAGCTGATTGAGGTACAGCTGGGTGCGGATATCAACGTCCACGATAAGCAGAAGTTTGAGCTGGAGCAGTAAACAAGATAGAAAATACGACTGGTAAGAAAGACAGAAATGGTGATCAATGGACGTATGCATGGAAAAAAGAAATGAACCCCTTTTGCTCCGTCCGGCAGGTAAGGATTACCTGTGGGGTGGAAAAAGGCTGAACGATGAATATGGGAAGAATATTGAGTTGTCTCCGTTGGCAGAAACATGGGAATGTTCCACGCATCCGGATGGGGTAAGTACTGTGTGTTGTGGAACGTTTGACAAAATGGAGCTGACTGCGGTCATAAAAGCCCACCCGGAGTATCTGGGAGAACGGCATAAGGGCGAAACAACGCTGCCAATCCTGGTGAAGCTGATCGATGCAAGAAAGGATCTGTCTGTGCAGGTGCATCCGGATGATGACTATGCAAAGATGAAGGAACATGGTCAGCTTGGAAAAACGGAGATGTGGTATGTGCTGGATGCCGGACGCGAGGCGAAGCTGGTCTACGGACTCAAGCAAAACTGCACAAAGGCCGAGATGCGCAGGGCGATCGCAGACGGCACGGTGATGAAATATCTGCAAAAAGTCCCCATCCACAAGGATGATCTGTTCTTCATTCAGGCCGGAACAGTCCATGCCATCGGTGCGGGTGCGCTGGTGGCAGAGATCCAGGAAAACTCCAACCTGAAAAAATCGAAGCAGAGATCTGCAAAAGTGCAGAAGAATATTTGAAATAATGTGAAAACTGAAAAATACATCGTCTTGTGCATGAACGAAAAGAGTGGATATACTGAATGATCCCGTGCTTCTGAAGTTCATGGCGGTAGGGTACCATTTTCCCGTCGGCTATGCTATAATAAACAGTACAGAACATTACGGGGAGGGGCCGACATGGAGCAACGACGCATTTGTCCATACTGTATGCAGGAGCTGGAAGCGGGGGAGGAGCAGTGTCCCCATTGCGGCCGGGAACTTGCAGGGCGCAACCCGTCGGGCAGTCTTCCGGCAGGCACCGTGCTGGCAGGCCGGTATACCGTGGGCGACATCCAGAGCGTGGACGGCGAGGGCATCCTCTACCGGGGCGTGGAGAACAACGGCCCTTTCCGGGTGACCATCAAGGAGTATATGCCCCTGACGCTGGCGGCAGAGCGGGGGAGGGACTGTATCCTCCGCCCGAAGCCGGGCAGCGAAGTGCTGTTCAAGACCACCCGGATGGATTTTGCCGACCTCTACCGCTTCATCCAGCGCATCACCCCGGCCAACGGCCTGGAGGCCGTGCTGGACGTCTTCGAAGAGAACAACACGGTCTACGCCGTCATGGAGAACCCCGGCGGCCGTCCGCTCCAGAAGTGGCTGGAGGAGCACGGCACTGTGACGCCCCAGCAGGCTTGTGCCATGCTGGAACCGGTGTTCAACGGGGTGGAGGCCATGCATCAGGTGGGCCTCGTACACCGGGGCATCTGCCCGGCCAACATCCGCATCATGGACAATGGCCGCGCCCGGCTCACCGGCTACGCGACAGTGGGGCTGCGCACGGCGGGCAGCGGCCTTCATGAGCAGCTGTACGAGGGCTATTCCGCCCCGGAGCAGTATTCCACCGCCGAGTTCGAGGGCCGCTACACCGACGAATACAGCCTCGCGGCGGTGTTCTACCGGATGGTCTGCGGGCTGAGCCCCGTCCCGGCGGCACAGCGCCTCGTCTCCGACTCCAACCCCAAGGCCCGCACGGTGACGCCGTCAGTGCCGGCTTACGTCTCCGAAACGCTGTATCTGGGCCTCCGGCTCAAGCCGGTGGAGCGCATCCAGACGGTGCAGCAGCTTTTCCGCGCCCTCTCGGAGCGGGAGTATGCGGAGGAATTGTCCCGCAGCATGGAAGCGCTGGACCCGCCCGCTCCCGCGCCGCAGGAGCCGAAAGCGCCCGCGAAGACCGAGCTGCTGAGCGTCCGAAATCTTCTGGCGGGCATCGTCATTCTGCTCAGCGTCCTCATCCTGCTGATCCTCTGGGGTCTGCTGAGCCGTCAGAGCGAGAAGCCGCCGGAAGTGATCGCTCCGGAGTCCGTCAGCGAGGCGGCAAGTGAGCCGGTGAACGAAAACGTCACCCTGACGCCGAATTTCGTGGGCCGCGACTATGACGCCGAGGTGCGCAACAACCACAGCTATATCGACGAGTATCTCTTCTACGTCACGCTGGAATACAGCGACACGGTGGAGAAGGGCTGCATCATCCGGCAGTCGCCGGAGGCGGGCGAGGTCATCCAGAAGGGGGACACCGTCAGCCTCGTGGTCAGCCGAGGCCCCCAGATGATGGAGATGCCCGACGTCATCGGCCAGACACAGGACAGCGCCGTGCAGGAGCTGGCCACCAAGGGTCTGAATGCCACCTGCTTTACTGTGGTCAACGACGGCTCTGAGGCGGCGGGCTGCGTCGTGTCGGCCAGCGAGGACGCCGGGAGCATGGTGGAGGTGGGAACTACCATCGTGCTCTATATCGCAGGCGATGTCCCCGCCGATGCCCCGGCGGAACCGGAAGCGCCTTCGGATACCGGGACGCCCGCCGGCGGGGATGCCGCGCAGGGCGGCGTGGAATACGATACGGATTAAACAAAAAGAGGCCGCTGGCTTCAACCTCTCCGTCACGGCTTTCGCCGTGCCACCTCCCCTCGGTAGGGGAGCGGTCTGCGAAGCAGACTGAGAGGTTGTCCAACAGCCTCTTATTTTTATTTCAGAAGCTTCAGAAAAAGCTCTTCATGAACGCAATATCGCTGGCGGCGCGGGCCGGGACAGCCTCTTCCCGCAGGACGGGAAGGACGGGCTGGGGCAGGGTGCGCAGCATCTCGAAGCCGCCCTTGTAGTCCACACAGGAGTCCTCGAGGCTGGTGGAGTAGAGGGTGCCGTCGGGCTTGAAGTTCTGACCCTTGAAGTGGACGGCCACGATCTTGTCGCCGTACCAGCTGCCGATTTTGTCCCAGAGGCGGCGCTGTGCGTCCACCGAGGCGTTCTCGGGGCCGACGTAGTTCGCCAGATCGCAGATGACCCGCAGGTTGGGGCTGGCGATGGTGTCCAGCACCATCTTGACGGCCTCGGGGGTGTTCATGGCGTGGTAGTAGACGCACTCCACCGCGAAGAGCACGCCCTGCTCCTCGCAGACGGGCAGGATCTCGCCCAGGCTGCGAAGCAGTGCTTCCTGCGCTTCCCTGCGGCTGACGGTGGGCTGCTTTGCCATGTTGGTGGTCTCGCTGCCCATGCAGCCGGCGCGGAGAGCTTTTGCCACCGGCACCTGGCTCAGAGCTTTCGCCACCTCGGCGCGGCGCTTGTCCTCGTCCGCATAGCTCAGCTCAACGTAGGTGCCGTCCACGGCGATGGACACGCCGCTCTTCTGGACGGCGGCATTGGTGGCGGCCACCAGCTCAGGGGTCACGTCTGCATAGCTTTTGACGCCCTCCACGGCCTTGGTGTAGGCCAGCTGGGTGCAGCGGAACCCTGCGTCCCCGATGGAGCTGAGCAGTTCTTCCACGCTGTGACGGCCAAAATCGTGGCCGCGTGCGCCGACGATGAATTCAGACATCCCGCATCCTCCTTATGCTCAGCCGAACAGACGCTCGGCAAACATCCCGAACTCCTTGCCCCACCAGTACCAGTCGTGGGAGACGTCGCCGCCCCAGACTTCGAGGTGGCAGGGGAAGCCGACTTCGCTCAGGGTGTCGGCCAGAGCCTGGGTGTCGGCGAGGGCATCGCCCTCATAGCCGCCCTGACCCACGCAGAGCAGCAGACTGTTCTCCTCGGCCTTGGACAGAACATTCTTGTCGCAGATGCCGTTCTTGTGCAGAGCGGCGAGGGGGCTGCTGCGGAGAATGAGGTCGTCCTCGGCGCTGCCGAGGAAGCGGCCCATATCGTAGAGGCCGGAGAGGCCCATTGCACCCGCAAAGGTCCGGGGACGGCGCAGGCGGCACTGGACGGCCTGATAGGCGCCGGTGTCCACGCCCACGCACCAGATGAGGGGCTTCTCTTTGCTCTCGGGGGCGTTCAGCTCCGCGATGCGCGCGGCCAGCTCGCTGGTGAGGTAGACGAAATACTTCTCCTGCATCTCGGCCCGGCGGCGGGGAGACTCATTGCCGGCCAGCAGGCTCTCGCCGTCGATGCTGTCGGCGCAGAAGAGCTGAATTTTGCCCTCGTGCAGCAGACGGGCCGCTGCGTCGGGCATCCCGTTGTTCTCCCAGTCGTAGAAGCGGCCGCCCCGGGCGGGCAGTGCCAGCACCGGCACACCGCCGTGGCCGTAGACCTTGAACTCCATCTCGCGGTCGAGCACCGCGCTCCACTCCTTATAATAAGTGCCTTCCATCATGAAAATGCTCCTCCTGTCAGATGAATTGATTGCGTGCCGCGTCGTAGGCATAGCCCACGGCGGAAAGTGCCTTGCACAGGGCGTCCCTGTCGGCGTCCATGTCGTCGCAGAGGGCGTCGAGGCTGGGGTAAAAATCGCGCAGTTTCAGGTTGACCACGCTCAAAAGCATGATCGGGTCGCTCGGCAGAGCCATCTTTTGTTTCCTCCCATGTTCCGAGATAAAATAAAAAGCCGGCCACTCGACAAAGTGACCGGCAATACGCATCAGCTTAGACAGCGCGGGTGACTTTGCCAGCGCGCAGGCAACGGGAGCATGCGTAGATATACTTGGGAGAACCCTCCACGACCGCCTTGACACGACGGACATTCGGCTTCCAGGTACGGTTGGAACGGCGATGAGAGTGAGAGACCTTGATACCAAAGGTAACACCCTTGCCGCAGCATTCACACTTAGCCATGGTAATTGCACCTCCTACAGTGAAGTATGGAATCAAAATAATCAGCTTGACTATTTTACCAGAACTGCCGCCAAAAAGCAAGTCCCTTTTCGATTTTTTTGCGGCTTTTTTTCGTCTACAGCCCAAACGCTTGTCTAAAGGCGAAAAAAATAGTACAATAAACGCGTATATCTTATAGAAAACAGGAGAACACCATGACCCCAAGAATGTTTTATACCCTCGCACGGGTGCTGGCCGCCCTGACCGTCATCCCTTTCCACGAGGCGGGCCACGCGCTGGCCGCATGGCTGCTGGGCGACCCCACAGCCAAGCAGCAGGGGAGACTGTCGCTGAACCCCTTCCGCCACTTCGACCTGCTGGGAACGCTCTGCATGGTGTTCGCGGGCGTGGGCTGGGCAAAGCCTGTCTCCACCGACCCCCGCAACTTCAAAAACCCGAAGCAGGGCATGGCCCTCACGGCGCTGGCCGGCCCGGTGGCAAACCTCATCCTGGCCTACCTTGCGATGGTGGTCTGGAAGCTGCTCTATTATTGGGCGCCCGTCAACGATGCGACGATTTTTCTGGCGCTCTTCCTGCAATACTTAGTGTATCTGGATGTGAGCCTCGCGGTGTTCAACCTCATCCCGGTGCCGCCGCTGGACGGCAGCCGCATCCTGCTGGCTGTGCTGCCCGAGCGCATCTACTTCGGCATGATGAAGTATGAGCGGGTCATCCTCATCGTCCTGCTGGCGGCGGTCTGGGGCGGCTTTCTGGACGGCCCCCTCAGCGTGATGAACAATGTGGTGTGGGACCTGCTGGACAATGGCACGCAGTACATCGACACCATCGCCTACTCGGCCTACTATGCGTCTGTAGGGGCGGTGATCTGATGGCGGAGGAGCTTACCTTCCATCTGGAAGAGTTCGAAGGCCCGCTGGAACTGCTGCTGGCGCTGGTGTCAAAGCACAAGATGGACCTGCACAACATCCCCATCCTCGAGCTGATCGACCAGTACACCCGCACCGTGGAGGCCGCGCAGGCCGCAGACCCCGACATTTCCAGCTCCTTCATCGAGATGGCAGCTCACCTCGTGGAGATGAAGAGCTATCTGCTGCTGCCCCGGAGCACCGAGGGCGAGCGGATGAAGCAGGAGCTCACCGGCCAGCTCATCGAGTACGACCAGTGCCGCCGGATGGCCTCTGCCCTCCGCGCCGCTGCGGAGGCGACGCCCACCTTCGTCCGACAGCCGATGCAGCTGGAACGGGACGAGACTTACGCCCTCAACCATCTGCCTCAGGTGCTGGCCGACTGCTGGGAGAGCCTGATGGGCCGTGCGCCTGTCCGGCGGATGCCGACCCAGGCCGTCTTTGAGCCGCTGGTGACAGCCCCGCAGGTGTCGGTGAGCAGCCGGGTGGTGTACATCCTGCGCCGCCTCATCGCGGGCGGTGCGGCCCGGATGAGCCAGCTTTTCGCCCGCAGCCAGAGCCGAAGCACCAACGTGGCTACCTTTCTGGCTCTGCTGGAACTGGTGCGCGGCGGACGTGTCACCCTCGGCCCCAAGGGAGAGCTGACCATGCAGCGCGGACGCCTGCCCCGTGAAAAGGCAAAGGAGGAAGAATGAACCAGAAACAGATAAAAGCCGCCGTAGAGGCGATGCTTTTTGCGGCGGGCGACCCGGTGAGCGCCGATAAGCTTGCCGCCGCCGTCCAGCTGCCCCAGACCACGGTGGAGACCGCGCTGGAAGACCTGCGCGTCCGTTACGCCCGGGAGGACTCCGGCCTCTGCCTGCTCCATCTGGACACCCGCTGGCAGCTGGCGACCAGGACCGAGTGGGCCGACTGCATCCGCCGCCTGCTGGACGCCCGGCGCTCGGTGCCTCTCGGCCCGGCGGCCATGGAGACGCTGACGGTCATCGCCTACAACCAGCCCGTCTCCCGCGCCTTCATCGAACAGGTGCGCGGCGTGGACTCCTCGTCCAGCGTCAGCGGCCTGCTGCAGAAGGGCCTCATCGAGGAGGCGGGCCGTCTCGACCTGCCCGGTCACCCGGTGAGCTTCCGCACCACGGATGTTTTCCTGCGGTGCTTCGGCCTTTCCTCGCTGGCGGACCTGCCGCCGGTGCGCGGAGATCAGGAAGGGGAGGCGGCGACATGATGGGAGTCCTGATGGCTCTGGGCTGGCTGCTGCTGACCCTGCTGAAGATCGCAGGCGTCCTGCTCCTTATCCTATTGGTGCTGCTGGCCCTCGTCCTGCTCTGCCCGCTGTGCGCGGACGTCTGCTGGGAGGGCGGCGTCCTGACCGTCCGGGCCGGTGCGCTTGGGCTCACCCTGCCGGTGTTCCAGTGGCCTGCGCCGGAAAAGCCCGCCGGATCCGAAGCGCCGAAAGGCTTCTGGGGAAAGCTGAAAGCGAAGCTCCGCGCCCGCCGCGAAGAGCGCAAACGGAAGAAAGCCGCCGCAAAAGAGGCGAAGAGACCGAAAAAGGAGACCGCTCCGCGCAGGAAGGCGAAGCTGACGCTGAACATCCTCGTGACCATCCTGCGGGGTGCCGGGCGGCTGACGAAAGCCGTCTTCGGCTCGCTGCGCGTCACGAAGATTCGGGTCTGCCTCGGCGTCCGGGGCGAAGACCCCGCCGAAGCTGCCCGCGCCTACGGCAGGCTGAACGCATGGCTCTACTCGTCCCTCGGCGTCATCGACCGCTTCGTCTACCTCGATTTCGACGAGCTGCGCATCCTGCCGGACTTCGGCAGTGCCGAGCCGACGGTGGCCGACCGGGTATCGTTCCACCTCAGCGCAAGGCTGCTTTTCATCGTTGCAGCCGCTCTGCGCGTTTTGTATGAGTTCTGGCGCGAAAAAGTGCTGGACGTCTTCCTATAAAGTGTGTTACAATAATATCGTATGGTGTATACTCCTATCCAGAGGGAGTTTTCCCGGAAAATAATAGTAGGAGGCCGATTTTATGGCTGAGCATCCGATTCAAGGTTTAATGAACGTCACGATGGACAAGATCCGCCAGATGGCAGATTCCAACACCATCATCGGCGAGCCGATCCAAACGCCCGACGGCGTGACCGTCATTCCCGTTTCCCGCGTGAGCTTTGGCTTCGGCGCGGGCGGCGGAGACTATGGCAAGACCGACACCGCGCGCTTTGGCGGCGGCGCGGGCGCAGGCGTCAAGGTCGACCCCGTTGCCTTCCTTATCGTCAAGGACGGCATGACGCGCGTGATGCCCGTGGCCATCCCTGCGGCGGCAACGGTCGACCGCGTGCTTGATCTTGTGCCGGAAGTGCTCGACCGCGTGCAGAATTTCGTGGACAAGAAGAGAGAAGAGAAAGATATCTACTGATTCCGGGCATAATAGGGACATTCCGAATGAAGGAGTGATCCCATGCCGCGTTTTGCCCGATGCGTATTCGCTGTTTTCCTTGCCGTTTCCTGCCTGACAAGCAGTTTGACCTGTCAGGCTGCCGCGCCTGAAACTGCCGCCGCCCAGCGCGCGGGAGCAGCAGTTTCAGGCGCTGTGGACGCAGTTCTACAAAACGCTGGAAA
>OLNE01002272.1_pt1 | contig 12237 bp, 13 predicted proteins | sample 1672431 | NCBI WGS metagenome assembly OLNE01 (sample SAMEA3136685, study PRJEB25190) | human gut metagenome | reverse complement strand
CAACTGAGCTACCCAGCCGAATATGTTGCTCTCCACTCGCGCTTCGAGCTCGTTAACTATATCAAATAGCAAGCCTCGGTCAAGCGACTTTTTTGGAAAAGTTTGAAATTGGTCAGCCCGCCGGCAAAACGCCCCGTCTCAGCCGCATGCCTTCGGTCGACTCTCGACGTCGGCAAGAGGCTCTTGTCTGATAGTAACGTTGCTTCCGTCGACCTCTACGACGACCGTCGACACCGGGGTCTGGATCCTCACGCAAGGCACGCCGCGGACAAACGCAACGGGCTTTTGAACTAGGCCGGAACTCGACGGCACCACAACATGCGAAGGAGCCGGAGAAGCAGGAACGACGGATGCCGAAAGCGCCGGAGAAACGGGGACCTCGGATGCCATAGAAGCAGGGGCGCCGGATACCGGGGAGGCGGGGGCGGCGAATGCCGGGGGAGTGGCACCCGTCGGCGATCCGTGGCGAGACGGAACCCGGCGAACAAATGACGCACCGGGAGTGGCACCAGACGGCAATTGAGCTCCCAGGGACTCGGAAACCCCAGCTCGAGACTCCCCCTCGACGCCCTCCTCGGTGCCCTCCTCGGCGCCCGGCACGACATCCGGCATCCCCGTGAATTCCTCAAACGCCGCATCGCGTTTGTCAGCACTTGGCGACACCCCACCAACGGCGGCCTCACCCTCAGCCCAAAGCCCGTCAAGCGATCCCCAAGGCTCGTCAACGTCCTCCCATGGCTCGTCGGGCGTCATAAGGCCAACCTCGGGATCCTGCTCCGGGAAATCATAGAGACATCCGTAGCACCTGTTCATGTCCGAGAAGAGCACGGCCCCGCATCGTGGACACGTCTTCGTGGCACCCGCCCCATCGTTCGCGCCAGAACGCCCGACCGCACTTCCACGCCCTCTCTCCTCGCTCATCCCTGTCATCTGCATTCCAGACATCGATTCTCCCCTCAAGTCTCCTCATCAACGATTCGAATCCCCAGCTGCTGTCCCGCGCAAGGCCAGGGCCCCGGCATACTCGGCCTCTCGAGCGCATGGCACGCGCCACGGGCTCGCACGAGCCTCCCCGGCCGGAGTCTTCGCCATGAGCCGAGGACCTCGCCGGATTCACTCACCAACGCCACATCGATCGCATAACGCATCCCAAAGGTATGGACAGACGCGCACGGGATGAGCAGCACGCACCTGGCGCCCGAGTCCAAGCGCGTCCCCAACAGACCCCAAGCACGTCTCCACCAGCTCCGGAGCACCTCCGCCCGAGCGACCACGACCTCGCGCCCGCCCTCCTCAAGAGTCACCTCGACTAGCTCGACCTTCACATCCGCCCTCCTCACGTGATAATCGCCGCACGATATCTATCGATGACAATCTCCCGTTCGTGCCGGATCGAAGCAGGTGCTTGATATCCCACGCCCGCAATGGAGACGGACGAGGGCCACGGCCGGAACACGAGCGTGCAGGTAAAACGCGTCGTTCCCGCGGAAAGGTCGAGAAGCGCGCCGGAAGCGCCTTCCATCAGGTCCTCGACGGAGACCTCAACCTCGCAAGCCATGGGACTCATGCCGCGCTCGATAGCGCTCCTCACCTCGTCAACGCCCGCAAGCGGGCTCGTAGCCCCCGAAGGCGACACGCCATGGGCGAGCACCGCATCCGGCGCAACCCTATCGAAGCGAGCGCAGAGCTCGGCATAGCGCATGACGTTCACCACCACGAGCGCACAAGCGACGATGACGGGGATGAGCACGGCCAGCTCGACGGCCATCTGCCCGCTCGACTCGCGAAACACGGCGCTTCCGTGCCGTCCGGCGCCCACGTGCAACGCCGTGATCGCACGCCTACCGAAGCCCGCGCTTCGCGCTTGATTCGCGCGCCTACCGGAACCCGCACGCTTACCGAAGGCCGCGTATCCCTCGGCGCCCCCATGTCCCCTCATGACGAACCAGCTCCCAGAAGAGCGCCGACATCGATCGTGAGCGGCACCGTGATATCCGTCCCAGGTATTGGCAGCTCCGCAATCGCATAGGGACCGCCACCAAGCTCGTTGACGACTACCTGACCAAGCGCTCTCGCAATCGAGGCGGGATCCCCTGCATCCGGCAGACGCTCGATGAGCTCTCGCGCGTTCGCCGCCCGCCCGAAGCCCGCTCGGTCAAACACGTTCTGGGAGTTGGTGAGAACCGGCTTCCGAAGTCGCAGGTCAGCTGGCTCAAAGCCCACGGCCCTCACGATTTCCGACAACTTATCGTTCAACCAGGAGGCAACCGGCCCAAGCAGCGTGCCGCTCAAGCTTGAGAGAGCCTCGCTCGCCGCGTCTGACAAGCCATCCGCACTCGAGCCATAGCCTCGCAAGAGCCCCGCCCACAACTCGCCAATCCCACCGAGTACGCCAGCGCACCCCCAGCCGATGTCATCGCCCAAAGCCTCGAGGAACCGCGTAAGGACATCATTGCCGGCAGCGTCAGAATCCGGCGCGAGCGTGGCTGCGGATATGGCAGCGCCAGTCGAAACGGCGAGGGGTGCGGCGAAGCCGTTCTCGAGGGAATCCGGCAGGTCTCCCTCGCCCCTTCCTACCACGGCCACGCAGCCCCATGCTCCCGGCGGGCAGATCTTGAGACGCGGCGACGCGAGGGCCTCGAGCGCTTCCTCGAAGGCCGACGCACCTTCATCCGCATAGTCCCTCATCTCCGCCTCGGCGGCGGCAAGATCATCGGCGGCGACCTCGTAATCGAGCGAAGCCGCGACCACACGAGCCCAGTAGTACTCGTAGCCGTTGTCGATACTCGTTGACGCGGCGGCAACCTTGCCCATATCCGCCGAGCTCATCTGGCAGGTGGGACACCGCGCGACGACACCCGCATCAAGCTGCGACAGAGACGCCTCGCCGGCAGACGCGCCCTGAGCCCCCGGACACCGAAGAGTTGAGTGGAGCGTGGCGCGCCCTCCCTCCTGCGTGCAGGGCCAGCGGACATCCGTGTAAAGACGCGTGCCCTGCATCTCCCCGGTGTTCTTAGGGAGGCTCGGGAGATCGATATCGACTGATCCGTCCGGAAGCTCCAGATAGTAGCCAGCCTCCATCTCAGACAGCGCGTACTCATAGAACGCCAGCCTACACTCGGAGTCAGTGAGGTATCTGATTCCCTGTCCAGCGGGAGCTTCGATGGCGGCACGCCTCGCGTAGTAACTGCGCGAACGCAAGAGCGGAACGCCAAACGTCCAGCTCTCCGGCGAGGGATAGTGCGGGTTCTCCGTCACCAAGAGGCCAGCAAGGCCATCCGCCCGCTCGCGCATGTTCATGGGCTCTCCGCCACAATCGGCAAGCCAACCCTCACGCAGGGCCTCATCAAGACGGTCCTGGGCATCCTTGGCTCGGTCTGACGCATCTTGCAGATGATCCGCCACCTCGGCTATCTCGTCTCCCGTGACATCAGCTTCGAGCGCGGAGAAGTCGCTCTGGGATTCTTGGGGAAAGGGAATCGCGCAGCCGATGTAAGAAGAACCCTCACCCTCGTTCGCCTCCACGACGGCGGCAGAGCGAGCGGCGATTGCCAAGGGCAGCGTCTTCTCGACCGCCTCAAGGCCGCGCGCCGCCGACATGGCGAACTCCCTGCGCGCGTCGAGCATTTTCACGCCCGCCGCAATGGTCTCGGCGCCCACTGCGGAGAGACCGGGAACGGCGGAGACCACGAGGCCGGCGCCCAACGTGACCATGCCCGCAAGGCCAAGGGTAAGCACGCACGCATCAAGCGTTGTTGCCACGGTCGAATACGCCGCCACCACATTCGCACCGGCAAGCGCAGCGGAGTCCGCCACAGACTGAACGTCCGCAGAACGGTTCTGCACCCATGCGACCGAGACAAGCGAGCATACGAGAGACAGGCTCACGAGAAGGGCAAGAGCCACCGCGACGGAGGTGTAGCCGCCCTCGTCGTCGACAAAGGCACCAATGCCCAGCTCAAAGCTCGCAACGCCTCTCTTTGGCTCGCAGCAGGACGCGCGGGAGCCTTCCCTCGCCGGAGCGTCTCCACGCTCGCTCCACCCGTCAGTCCCACATCGTGACCCACTCACCGTAACCTCCCTCCAGCCAATCCGGACGAGCCCCTCCCGTCACCTCGACGCGCAGCACCACCTCGTCGCCATCAGGCTCGCCGAGCATCTGGGCCAGCACACCGAGCAACGGAAGCGGGCGCAAGCGACCCTCAACGCCCACGCGCACCTCACGCGACGTCGAATCTCCCGAGAGCTCGACCTCCCATTCGCCGGTATGGAACGTCGCGACATCAGGTACCGCGCGAAGGCGTCTTTTGACATACGCCTCGCACGCGGCATCATCGCCAGCACCTCCCACTTCTCTCGTGGCCAGCACACGCACCCCCTCAGCCGCCGCCTGCTGCATGACTGATCGCGTATAGAGCAAGAACGCCGGTTGTAGCAATAGCGCGAGGAGCAGCATGATCACCGGAATGAACGCCGCGGCCTCGACACTTGCCTGCCCTAGCGCCTCAGAACAGAACGATGTCCCGCATGCCGCCGAGCATCCCCTCGCCCGAAAGAGAATGCGACGAAGCAGACTCCCCGAGACGCGCGAGGCCTCCCGCGCCCACGGCCTTCCAGACAGCACCAAAGGCGAGCAACATCGCAAGGAAGGCCGAGAGCACGAGCACATACTCGACCGTCGACTGTCCTCGACACTCGTGCACGAGAGACGCCCGCTCGGGGCCGCTCTTGGGCGGCCCCGTCGGTTTTCTAGCCAGACCCCTCGCTCTCGCCCGCAGCCTCCTTCGTCTCTGCCTCTCCCTCCGTCGCCGTTGCCGCATGGGAATCCCTCCATTCCGCGACCTCCATCCGCACCGTCGTCACCCGGCTCCCCTCGCTCGCCTCGCAGACGAGGCACAGCTCGGACCAGCTCGGGCCACGCACCACACAGCCCCACGTCCGACCAACCAGATCGATCCAACCGGCATGGGCAAGCACCGCCTCGCCCTGAGAGCGATACTCTCCTAGAACCTCTCTCGCCGTCTCAGCCACGCCAAGGTCGACCTCGCGCACAGAGGTAGAGGAAGGAGCAGAGAAAGCGAGGTCGCCGAGGCTCTCGACACCAGAGGAGCTACCCAAATTGGCGTCGCCCCCATCTGGCAGAGGCAGGGAGGTCGCCCCGCCCGTCCAGGGCAGCGTCTCGACCGGCGAGGCCAAACCACCCCCTCCATCCGCACTTTCAGCCGAGTTTGGCCCGGCAACGCCCCCTCTCGCACCCAGGGCGAGGTACCCACAGACCAAGACCACCAACAGAACGCCAAAGAGGCCGAGCAGCACCGCCTTCATCCGGCGTCGCGGCGAGCGCCTAAAGCGAGTTGATGCCATCGGTGATCTCGGTCCAGAGTTCTTGGAGCCTGCCTCTGAACGCTACGACGGCAACTATCGCCATCAGGACCAGCACGCCAACGAGAATCGCGTACTCCGTCGTCCCCTGACCCAGCTCCTCCCTAGCAAGCTCGCGCGAGCGCACGGGCAGGCGCATCCTCAAGAACAAGCCCGTCTTCACGCGACAGACTGCATCTCGAATCCGCCCAACAGCCAGACCAGCAACCCCAATAGCCATCTCATCCTCCAATCCGAGCGGCATCGCCGCTCAACCTGCCAAGGCCGCCGACAGCAACGGCCCCAATATCGCCAGCAACATCGCCGGAACCACGAGCGTCCCCAGGGGGACGAGCATCTTCACCGGAACCTTCTCGATGCGTTCCTGCACCCGCGACCTCTGCTCTTGCCTGATCGAGACGGCCTGACGCTCGAGCGCCTGCGCAAGCGGAGCGCCAAACGAAAGCGCCTCCGTCGCGGCCGAGCAGAACCCCTCGAAAGAGGGTGACCCCAAGCGGGCGGAGAGGGAGGAGAGCGCCTCAGAGCGTCCTTCCATGCCCATCTGCCACGAGAGCATCGCCGCCCGGACCTCCCTCGAGAGCTCGCAGTCCCTGCGATCGCAGAACAGCGCGAGCGATGCGTCGAAGGAAAGACCCGCGGACAATCCCAGGCCAAGGATGTCGAGAAACTCCGGCATCTGCCTCTCGCAGGCGCGCGTCACTCGCGCCGACCCCTCACGCTCGAGAGCCTTCCGGATCCTGGGCATATGTCGCAGCAGCGCCTTGGCATCAAACTCCGGAGCACCTTCGCCCCTCTTTCCGCCAAGCGCGAGCCATGCCGCCAGACAAGCCGCGACTCCCACCGCAAGCCCGCCAGCCATCACATCACGCTCCTCATGAGCCGCCGGATAACAAAGAGGGCAACGACGTCGAGAAGCACCGCCGCGCACACGCAACCACAACCCACCGGTGTCGCGAGACCGAGCCTAAAGTCCGGCGAAATCAGCGCCAGGGCACCAACCATGCAGGCCGGCAGCGCGCTCACTACCCTTGCAGAGAGCCTCACCTGAGCGGTCTTGGCGATGAGCTCCCGCTCGAGCTCGAAGCGCTCCTCCACGAGCCGAGCCGAGCGCGCGAAAAGCCCCTGGAGCGGAGCCCCGGTGCGCGAGGAGACCACGAGGGCGCAGACCATAAGCGACACGCCCGGCGCCTGGGTGCGTTGGGCGATCTCCTCGACTGCCTCCGCTGCACCCACCCCACACGAAACCGCAAGCGAAGCTCGGGAGAACTCCCGATAAAGCGGGCCGTCACCTCTTGACCCCACGTAAGCGATGGCCTGCGATAGGGTCCTTCCCGCCGCCATCGCACCAGCGAGGGAGCGAAACGTCTCCGGTACCTGGCGGGCAAGCTCACGCTCGCGCAGGCCCGTTCGCGAGTGCGCCCAAGCGGGCACGCCCGCAAGTGCGCAGCCAAGCCCCACGACAAGGCCAACGACAGAGCGAGCGCAAACAAGCCCGGCAAGGGCAGACGAAGCAACGACGCAGATGAGGAGCGCGAGGCCCGCCTCGCGTCCGCGCACGATTCCCGCGAGCGCATCCTCAAGCGCAAGTTCGTCCGCCGCGATACGCCAGCTCTCGATTCGAGAGAGGAGCGTCACCGGCCGCGTGGCACCCAGCGAGTCAAGCGCGGACGCCGCGACAGCCCGCACATAGTCCTCTTCCCCGCCCGGACGCCTGGCAACGCCCCTCGCACCGCATAGCAACCACGCAGCCAGGGCTGCGAGCATGCCGCACCCTACGGCACTTGCCCACACCATTCGACCACCTCTCCCTCATCCAACAAGCCCTCGCGCACGGCTCTCTCAACAAAGCGAGGCACCTCGACGAGCCGCCACGAACGCGTCGCCGAATCGAAGGACACAAGCTCGCGGAGGGCCACCCCTCCCGCCTCGTCGCGCCCGACCTCACATGTCGAGGACACCACGCGCGAGCCGTCTGGCATGCGCCTCGACATCACAATCAGGTCGAGCGCCGTGGCAACCTGTTCCTCGATCAGCGCCGCTGGGAGGTCCATTCCAAAGCGCGCCATAAGGACGAGCCTGCTCACCGCCTCCCGCGCCGTGCCGGCGTGTAGCGTGGTAAGGCTTCCGTCATGGCCCGTGTTCATGGCCTGGAGCATGTCGATGCACTCCTCGCCGCGCACCTCTCCCACGACGATGCGATCCGGTCTCATTCGCAGGGCATTCGTGACGAGTGTTCGGATGCTCACGGCACCCGTCCCCTCGATAGAGGCATCCCTCGCCTCGAGCCTCACCACGTGAAGGCCCTCCTCGAAGTGGAGCTCGGCGGAGTCCTCAATCGTCACGATGCGCTCGCGTGGATCGATCTCGGCAGATAGGGCATTCAGGAGCGTCGTTTTCCCCGAGCCCGTGCCTCCCGCCACGGCGATATCGCACCTGAGGCGCACGGCCCACCCGAGAAGACGTGCGTACCAGGCGGGAAGAGACCCAAGCCCCACAAGACTCGGCAGGGAGCGAATCGCACCCGAGAACTTGCGGATCGTGAGCGCGGGACCCTCCATCGCCACGGGCGAGATCACGGCATTTACGCGAAAGCCATTCGAGAGACGCGCGTTCACGATGGGGTTCGCGTCATCGAGACGCCTGCCAAGCGGCGCCAGGATGCAATCGATGGCGAGCATGATCTGCTCGGGCGAATCGAAGACCCGCTCCGCCTGCTCGAGCTTGCCGTCGCGCTCGAAGTAGAGCGAGCGGCATCCGTTCACCATGACCTCGGTGATCGAGTCGTCATCAAGCAGAGGCTGAAGCGGCCCAAGGCCAAGGACCTCGTCAATCACTTCGCGGACGAGCGCCTCGACATCAAACGCCTCCGCGCCGGCGACCTCACCGGCGTTGATCGCCGCCACGCATGCCACGGAGAGCTCGTCGCGCGCCCGCACCACGTCTCCCGAGGAGACAAGCGAGGCCATCTCCCGCAAACCGAGCCTGTCCACGAGGACACGCTTGAGCGCAGCACGAACCTCGACCGGGGCCGTCGTGGCAGCCGGGACCTCGCCCCCGATAGGCGAAGCGACGGCTTCGGCGTCCGTCGCGGACTCGCGGACACGCTCGAGGACGCCCATCCCTAGCTCGCCTCCCGCACGCGGCCGAAGAGCCTACGCTGGCGCTTCCCACCCGCAAGGGCGCGCGCCGGCGCGTCGCCCTCAGGAAGACGCCCGAGCTCTTTCAAGACCGCCGCAAGGCCATGGGCAACGGCACGAGGCATCGCGCCATCAAGCGTTGCCAGCTCGGACGACCCGCCAGTTGCAAGCAACTCGACGACCTCAAGACCACCATCTGGCACGCGCACTTCGCGGGCGCATTCAAGCCCGACGGCCGCACGCGCGACGAACGACTCGTCTCGCATTTTTGGGTCGCAACCATTCATCAGACGCACAATCCTCGTACGCGCGATACCGAGACGAACGGCAAGCCCGCCGCAGCGAGCGAGCGCCGCGATCGCACCCGGCCGGTCATCAGAGACGATCACGAGCCTGTCAGCCGCCTGCGCGGCAGACGCCGTCGCATCTCCCCAGCTTGCCGAAGTGTCAACGAGCACGAGGTCATGACTCTGGGTTAGCCTCGCGATGATATCCGCGGCAAGCGGCTGCACGCACTCCGCATACTCCGGCTCGCGGCAGGGACCCCAGACACGCACGCGGTCGTCCGCCACGGCGCCGAGAGACTCGAACGCCTCGTCATCAAGCGCACCCGTCGCCACCTGCGCCAGGTCAGCGGGCCTCTCGGCACCGGCAAGCGCGGAGAGGTTACCAAAGGCGAGGTCGAGGTCGAGGCAGGCCACGTCGAGCCCCCATGACGCCGCCACGTGGGCACAGGTCGCGACGATGGTCGACTTGCCCACGCCTCCCCTACCCGAGACGAACGTGACCACGGGCACGCCCTGCCGCCGCTCGCTTGCCGTCGCCCGACCCGCAGCCATAGCGTCCGCGATCCCCATCGTCTTGCGTTCCACAGCCTCCCGCGAACGGGCGGCGGCAAGCTCTTCCTCAGTTATGACGCGATCTATGCCGGCACTCTTGGCGCGGGAACGCAGCGAGCCAGACGCGTGCGGCACGGCAAGCACCACCTGTGAGGCACCCCCGTCCGCCGCGACGGCCGCCGCGACATTTACCGCCGCAGGTCCGCGCGCTCCCTCGGCAACGAGGGCCGTGGCACCCCTCAAGTCACCGCGAAGCCGTTCTCTAAAGCTCGCAGCCTCACCAACGCACGCGATGGTGGCACCGGCGTCACAAGCGCGCACATACGCCTCGAGAGCAGCAGCCTCTCGCTTGCCAGAACAAATAGCCCAGTTCGCCATCACGCCTCATCCCCCGTCACGGGAGGGACGGAGGTCGGGGCGACGGGAGTCACGCCATCCTCCTCAAACTCCACGTCGTCGGCAGGAAGCGCCAGGCGCAGGCTGCCATCGGCGCCGGCGGAGAGAATCGTCGTGACATGCTCGGGATCGACCGCAAGGGTTACAAGCCCGTCCGTCCCTCCAAAGGCGGATGCACCGGATGCCCCGAGCACGATCACATCCGCCGAAACAAGCTTTACGCCTGAAGCCGAAGACACGTAGGCGAGCACGCGCGACCCCGCCGGCGTATCCGCCGCGACGCCAGACTTATCGCCGATCTTCACGCTGACGGCAACTCGTCCCTCTGGAACCTCGATGGCGCCCTCCGCGGAAGCGACATCCAGCTCCGTCAAGGGCTCTCCGGCACTCACCGACGCGGCGAGGCGGACTCCTACCACGTCATCAAAGCTCGTCACCGCCTTTGCGGGCGCGAGGTCTGCGAGCCACTCGCGCATCTCGATGTCTGACTCGGCAAGCACGCTTCCCGCTGGCAACTCCCTGCGAGCGACCACGAGCTGGGTGACCTCGCCGCCATAGCGCTCGAGCACCTCCGCGCGCTCGGACCTCACCTCCGCACGCGCAGCATCAGCCGCGGCTGCCGCAAGCAGCATCGCGAGCACGCCGCACGCCGCGGACGTCGCAAGCCTGACCCTTCGCTTCATGGTTCCTCCCGCCACTCGTTGAACGTGGCGGAATCATCGCCTGAAAGCGGTCCCGAAAATGGCTCGCTCGCGAGAAAGTCCCACGCGCTCAAACCCAAATCAGACACGTTCCCAACACGTTTTGCGCAAAACGTGCCGAAGTGCGTCAAACAGACTGTTGATAACTACGGTTTTCGCAGGTAGAACGCCCGTTAAAGCAAGCCGGCGAGCACCCCGAAAAGGCATCCGCCGGCTCAAAAATCTTTATTGTCTTGATTCCGCCGCCCGTGCGCCCAGACCGCGCCGCCCGCTCGCCCGGACCGCGCCAGGCGTCCAGCGCCTACAGCGTCACGTCCGGATCGAGCGTGTCCGCGCTTCTGCGCATCTCCGCGGCAAGCGCGAGATACGCCTCGAGCCGTATCCCATCGAGCTCGCCCGCCGCCTCGGCCTCCCTCACGGCACAGCCCGGCTCTTCGCCGTGCGTGCAGTCGCGGAACCTGCACTCGCCCGCAAGCTCGGCAATCTCGGGGAACGCAAGCGCAAGGCCGCGCTCGTGACCCACAAGCGGCAGGCTCCTGAGGCCCGGCGCGTCGCAGATGACTCCCGCACCCGGAAGCTTCACCATCATGCGTGCGACCGTCGTGTGGCGGCCCATGTCGTCGCGCTCGCGAACGGCAGCCGTGGCAAGAGCGTCCTGCCCGAGCAGGGCATTCAGTAGCGTTGACTTGCCCGCACCGCTCTCCCCCAGGATAAGGGCGATCGTCCGCTCCGGCACAAGGGCGCGCACGCCATCCAGGCCCTCGCCCTCGGCTGAGGAGGTCACCACGACGTCGACGCCCTCGCCTGCGAGCCTGCGAACGCGCTCGACATCGCACTCGAGTTCCTCCGCCGTTCCCTTGCGATCCGCCTTGGTGAGCACCACGGACGCGCGGCAGCCGCAGTCACGGACGAGCACGAGCGAACGCGCGATGCGCGCAAGCGCGAGCTCCCCCTCGCCCAGGGCTGCCACGATGATGACCTCGTCGAGATTCGCCGCGAGCGTCTGGAACTCTCCGCGCTTGCCTCCGCGCCACCGCGCGAACGCACACCTGCGGGGAAGAACCTCGTGGATGACGCCCATGTCGTGCGTGGGGTCAACGGCAACCGCCACCCAATCGCCGACGGTCGGCATGATGCCCGCCTCGGCGGCAGCGCCCTTCGCGAAGTCCACGGCATGCTCCGCGCGAAGCGTCACGCCCTCGCACGCCACGAGCGGGAAGCTCCTGTCGAGGCGCACCACGCAGCCCAACGCGAGGGTTGCGGCGACGCCATCACCCAGGCGCGAGGCCACACGCTCCCGCGCGCCCTCGAACACAGCAAGCTGCTCGTCGCTCGGTCGCACGTCACCAAAGCCGGGCACGTTCGCGAGCTCATCCACGGCAGGCAGCCCCGTCAGGATCTCGTCACGAGACGCGCGCGAGGCGCCGCCCCCGTGGGAGCGACGCCTCGGCTGCTTGGTTGACCTGCTCTTTGCCGGTCTCTTTCCCATGCGTTAGTCTTCCTTCTCCACAGAGCGCATGATGGCCTTGTAGATCTCGACGAACGGGATAATCAGGAAGGCGATGCCCAGAGCGGTGAGGGAGCCCTTGAGCTCGAGGCCCGGCACGCCAAAGAACATCATCGAGAGCGGCTCGAACTCGACCACGATGAGGGTCAGCACGAGCGCGAGGGCAGAGGCGGCCCAGAGCCAGCCGTTCTGCTTCTTCATCGTGAAGATCGACTGACGACGGCTGCGCATGTTGAAGCAGTGGAAGATCTCGACCATGTTGAGCGTGATGAACG
>OLNE01002270.1_pt1 | contig 12242 bp, 10 predicted proteins | sample 1672431 | NCBI WGS metagenome assembly OLNE01 (sample SAMEA3136685, study PRJEB25190) | human gut metagenome | reverse complement strand
TTAATCCCACTCTCCTATGTCTTGATTCAAAGAAAATTCTTTGAACTATACCAATCGAAAAACTACAAGAATACAATTCTTGTCCTTGTCAGTGCATTAGCATTAGATGAATGTGGTTTATTACTCACATCTGTGTATGGAGACTGGGAACAGTACACATACCCAACATTCCAGGAACGTGCAGTTCGTGAATATGGTATTGAAAGATTCCTGCTCAGAGATATCGCAACGATTTTCACAGAAAAAGAAGCAACATTACAAGAAGAACAACAATACACAAAAGTAGACAGCACACGAAAAATTGACGATGCAAAGTGGCAAGAATTATCAGATGCAGATGATAATGAAACACGTAAAAAAGTAGACAGCTACTTAATGAATCAGAATATTGAAGGTTACAATGAAAAAACGGGTTTATTAGATGGCAAGAATTTAATCTATGTCATGATTGAAGCCTATGACTATATTGGTATGGATAAAGTATTGACTCCTACTCTCTATAAAATGATGACACAAGGCTGGAACTTCTCACATCACTACACACCTAAATTTGATACAGGAACTTCTGATTCAGAAATCATTTCAGAAACATCTCTTGTTCCTCGAAGAGATACAAACGTATATGCAGAGTTTGCGGATAATACATGGACAAATTCCATCTTCTCTTTGTTTAACGCTGCAGGCTATTCTACACATGCCTATCATAACTGGTCCGATGAATTCTATCCTCGTAAAGAAATGATGAAAAGTCTAGGATGTGAAGATTATGAAGACTGGACAGATTTCAAAAAAGAATATGGTGAAGATATCACAATTCCTGGATGGCAGTCTGATTATGACTTATTCAGATTCACTACAGATAAATTTATCAATGAAGATAAGTTTATGACAATGTATATTACATCTTCAACACATTTCCCATATAACACAAACTGGGATGTTTTAGGAAATAAATACTTAGATGAGATCAACAAAGTTCATCCAGATTATCCAGAAGATGTAAAACATTATATTTCAAAGGCTATGGAACTAGATAAAGGTATGGAATACCTTCTAGAAACTTTAGAAGAAGCTGGAAAACTAGATAATACCGCAATCGTATTCTTCGCGGATCATCATCCATTGAATATGGATTTGAATTATCTCTATGACTGCACACCAGCAATTGATGATGATGGTACAACCATTGATCGAAGTGAAGGGATGAATGAATTCCGTTCTCCTCTTGTCATCTATTGTCCATCTATTCTAGGAGACGAAACATTCACTGACGTTACAAGTACATATGATATTTTACCAACAGTATTAAATCTTTATAACTTGAACTATGATCCTCGCTTCTATCTTGGTACTGATTACTTCTCACAGCAGGAATCCATTGTTTATTTTCCAGATGGTGACTGGACAACAAACAAAGGAACATACTATGCCGCAACAAATGAATTTGTACCTGCAGATGAGAGTGTAAGTGTTGATGATTCCTACATCACAAATAACACTGCCAGAGTCAACAATGCATTCAATATTTCATTGATGATTTATCAGACAGATTATTTCAAGTATCGTTCTGAAATCACAACACCTGATTCTTCTTTAAAAAACTTCATGATCGTTCAAGATCCTGAAACAAGAGAATCCATTCAGGTAGAAGCTACCGCAACACCTGAAACAAGTGAATAGTAAAAAATGGTTGAACCGATTTGTTCAACCATTTTTATATTTATCTAGCACGTTTCCAAGTTGACTTGGAGAACAAGATAAGAATTGGCATGATTTCAAGTCTACCTGCCAACATATCAAATGTCAGTATGATCTTAGAAAACATTGAGAAAGATGCAAAGTTACTGACTGGCCCTACAAGAGATAAACCAGGACCAATATTATTGACTGTTGCCATAACTGCAGAGAAATTTGTTTCAAAGTCAAATCCATCTACAGAGATCAAAAATGTAGAAGCCATAATCAAGAATACATACACAATCAAATAGGATGAAATATTATTTACAATACTTTCAGGCATGGGACGGTTGTTATATTCAATGACTCTTACTTCACTTGGATGCAAGAACTTATGTACATTTCTCCTTAATGTCTTCCACAAGATAACAAGACGAACCTGTTTAAATCCACCACCAGTACTGCCAGCACATGCGCCAGCAAACATGCATAATAGAACAATCGTATGTGCCATTGCCGGCCATTGGTTATAGTCTGTTGTTGCATACCCTGTCGTTGAAATAATCGTTCCAACCGTAAACGCTGCATCTCTTAAGCAATCACCATATTGTTTATAGAATGGTAATGCCGTAGCAAACAATCCAACAATTGCCAAGAAAACAACGGAAATAAAACAGATAAATTCTTCATCTTTTAATGCTTCTTTTGCTTTTCCTGTCAAAATCAAGAAATAAACAGAGAAGTTAACAGAAAATAACAACATGAATACTGTAGTGATATTGATTGCTGCATGGCTGTAAGAAGCCATAGAATCTGCTTTCACACCAAATCCACCAGTACCAGCTGTACCAAAAGCAATACATACCGCATCAAACACAGGCATTTTACCAACAACAATCAATAACAATGTATCAATCACTGTCAATGCCGCATAGATACTATAAGTGATTTTGGCAGTATCTTTCATCTTTGGGACAATTTTTCCAGAAGCTGGTCCAGGAGATTCTGCACGCATGATATGCATTGTAAATCCACCATTCTTGCCGCCAACAGAAACGATTGCAAGCAAGAATACAAGAATTCCCATACCACCAACCCAGTGGCTGAATGATCTCCAGAACAGCAAGCTATATGACATCTCTTCTACATTTAGAAGAATCGATGAACCAGTTGTTGTAAATCCAGATACCATTTCAAACATTGCATCTACAAAGTGAGGAATTTCATTTGAGAATACAAATGGAAGACATCCAATTGCACTCATAACGATCCATGTTAAACCTGTTGTTACAAGTCCTTCACGAGCAAAGAAATGACCTCTTTGATAATTCTTTGTGATGATGAACAGCAATCCAACACACAAGAACAGAATGGCATACGTTACACAAAATCCATACAACGCATTCCATTCTTGCTGATACAATGCAATTCCAACAGATGGAACCATTAAAGCTGCTTCAATCAACAAAATGTAAGAAATAATACGTAATACAAATTTAAAATTCATATGATTCAATCCTCAAAAATATCATTGATTTGATGAATTGTTGTTGTTTCATCAGAAAGAATGACAATAATATCTCCCTTTTCTAATGTAGAATCACCATTAGGAATCTGGAACAAATTACCTCTAGCAATAGAATTGATCAAGATATTCTTTTTGATATGAAGATCTTTTAAAGGAATTCCTAAATGTTTTGTTGTTTCATCAACACGGAATTCAGATGCATCAACGCGATCTTCTGCAATTCTATGAATCGTTAAAGCAGCTCCCTGTTTATTCTGAATTGCACGCACATAACGAACAATATGCATTGATACAAGATCCTTTGGAGAAATCACAGAACCAAGATCCAATAAATCTGTCAATGCATTGATTCTTCCTCTTCCAAGCTTTGTAACGACAGTAGGAATCTTCTTCTGTCTTGCCATAATCGAAGAAACCATATTGATTTCATCAATACCTGTTAATGATACAAAAGCATCATAATCTTCAAGATCTTCACTGTCTAATACAGAATGATCCGAAGCATCACCATGAATGATCGTAGCTTTTGGGAGCAATCCAGCAAGCATTGTGCAAGTTTCTTCATCCTGTTCAATGATTGTTGAACGAATGCCAGATTCTTCAAGACTCTTTGCAAGATAATACGCAATTCTGCTTCCTCCAGCAATCAATACATGTCCAACAGGTTTCTTTACAACACCAATATTATTTAATAATGCATGTAATTCCTGATCTGTACCTGTGATATATAAACGATCATTTTCTTTTAATACTGTATTACCATCTGGCAATATGATTTTGCCATCTCTTAAGATTGCAGAAATCAATACCTGTGCCTGTACACGTTTATGTAAGTCTGCCAGTCTGATATCCTTGATTCTAGAAGTTGATTCAATTCTAAGTTCAGCAATTTCTGCTCTAGACTTCGAGAAGTGTTCAACTTTATTGAATTCTGGAAGCTTCAATAAACTAGCAATTTCAATTGCAGCTTCTCTTTCAGGATTAATTACAAGTGACAAATGAAAGTGATCACTCAACTTCAATAAACCAGAAACATATTCAGGATCTCTAACTCTTGCGATAACGTGTACATCTTTATTTAATGCACGTGCAGTCATACATGCCAATACATTGACTTCATCTGCACTTGTAGCCGCAATAAATACATCCGTTTCATTGATACCAGCTTCTTCTAATGTTTCTACAGTTGCTGCATTTCCTTCATATGTAATAACATCATAACGATTACTGATTGTTTCTAGAACAATTGGATTTTTATCGATCAATGTGATTTCATATCCATCAGCACTTAATTCTTTTGTTAATGTCTTGCCGACTTTACCAGCTCCTGCAATGATTATTTTCATTCCATTCCCTCTTATTTTTCAATCTCTGTAAATTGTATAGTCATCTGTAACAAAAGACAACCTGAAAAGAGGTGTTTCCACCTCTTATGCTTATTTTTCCAGTTTATTGAACAATGGTTCAACTGCTTTCAAGAATCCTTTCCAGTATGGAGGATACGCATCATATCCACGATATTCAAGACCTTCATCCCAGTTAATATCAATACCAAGTTCCCATTCATTGTTATCCAATTGATTCTGTCCATTATTTTCAGGAATATATTCTTTATTCCAATCTAATAGATAGAGTTCATTAAATAACCAGTCTTTCAAGCGCGTCCAGTCTTCTTTGCTTAGTACGTCTGCAACTTTATCAAAACTGCCTTCATTTGCATCATATACTTCATATACACAAGATCCATCTTTTTCCTGAATCATTCTTAAACGAACACTTCCACTGACAATATCTCCATAACGGAATCTTAAGCCAGTCACTGCATCTACCATAGGAATTCCTTCATCAGATAAAGCAACTCTGCCAAATGAATTCTTACAGTTGTTACAAACAAAGTATTCACTGTGTTTTTCTACATCTTTACTTCCACAATGTGGACAAATTAATTTCTTAGCCATATTTCTCCTTTCAGTGACACGCTTTATTTTAACGCATCTATTTCATATCTGCATCATTTGTTTGATTTTTCGAAAGCTATATAGAAAGTAGGCAATTTCTACAATTGCTACGTCACTTAAATTGAATATTACTTCCAATATTTGTGCAAACATTATCGGAACACTAAAGAAAAATATGTTTTTCCATAGAGAACCTTCACACATTTGAATACTTTGTTTCATTTTTCCATCCCTCAATCGTACAAACTATTGTAGCCATTCTTTATAAGGCATAAAGAAAAACTTTCCAGAAAGATGGAAAGTTAATTTGCTTTTAGTAATTTATCTCTATTTTTCGCAACAAGCAATGTAATTGCCACTTCAATTACAAATGCAAATACCATGAATAAATACTGCCCATTTGCCAAGAAATGTCCTGCCATGCAATTTAATAACACCTGGATCCAGCTACTTGCCGCAACCGCAATCGAAAATTCCTTCGCTGTGATTGTTGTCTGTGCGGATAGGTATGGAATGATTCCATTTGGAACCCCTGGAACCATACATGCAATTGCCACAACAAAGATCTGATGTCCCTGGTTGATTTTCTGAATAATCCAGTTTTCTTTCTCCCCTTCTTTATGAATCAGTGTCGCAATATTCTTTTTAAACAGTCTTCCAATCGTAAATGCAATCACATTTCCACTGACAAATCCAATCCAGCATACGATAAAGCTCCTCCACCATCCATAAATCAAAGCACCTGCTACTTGAATAACCATAGAAGGAAACACAATAGATACGACCTGCATTACACAAATCAGCCACAGTACAACAAATCCACCAGCCGTTGACTGTGCTTCCAAATATGCTTTCAGCTCTTCCTGATCACCATGTTCCAATAAATGAAACAATTCAACAATTTGATTCCCAAATGTTTTATATACGATATATGCCATAAAAACCACAACACATATCATCAATAAGATCAATGTATTTTTTCCTGTCTGTTTTACCTTTTTTGCCATAAACTAACCTGAATTTCTTAAGGAATATAGCATATTTCTTAAGAAATATCACAACTTTTCTTAAAAATATATATAAAAATTAAAAATTGTATACATAATCCAAATCTTTGACAGTTCTATTTTCATGAATTCTATTCTCTCATTTTCATAACATATGAAAATATGTGTATTCATTTCAAGTACATTTACATATTTGTTTTCAAAATAAATACAGTATAATATAGAATGGTTTGGTCTATTGGTTACTTTTGTCATATATGGGATATAGGAACAATTGATAATATTATGGTATTTTTCTTACTGCCTGCACCATACATTGATAGATCACCTATTCAGAAAGGATGAACTATAAATAGTTCAATTAAGGTAAAATGGACAATTCTAAAAAAATTAAATGGTATGCCTTATCCTTTATGTGTTTCTCAACACTTTGGGGATTCGGTAATGTCGTTAATGGTTTCATGTACTTTAACGGCATACAGGTTATTTTCTCATGGTTAATGATGTTTGCATTATACTTCATTCCATACGCATTAATGGTAGGAGAACTCGGCTCTGCATTCAAAAACAAAGGTGGAGGCGTTACATCCTGGGTACAAGAAACAGCTGGAAGCAAACTTGCATATTATGCAGGATGGACATATTGGGCAGTACATGTCTCTTATATCGCAAGTAAATGTTCCAGTGGTTTAAAAGCTATTTCATGGCTGGTATTTAGAAACGCAGAAACATATGACTCTTTCCCAACACGTTACATTCAGATTGCGGCACTGATCGTACTAATCGTATTCTGCTATATCGCTTCTAAAGGTTTGAACCCACTAAAGAAACTGGCAACACTTGCTGGAAGCAGTATGTTCGTACTCAGTATTCTTTACATCATTTTGATGTTTGGTGCTCCAATCATCAATCCAAATGGCGGATATGTATCCATGGACTGGTCAATGAAAAATCTCATTCCAAGCTTCAATGTTGAATACATCACAAGCTTATCCATTCTTGTGTTCGCTGTTGGCGGTATTGAAAAGATTTCTCCATATGTAAATAAGATGGAAGGTAATCCAGCAAAGCAATTCCCTAAGTCAATGATCTTTGCGGCTGTCATGGTTGTAATTTGTGCTTTATTCGGTACAATTGCTATGGGTATGATGTTTGATCCAGAAATCATCAATGCTAGTGCAGAAATCAAGAGTTCTTATATTTCTAACGGTGCTTACTGGGCGTTCCAGAAGCTGGGCAACTACTATGGTATGGGCGATCTATTGTTGATCATCTACGCTGCAGCTACCGCAATTGGACAATTTTCAACACTTGTCATTTCTATCGATGCGCCATTAAGAATGTTATTAGGAGACGAAAATTCTTCTCAATATATTCCTAAGACATTACTCAAGCAGAATCAAAATGGTTCTTATGTTAACGGTATCAAGATGGTAGCATTACTTTCTGGTGCAATCATCCTTGCACAGATGACTGTTCCAGGCGCTGCTGCAGTTCTTACACAGCTCAACAAGCTCAATTCTGTATGTATGCCATTCCGTTACATCTGGGTATTCTTTGCATATATCATGCTTAAAAAGGCAGGAGATACATTTTCTCAAGAATATCATTTTGTAAAAGGTAAAACACTTGGTATCATTATTGGTGGCTGGTGCTTCTTTGTTACTCTGTTCTGCTGTATTACAGGTGTATACTCAACAGACATGAGAACAATGATTCTAAATATCTGTACACCAGTTGTCTTGATTGTTCTTGGTATGATCTTACCAATAATTCGTCAAGCACAGGATAAGAAAGAAAAAGGCAACTAAAATGAACGAAAAAACAGTATCTGAAGAGTTATTTCAATTTATTCAAAACAGTCCAAGTATGTTTCATTCCATTCAAACAATGAAGGCTTACTTAGACGAAGCAGACTTTACATATCTTCCAGAAAACACAACATGGAATCTTGAAAAAGGAAAGAATTACTACACAATTAGAAATCATTCCAGTATCATCGCATTCCAGGTTGGTTCTTCTTTAGACAACTATCATTTCCAGATGTGTGCGTCTCATAGTGATTCCCCTACATTCAAAATCAAGAATGTACCTGAATTAAAGGGACAAGGAGACTATTTAAGATTAGATGTTGAAGCATATGGCGGCATGATTGATGCAACATGGTTCGACCGTCCATTAACAGTCGCTGGCAGAGCTCTTGTTAGAAATGGCAATACAATTGAAAACAAACTTGTATACATCGATAAAGATCTATTATTGATTCCAAATGTTGCAATCCATCTCAATCGTGATGTGAATAACGGTGTTCACTTCAATCGACAGATTGATCTATGTCCTCTATTCTCTTGCGGCAAAGCAAAAGAAGGAGACTTTAGAAAAATGATTGCGAATGAATGTGATGTGAAGGAAGAAGATCTTCTTGGTACAGACTTATTCTTAGTCAATCGTCAAAAGCCATGTATCTGGGGATATAAGGATGAATTCATTTCATCTGCTAAGTTAGATGACTTGCAATGTGCATTTACAACACTCAAGGCATTCTTAGCTTCCAGAAACGATCATGACATCAATGTATTTGCTTGCTTTGATAACGAAGAAGTTGGTTCGAACACAAAGCAGGGTGCAATGTCTACATTCCTCAAAGATACACTGACACGTATTAACTTTGACCTTGGCTTCACACAAGAAGATTACTTCAAGGCAGTTTCTAAATCTTTCCTTGTTAGTGCGGACAACGCACACGCTGTACATCCAAATCACCCAGAAAAGACAGACACTGTAAACTGTTCCTACATGAACAAAGGTCTTGTCATCAAGGAAAGTGCAAACCAGAAATATACAACAGATGCATTCTCAAGATCTGTAATGATGCAGATTTGTCATATGGCAAATACACCATTCCAGACATTTGCAAATCGTTCTGATTCTGCAGGTGGTTCCACACTTGGAAATCTTTCTAACACACAAGTCAGTGTTCACGCAGTAGATATTGGTTTACCACAGCTATCCATGCATTCAACATATGAAACCGCAGGTATCGAAGATACAGTTACAACAATTGAAGCATTGACAAAGTACTATTCAACAGATATTGATATTACAAATTTTGAATGCGTTAACTTTCGTTAATCAATCAAAGTTACATGTATAGCATTTCTTTAAAAAAGCAGTAGACGATTACTGCTTTTGAATTGTACAATACTATAAGCAGTAGAGAGGTGATGCAAAGTGACAGAAGTAAAAAAACATGCATATTGGATCCACTTCAAAAGAGAAGACAAAGAATCCATCAATGGATTTGTTTATCTCCCACAATGTACTTGTTCAAATTGTGAACAACGTGTCAATTACGAAAAACCAATTTGTCCATATTGTGGGGCAATCATGGATGCAGAAGCTCCAAAAGATACAACAGAGCACTCGTAAGAGTGCTTTTTTCATGAAAAAACATCCACTTATTTAAAAGATTTTGTCATAGTCTGCTTACGAAACTGCAATGGCGTTAACTGCGTTGCTTTTTTAAATTCCTTCATAAAATGCCCAAGATTATTAAACCCACTTTCCAGGCACACCTCCATCACTGGAAGTTCTGTTGTACTCAGCAATGTTGCTGCATGATGAATACGATAGTCATTAATATAAGAAATTGGCGTTTTTCCAAGTGCTTTTTTGAAAAAACGGCAGAAGTATTGTTCATTCATTCCCGCAAGGGCACTTAGCTCCCCAAGTGTTAATTGACGCTGATAATTTTGATGAATATAGCTGATTACACGTTTCAGCAGTTCTACTTGTGGATTATGTTGTGGATTATTTGAAGTCAGTAATGCATATTCCGCAAGAATTCCAAGAATACTTAATAGTGCAGCTTTTACCTGTAATTGAGAAACAGGATTTTCAATTGTAAACTGATCACGACAAGCATGATTTTCTCTAAAAAATACCGAACGAATTTTCTAAAATTCCTGTTGAACCTGTGCAAATGCTGGATGTTCAGAAGCAAGAAAAGACGGGAAAGAAAGTTTATGTTCCAATAGAGGAAGCATAAATTGTTCCTGTACAAGATCTAAAGTCGCAAATGAAAGTAAATCTGCAGAGAATACAACAGCCTGTTCCTGATATCGATCTGAATCAGAAACCAATGCATGTAATTCTCCACTGTTGATAAAGCAAAAACATGGACTTTTAAGATGTGTTATATTCATATTGATATCAACCTGATAAGAATCCTCTTCTAGATAGATACTCTCAATCTGTTCATGCCAATGATGCTTTACGACATATGAAAAACCAGACGAGTCATTTTCATGCATCGCCTGGTAAAAGGCACATGGAAAACTAAAGTTTCCATGTTGCCTTGCTTCTTTTAAAGATGAAGGGAATGTTTTATCTTTCATTCATGTAGAATAACACGTGCTTCATATGGTTGCAACTTTCCAGCCTTATGCACTTTGTAATTAGAAATCAATTCCTTTGCATCAGGATCATCACAAAGATTACAATCCTGCTCATGATCAGTAAAGTTACAGACAACAGTTAATATCTGCCCATCAAGAAAACGATGATATGCATAGATAGATTCACTATCTTCCAGCAATCCCTGGAATGTTCCATAGACAATGATCGGAAGTGCATGACGCAAACGAATCAATTTCTGATAATAATGGAATACAGAATCAGGATCTGCTAATGCAGCCTTAGCATTGATTTCTGTATAGTTTGGATTTACATTGATCCATGGAGTGCCATCTGTAAAGCCAGCATTTTTAGAATCATCCCACTGCATTGGTGTACGTGCATTGTCACGGCCAATTTCCTGTAGGTAACGCATCATGTCTTCTGCCTTTACCATTCCACTATCTACGTATTGATGGAAAGCATTGATACTTTCAATATCACGGTAATCTTCTAACTTATCAAAGTAAACGTTTGTCATGCCAAGTTCTTCACCTTGATAAATATATGGTGTTCCTTTCATCATATGCAGACAAGTCGCAAGCATTTTCGCAGAAACAACTCGATATTCTTTAGAATCATTACCAAAGCGTGAAACTGCACGTGGCTGGTCATGATTATCAAGATACAAGCTATTCCAGGCTTTTCCTTCCAGTTCATACTGCCATTGATTCATAACACGACGGAAATCTTTTAATTGTGGCTTTTGATCAGTCCATTTACCAATTGGCCCACTCACAAGATTGACATGTTCAAACTGGAATATCATTCCCAGTTCACTTCCATCATTATTTGCATATTTTTTTGCTTCATCAATCGTAACACCACTTGCTTCACCAACTGTAAGCAAATTATAATGAGAAAGTACACGGAGAAAGTACACGCTTGTTCATTTCCTTCAAATATTCATGAACACGCGGACCGTTACATACATATGGCGCAAGACTGCCATATAATCCATCTTCAACTGGTCCATCCGGGAAAGACTGCACCTTTGAAATCATACTGATAACATCCATACGGAATCCGTCAATCCCTTTTTTACACCACCAGTTCATCATGTCAAAAACTTCATCACGAACCTTTGGATTTTCCCAGTTTAAATCTGGCTGTTTTTTTGAAAAACAATGCAGATAGTACATGCCTGTACGTTCATCTTTCTCCCATGCAGAACCCCCAAACCAGGAACCCCAGTTGTTTGGTTCTTTGCCGTCTTTCGCCTCTTTCCAGATGTAATAATCACGATATGGATTTTCTTTAGAACTACGACTTTCAACAAACCATGCATGTTCATCTGAAGTATGATTTACCACAAGATCCATTACAATTTTAATATTGTGACGATGGGCTTCTAGAAGCAGGCAATCAAAGTCTTCCATTGTTCCAAAATCGTCCATGATATTACGGTAATCAGAAATATCATATCCATTATCATCATTAGGTGATTTGTAAACTGGAGAAAGCCAGATAACATCTATTCCAAGTGTCTGTAAATAATCAAGATGTGCTATGATACCATTTAAATCACCAATACCATCTCCATTGCTGTCAGCAAAACTGCGAGGATAAATCTGATAAATGACTGCTTCTTTCCACCATGCTTTTTTTTCTTCTGCC
>OLNE01002264.1_pt1 | contig 12283 bp, 15 predicted proteins | sample 1672431 | NCBI WGS metagenome assembly OLNE01 (sample SAMEA3136685, study PRJEB25190) | human gut metagenome | reverse complement strand
CATTAGAATTTAAAATTTATCTATTTTATGAGTCCTTTTTCTTGACGTAGTACCAATTTTTTGGTATTGAACTCGTTGCAAAGTTTCTCTACTAAGCTATAGAATAGTCTAATTTCTGATGGTGCAGTTGGTAAACTTAAAGAAAGTAAAACATCACTACCCTCAAGCCATAACTCAAATCCCCTAGCTAGTTTTGTTTCATCATAAATTAAAGTATGTTCACCTATCTCATCTTTATTGAGACGATAATTTTCATCACAAACACCATAAGATAATCCTGTAAATTTAATAATATCTTCTAGATTCATTTTTTTCTTAAATAATGATTTTTGTTTAATTCTTGCAGTTACTGACATAATTACGCCTCCTTAACTTAAAATTTCATTTCTTTTGAAAACCAATTATTTTCTAACTTCATTTTTTGTCTTCATTAATCGAATAGATTGATAAAAGAGATAAATCCCGACCAAAACATATATTATTCTATTCAATACATCTTTTAAAAACGGGAAATAGGATGATTGGATAATACTACAGAAGATTAAAACTCAAATTTATAACTTATTTGGAGAATGAAGATTTTATTAATCCATTTTCATAAAAAACATTGAATATTTCTTTATGCCCTACTGCTGAAGGATCAATACAAATCTTTACACCGTTGCCTAAAATTAAGATTGCTTTAGATCCTTTGATTTGAATACTTCTAATTTCATTAAAATGAATGAATTTTCTTTTACCAAATAACGGAGTTTCAGTAATTCCTTCACTGTTCACAATCACTTTATATCGTTTAAAAGCAATGCTTATAAACACTAAAATTGTTGTTATTATACACAATAAAGCAATCAAAAGTAGCTTTTGTTCAGGTGGAGCTGCAAATATGCAAACAATCAAACAGATAAATTCTAATATTGTGCCACCAATAGCAGTACCAACAAACCCAGAAGGATAGGTAGCAACAATTTCACTAATCTTTTCTTTTTCTTCCATATCCTGTCCTCCGTAAACATTTATATTTTTTTGAAATCTTCAATCCCAGGCAAAGCTAATATAAAAGATATAACTAGTATTGATAAATCACTTGCAGCAATTGTTGACATGCAATAATCCACAATTAACAATCCAAAACATGTCGCAATCGTATCTAATGCTAAATATAAAATAATTGCAATATTTTTACTAATTCTTTTCAATTTATAAAGAGCCTTAGGAAGTCCGCCTGCAATTAAATTAATCGGATAGGATACAACTGTTGCGATGATGAAAAATAAGATAATACTTCATATGGATTGATATCGAAAACCAAATAAACGCATTACCACTCCACTTAATAGTGCAATAACTGATAAGACAGCAACAAAAATGGTTCCACAAACTATAAAAGTGATTAATTTTTCTTTATTATTCTTAAAAAAAATCCACAATAAATAACTCCTTTTTAAACTCTTTTAAACAAACTTATTTAGCTAAGGCATCTTCGATAAGTTCAATACCTCTATTAATGAAATTAATCTTTATTGCTTCATTAGTCCCTTTAACCTTTACCATGGCGATACACAATTGATTTTCTTTTGTTGCTTCAGCACTTCCCATAAGCGTTGTCCATTCAACAGTAATATCGTCTTTTGAAAATGATTTATCGATATAAAACTCATAATCCAAAGGTTCAAATAACTTACTGTTTGACTTTGCATGAATAGAAAGTGTATCATCGTTTTCCTGATATACTTCAACAGTATAGTGAACCACATCTTCTTGATTATCCACATATTGTTCATTCGGAGATATTGATTCTTGAAAAATTAAATTATTCTTATTTTCATTTACTACATCCTTTGATGCACAACCACTAATACTCATTGATATTAAAAGGAAAAACAGTACTACCAAACGTCTTAATTTCACAATCATCACCTACTTATTTTTAAACAAAAGTACAATATTATATATAAAATAAGGTATAACACCTACCATTCCAAATATTGAATAGAATGGGAATATCAAAATACCTATAATCACTCTCATTAATAAAGTCAATTTACAAGCAAAATGATTATAGATTATAAGTCCAGTAGCTACACCTGCAAAAATACAAATACCTAACATCATACTATTAAAAGTTCCAATAGGCTCATGAATCATCATATTATGGCTCATAAGCTGTTGGATAAAACTTGGATCTTGTAATTGATGAATTTGAATTTTCCCTAAGATATAACCTACAATGCCACCGATTACTGCCGCAACGATAATCGTTATTATGTGTCTTAATTCTTTTTTCATAAATCGTCCTCCAAAAAGTTTTAGAAAAGATCATCTGGTCACAGCAAATTAAATATTTTCTTTGAAATATATTGATCTACACATACAGTAAAGTCTTCTTCATCAACAGATATAAATGAACAATCATGGTTAATTGTTACGTTATATCCTTGTTCAAGTAACAATTCGTAGGCGTCCTTCATTGAAGTAATCCTTATATTTTCATTACTCATAGATCCACCTTCTACTTTATATAATTCATGCTTATAAGCCATTTGAAATTAAAAATATGCTAAAAACCAATAAAACTAAACTTAGAATTCTATGCGATAATCATTTGTTTTAAAAACTTCATGATCATACTTTTCATTTTTATAAACTGTAATTTCTTTCCCTATTTTCTTTTTCCCTATATTTTCAAAGATACAACCATGTGCCGTATAATATTTATGCTTATTGATTTTTACAATATATGATTTTTTTCTGACTTGCACTCCACCGACAACATAACCACCATTCTGACTAGCAACACCTACAATTGTCCCTTTACATTTATCCCCTCCAAAAACAACATGGTATTTCATATAAAGTATCCACAGAGCACAAATAAATACTATGACACCAAAAACAATAAGCATCTCCATCACTTCACTCCTACAAAGGTATTCCTAAGATTAAAAATTACTTTACAATAATATTCTTAATCTTTACTATTCCTATACGAATTAAAATTCCATCAGCTTGCCGAAGCCATATCATCGAAATCAAAAGAATAAGAGCATATAATATAATCAAATTCTTTAATAGGATTCGTAGTAAATAAATAAGCAAAAACAAAGGAAGCATCAATAAAAATATGCATAGCAAATAACGAAAAGTAGTTCTTCCACTATCTTTTTGCCATTCGTCAAGATTTACACCACAAACACAGCTATTAGGAACCATCCATAACTTTGTATTAATTTTCTTTCCGCATTTTTTACAATATAGCTCTCTCATAAAACACCAATCCTTTTTAAAAATTTCAATCATTGATTAAATTCTTCTAATTTCAAACCTGTGTCCTTTTCAAAATCATTAGCCCATTCTTTATCGCAATAAAATACAATTCCTTCTTGATATCCATCACTTGTAAAATACAATTGTTTGCCTGTATCTTGACTTATAATAATTCTATTTAGATCATCTGCAACACTTGAGTCAAACCAATCTCCTTCAACTTTTGCATCAATGTTAAAATGTTGTCCATTCCAATCAAATGAAACACTTCTAGATCCAGTGCCATCTTCCCAATCAACAAGACTTGTATCTTCTACTATATTTGTAAAATTTAGTTCTTCTCTATCTAAATATGAAACACCAATTAAGAAGTTTTTATACATATTTTCAACATCAAATATTTCTACGTCAAAAGCATAAACTCCATTTTCAGATGGTTTCCATGTCATATTTTCATAATCGATATCCCCTTCTCCAAGTGATGTTAATAAATTCGCTGCTTTATTAAATTCTATTTCAGAAGGTAATTCCTTATATCTTTGTTCTAAATTATAAACTAACTCATCATTAAGGCCATTAAGCCCATATTGTCTAAAAATAGTTGATAATTCTTTATATGATTTATCCATTTCAACCCCTCCTCTATAAGATTCTTGATAGCTACAACCACAAAGTAATAAAGATATAGTCATAGCGTATGCAATATTTTCTTCACAATATAAATCACTCCTATTCAAATAAAAAAAAACGCATAATAACTAAATTAATTTTATCCGTTATTATGCGTTAAAAATCATCTTAAATTTGAACATGTTAAAAGGTAATATGGTTTTTGCAGTACAATTGAATTGCATTCTAAATAATATTTCATGTGCATAACAATCTCTCCCTTAATTAAATATTACCATTAACTTTTACTCCATTTTATCAAAATAGTTAATTTCTTACAATAACATACACTTATTTTACAAAAAAAGTTAAACAACTCTTACTCGTACTTTTTTCCTATGTAATATACTGCACCTATTGATATAAGGATAACAATCCATAAAGCATACAATTTGATATTATCAAACAATTGATAGCCGCCCATTAATATAGAGATATGATAAAACAAAGGAGTACCTACCGCCATACATAAAGAATCAAAGCGTAATAACTTTATTATTTCTGGCCAGTTTGAATTATTAAAAGTTAAGCCTGGCATATGAATTCTAAATATACCTTGTGATACATAATTGATTCTATTTTCGTCATAAAAAGATGGTAATTCTCTGGCATAAACACACGCCCATAGTGCAAAAATCATCATTACTCCTGAAACACAAGCAATTCCTCTTATTTGTTCTAACGAGTATGTAGATACCAATAAATATAAACATTCTAAAATGACAATAAAACAAGATATCCCCCAAATTATTTTCCATTTTCTTTTATTATAGGAAACCATTGCTTTAACAGACGATTCTAATGAATACGAAACCATATTGTCTACATCATCATGTTGAATCATATCATGTCTATCTAGATATTCTCCCATCAATAATTCTGTCACACTAACTCCTAAACATTCAGCAATTGGAATCAATAATACTACATTTGGGAAACTTGCACCTCTTTCCCACTTACTCACAGTTTTATCAGATACAAATAATTGATCTGCTAATTCCTTTTGTGTTAAATTCTTTTCTTTTCTTAATTCAGTAATAAACTTACCAAATTTTTCATTGTCTATTTGTTGCATAAGTAAATTTACCTCCTTCTTTTACTTTACTCATTTTAAACAGTTGGAGATAAACCCCTCTAAGAACCGTACGTGCAGTTTTCCCGCATACGGCTCCCCACTGTTACTTTTAAACATTCTTGTTATATATGACTTTGTCACCGCTCCAAATATCAACATGAATATAAGGATGAATGATTCGGTCTTTCCAATTTGAAACTTCTTCTTTCACCTGCAGATTTAGCAGAAGTTGAAACGCCAGTTGAACAAAGAATTAAATACGTAAATCAGATATTAAACAACTACTAAATATTGGACTTACAGTTGAAGAATTAACACTAATGATTCAGCAAAATGCCAATATTATAGCAACACAATAATCTTTATATTTGGGGAAAGGGGTTTTGCACCCTTTTGTACTTCTAACTTCTTGTTTTTATAAATTTTATTTTCAGATTAAATACTTGAATTTTATATAGTTAGCTCCAGTGTTTTCAACATGTTTCCCTTCAAGAAACGTAACTGTGTTTCGGTCCATCGCTCCATGTACTTTCATACACTTCATAGCTACAATATGACCTCATCGGACTTCTTGCAGTTCTTCCCGTTGTTCTTGTGGTATTGGCACTTGTTACAACAGTACCGTGTTTATCGGAAACTGCAAGACCTCCCAGGTATGCAGTTGATACCTTGACTTCTCGCCCTGCTTTACAACGCCGGTGGTGTCCGATTGAATCTGGCATAACGATTCAACCTATATTGGTTGCGGCTTATATGAGAGCATCACCCACCACTATGTTGAGTCTAACGACGCTAGATTGCTTCAGGCTTTCGCTTTAGGGCTCTAAGTCTTTCCTTCCTACACTTAACACTGCACCTCACGATACAATGCCCAAGGACTAGATACTAGCCTCTTTGCTCCAAAAGTTACTAGGTTAGGAGTTTCACCTAACTAAATCAACTGCACCGAACTGGCGCACCATAAACAATCCCTCCTCAAGCACATTATTAGTTATTTCCATTCACAAGTAAACCTACTATTAGTAGAATTTAACATAATTAGAAAAAAATATAAAAAGCAGAGATACACAACAAATATCTCTGCATACACATACCGACAAACAACCTAATACAAATAAAATTTAAAATAAGCATTCATCCATAAATATCCGTATACATATTATTAAGCTTCTTCACACTTAACTTAATATCATTTTCCAATAAACCATATAGTTCTAAGTCTTCTTTTGTCATATTATCTTTATGCTTTACATCACCGTTTTTATCTAAACTATATTCATTTACTGCTGAGTCAGAATTTAAACTTCTATTCTTAGCAATATTAAGTGTTATAAACTTAACATCTCTTCTTATAGTGACTACAGTATTTAAATCATTATCAATTGTTCCAACTATAAACTTGTCTTTATCTAAAATATTTTGATTCCATCCTAAGCCCTGTGGTCTCTCAAACATATAGACATCAAATTTTGTTTTTCCACTTAATAATGAATAATTATCTCCCATTTTTTCAAAACCAAGATTAGTTAGTGCTGTATCAAATGATTTCACAAGGATATCTTGCTTATGGTTTTGGACACCAATATAACCAAGAAAAATTAATCCTATAGAAACCATAGCAAGTGTACCCAACTTAAACCACTTTAAATGTTTTAGCTTTTTATCAATCGAATGCACAATTTCAATATTATCCTTTAACATATAATCAATTGATATACCTGAATCTTCACTAATCTTTACAAGGGTTTCTAAATCAGGATAATTCTTTTCATTTTCCCAATTTGAAATAGTTTGTCTTGTCACATGATAACGCTGTGCAAATTCTTCTTGAGACATGTGCTCTCGTTCTCTTATTTTAAGTATTGTTCGACCTAGTTTCATGATAACTCCTCCTTTAGTCACTTTTATTTTAACTTTTGATGTTAAAAAATCTAGCAAATATCACTTGAAGACACCATAATACACGCAAAACTTATTTACCTACTATATTAAATATAAAAAGTTAAGAATTTGTTCAGAATTATGTACGACATAATTTCATAATTAAAAATTATTATTGTAAATGTAAAGAGAGGTGTATGTTTATGGCGGCAAAATCTACAAAATATCTAACAATAGGTGGTATAGCATTTTTATTATTATTCATGTACTTTCTAATATCAAATGGATGTTTAACAGACTCAACAAAGCTTGAGCTATTAATAAAAAGTTTTGGAGTCATGGCTCCAGTATTTTTCCTTACTTTACAAATCATTCAAGTAATCATCCCTATCATTCCTGGTGGTATCACTTGTGGCATAGGAATTATCTTATTTGGTCCTTTTTGGGGATTTATCCTTAATTATACTGGTTCAATGATTGGTTCCATTATTGCTTTTCTAATGGTGAAGCATTATGGACACGACTTTATCTTAAAATTTACTGATCAACAAACATATGATAAATATATCGGTTGGTTAGATAAAGGTAATAAATTTAATAAATTGTTCGCTTTAGCAATTTTAGTTCCTGGATTTCCTGATGATCTACTTTGCATGATTGCAGGTTTTACAAGTATGAGTCTTAAAAAATATATCTTTATTATCGCAACTTGCAAACCTCTTGCATTAATTGCTTATTCATGGGGAGTTAAGGAAATCATTATGAAAATTGGTACAATGTTTTAGTTTTATATTGAAATCAAGTACAAATCAATTCATAATTTATAATTGAAAACAATAAAGGGAGCGTGTTTATATTGGAATACAATATTTTAGTCGTAGAAGATGAAAATGGAATTAGAGAAACTATTAGTATTTTCTTAGAAAATCAAGGATACCATATTTTTACAGCTGAAAACGGTGCTCAAGGGCTAGAAATCATTCACAATAATGATATTCATTTAGCCGTTGTTGATATCATGATGCCCGTTATGGATGGAATGACAATGGTATTAAAATTAAGAGAAAAATATGATATGCCAGTAATCTTTTTAAGTGCAAAGTCAGAAGATATCGATAAAATAAAAGGATTAAACGTAGGAGCTGATGATTATATCACTAAGCCATTTGAACCCTTAGAATTAATTGCTCGTGTAAATTCAAATTTAAGAAGATACAGCCAAATCTTAAAATTAAAACAAGGTTATAAAGAAGAAATACAACAAGAAATTTTACAAGTCGGTGACTTAATATTAGACAAAGATACAAAACAAGTAACCATCCATGGTCAAGAATTACATTTAACTTTAAAAGAGTTTCAAATATTAGAATTGTTAATGAGTCAACCTGGTAGAGTATTTTCGAGTGAACAGATCTATGAAAGTATTTGGAACGAAATTGCTATAAACACTGATACAATTATGGTCCATATTCGACGTTTACGTAAAAAAATTGAAGAAGATCCAAAAAATCCAGAATATATTAAAGTTGTTTGGGGTATTGGATACAAAATTGAAAAATTGTAGGTGATATTATGAAGAAAGGAAAAAATATTTTTACTATCATTCTTACATCAATACTATTAATTATGAGTTTTTCTGCTATTAGCTTATATGATAATGTAAATACCAAAGATATTAATAAATTTAAAGATATTGAATACTATTTTTCTGAAGAATTTCAATATACAACATTAGGATTAACAATGCAGTTGGACTCAAATTACACTCCTCTTCTATTCTCAGATTCGGTAAACAACGAAAACAAAGAATATGTTAAAGACGAATTTAACCATCGATTAGAAGATGTAAAAAGCTTTATGCATATGGATAAAGACTTCTTCTATATCGCAAAAAACACAAATACAAATAAAGTTATTACGAATATCAAGAATTATGATCAAAACACATTTAACATCGATAATTATGGTTATACAATTCATGTTAACTATGATAAAGAAGGTTATTGTACAACAGATGGAAATGTAAGTAACGTATTTTCTAAGATAGAAACAAATGATTTATTTGATAGCTCTGAGTATCGATATGAAAAGCCAACATTTTCAGATAATGACATTTCAGTTAATACTCCCAAAAATATAGATATTCAATATATCTTTTCAAAAAACATTAAATCTTTTGAAGGTCTATCTGGTTATTTAAATTCATGGGAACATTACAATTCCTTTAGCGCAGTCGTATTCTGTGTATTTTCATTGATAATTTTCTTATTTATTCTTTTTTACCCCATTAAATATGTTGAACAAACCCATCCATTTAAGACAATAAAAAAGTGGAGTTTTGAAATCAATTTATTTGCATGGCCAACAATTCTAACTTTAGCCTTTTTAGCAATACTAATGCTTGCAGGAACAACAATAAATGGCCAATTAAATTTTATTTTAAATAGTTTTGGAATTGGATACGGAAATCAACTATTATTCGTTATTAATTTCATTGTTTGGTATTTATCCCTACTATCTATAGCAATTAGTGTTTTCTTGATTAAGTTCATTATAGTTTATGGGCCAATTCATTATTTCAAAGATTATACACTCATTTCAAGAATTCTATCCTATATCAAGCGTAAATTAAACATACTCTCAGAAATTGACCTTACATCACCAATGCATACAACTATAATGAAATACGTTCTCATTAATGGTGCTATTACTATCTTTATCGCATTATGGAGTCCTGCCTTATCCATTGTCTTTACTATCATCTATACATTGTTATTGTTCTTCTATATAAAAAAGAAAACTCAAGAAATTCAAACAGATTACAACACACTATTAGATTCCATCAAAAATATTATTTCAGAAGATTTTGATACGATTACTGAAAAAGATTTTGGGATATTTGAATCAAGTAAAGAAGAACTTAATCAACTTAGTGTAAACTTTGAAAAAGCTATTCAAGAAAAAGTCAAATCAGAAAAGATGAAAACTGAGTTAATTTCAAATGTATCACATGATTTAAAAACACCTCTTACATGTATAAAAAACTATCTAACTTTACTTAAAAATGATGATATTACATTGGAAAATAAACATCATTATTTAGAACAACTTACTCTATATACAAATAGACTAAAGAATCTTATCGAAGATTTATTCGAAATCAGCAAAGTTGATAGTGGTAATATCAACCTGAATCTTCAAGAGTTAGATATTGTTTCATTACTGAATCAAGCTTATCTCGAAAATGAAGAAATGTTAGAATCTAAGAACATTACTTTTATAAGGAAAATCAATATTGAGAAATTACTTGTATTCCTTGATAGTGATAAAACATATCGTATCTTTGAAAACTTATTTACAAATATTAATAAATATGCCCTACCAGGTAGTCGCGCATATTTAACAATGACGGAATTAGATAATAGTTTTGAAATCGAGTTTTCAAATATTTCAGAAGTTCCAATGGATTTTACTTCAGAAGAAATCACAGAACGATTTGTTCGCGGTGATAAGTCTCGTTCTAAACAAGGAAGTGGTTTAGGTCTAGCAATCGCTCGTAGTTTTACAGAAGCTCAAGGTGGGTTGTTTGATATTACGATTGATTGTGACCTGTTTAAAGTGAAGATTACATTTCCTAAAAGTCTAGAAAACCAAAAAGGAATTATTACAAAATAAAAATCAGCCATCTCATTCAATTATGATATACTACACCTTACTAATAGGTATCATATCATACGAAGATGGCTTTTTTTGTTAAGAAATTGTTCAGCTTTTTATCAGATATTAGTTAAGACCTTTTCTCTATACTTTAAATAGAAAGAAGGATGATTTATATATGTTAACCGTTATTATGTCGATAATTAGTTTTATATTTATATTTAGCTTTTTCATTTATGAATTCAATAAAACAAGCTTAAATAGTGTTGTTAAAATTCTTTTAGCAACTCTACTATCAATTCCATCATTAAAACTCAACAGTGTCTTATTTATATTTGAAATACATTTCATTGTAATCACCATCATATTTGAATTCTTGTTCAATAAAATTATAAAAAGTGATAATACAAAGTATAAAAAGCTTTATATGTACATCCCTATTCCTTTAATTCTCTCAATTTGTTTGATGTATTTTGGTTCTTATAACATGAATCACATTTTAAAAACACAATATAATATCGATACGTACAAAACATTAAGTAAAGATTATAAAATTGCGATGATTGCTGACCTCCACTATCCTACTTCTACAAATAAGAAAGACCTTAATAGATTGGTAAATCGAATTGCAGATGAGAAACCAGATTTTGTCATGTTGTGTGGTGATATTATTGATGAGAATACAGATTCACAAGAAAGAATCGAAACATTTGAAACACTAGGAAAACTATCAAAATTATCACAAGTATTCTATGTTTACGGAAATCACGACACTGGTAAACACTCATTTTATAATCGTATTCCTAGTAATAAGTTAGAATCGCTTATTGAGAATTATGGTATTCATGTTTTAAACGATGAACAAACCCTATTAAATGATGAAATATCAATTATAGGTAGAAAAGATTATAGTTTACATCAACGACGTGACATAAAATCTTTTGAGACAAATACTGATACTTATAACATTGTAATTGATCATCAACCTAAAAACCTAGAAGATTGCTCACAAAGTAACATTGATTTACATCTATCTGGTCATACGCATGCTGGTCAAATATTCCCTCTTTATTATATCTATGAACTACTTAATATAAACGAACTCAACTATGGTCAAAAATATATCAATCTTATGTCAGCTATCAATACATCAGGCGTATCTGGATGGGGCTTTCCTATCCGAACTGAGCACCATAGTGAATTTGTTATTGTCAATATACTATAAAATTGATAATAATATTATACTATTTTTACAAACTTCACTCATACTCTCTATGCACCAGAGTTCAATTTACATTGAACTCTTTTTATTTTGGATTTGCAAAAATAACTCCTTGATATCTTTTAGACAATTCATTTAATGTTAATTTCTCTGTATGTAATGACTGTTTCCATTGGAAACATCAATGTTTACAATTGGACTTTCCACACAATACTTCCTATCATTAAACAGTAGAGATAACTTCCAAATTTCTGCTCCATATTGTTTCGTTTTACATACTGACTTGATTCAATTACCGTCTTTTTAGATATAAGCTTATTCATAAACAGAAATAGGAAGAATGACGTTTTTTTTCACTGACTCAAAGGTCTAAAAAGAGCTACGTCATTTCTTCTCTAAGACTTTGTTCTTATTACATGCCTGAAAAAAGAAAAAGCCATTTATGCTAGTATATTTATAAGACAGGTAAAACATCTCGAATTTGATTTGATAAGGAACCAATCACATTAAAAATA
>OLNE01002259.1_pt1 | contig 12306 bp, 10 predicted proteins | sample 1672431 | NCBI WGS metagenome assembly OLNE01 (sample SAMEA3136685, study PRJEB25190) | human gut metagenome | reverse complement strand
CGGCTTTCCGTTTAAGAGAAGACGCGTGATTCCTTTCTCATCTTTTCCAATGCCGAATTTGCGCATGCCGAAATAACTCTCGATGCGGTCTTCTCCCGCTTCAATGGAAACCCCATAGAGATGCGGATGTTCCGGGCTCCAGCCTGCAAAATTACCGAGAATCAGCTCCGCCTCGTTTTCTCTCGTCTCCCGGACGCAGATCACCTTCGCATCCGGCGCTTCGCTCTCCCGCACCGTAATTTTTTTCGTCAGTCCCGCATCCGGTCCGTTGAGGAAAACCCGTACTTTTACGCTCGCCGTATCATATTCCGGCGTGATCACGATGCGTTCCAGATACGTCTCCGGCACCCATTCCATCCAGACGCTCTGCCAGATGCCGCTCTGCGCGGTGTAAAACATGCCGCCCGGGGTAAGGCTCTGCTTTCCGCGGTCCTTCCAGTCCGTGTCCGTCTCATCGCGCACCTTGACGGCAAGCTCGTTCTCTCCCGTTTTGAGATACGGCGTAAGACCCACTGAAAAAGAAAGATCCCCGCCGAGATGGCCTCCGGCACGCTTTCCGTTGCAGTAAATTACCGCATCCTGATCCACGGCGCCGAACTGCAGCAGCAGCCGTTTTCCGGCAGGAATTTTGGGAAGCTGAATCGTGCGGAAGTACCACAGATATTCTTTTGGAAGCAGCTGCCGCTTCACGCCGGACGCATCGCACTCCGGGGAAAACGGAACGAGAATTTTTCCGTCCCGCTGTTTTGGCATTTTCTGCGTTTCCGTGAACGCATACTCCCACCATCCGTTCAGATTTGTCCAGTTTTCCCGGCGCATCTGCGGACGCGGATATTCCGGAAACGGGAGCTCTTCTTCCGGATTTTTCCCAAATTCCGTAGAAAGGCGGAATTTTTTTCCTTCCTTTTTTCCACTCTGTAATGCTTTGACCGCATTTTTGAAGTCCATTCTTTTCCCTCTTTTTCTGATTTTTATGATTGATAAAAGCGTGCCCGTACAAAATCCCGGACACGCTTTTGGTGTACTGAAAATCAAAGCGGATATTCACAATCCGGTTAGATAAACGCCAGCGTTTTCATCAGATACAGCCAGAACGTCAGCGTAAAGGCACTGCCGCACGTTGTGAGCATAACGGTGTTTGCCGTCAGACTTCCCTCATGACCCATATTTTTCGCCATGATAAAACTGCTCACCGTCGTTGCGGAACCCAGCATCACAAGGATTGCCACCAATTTTTCCTGACGGAAGCCAAGTATCACGGCGATCGGCAGAAAGGCAGCTGCAAGACCGACCAGCTTAATCGCAGCTGCAGCAATCGACGGCCGGATATTCTTTGCCGCGCTCTTTGCCTCAAACGACGCACCCATCGCAATCAGGCCGAGCGGCGTTGCAAGTACCGCAATATTCTGCACCGTTTTCTGCAGAATCACCGGCTTTGGAATGCGAAGCACCGACCAGAGAAGTCCTGCAGCGATCCCGAGGATAATCGGGTTTGTCACGATATTTTTCGCCGTCTTTTTCACAAAATCTGCCGTGATCTCCTCCCGTTCCGGACGGAATACTGCAAGAACGACAACCGCCATGATATTATACAGCGGCACACTGCTGATGATCATCAGCGGCGCCATGCCGGAATTTCCGTAGATATTCTGGATAAAGGCAATACCAAGGATCGCCGCACTGCTCCGGTACGCCGCCTGGATAAATTCGCCTCTTGCACTTCTCTCTTTTAAAAGATGGGAAAGTCCCCATACCGCAAGAATTGAGAGCAGTGTTGCAAAGAAGCAGAACAGAACGAATTTGATATCCCACACAGCGGAGAAATCAGAATCCGACAGGTCCTGGAACAGCAGCACCGGGAGTGCGATTTTAAACACAAATTTGTTCATTTTGCTTGTGAACGATTCGTCCAGAATACCAACCTTTCGAAAGAAAAGTCCCAAAATCATTGTCAGGAAGATCGGCATCGCCGCGTTCAGGCTGAAGATCAGATTACTCATACCAGTGTTTTTCCTGCCAGTACATTTTTATAATCTTCGTAGTTCTCTTCGAGAAGCTTCGGCGTATTCAGACCGTAGGGACATTTCTTCATGCAGGCGCCGCAGTGGAGACAACCTTCGATTTTCTTCATCATCGCCTGGCCGCGCTCGGTGAGCTGGTTGGCGGACGGGGAACGGCGCAGAAGCAGGCTCATGCGCGCGCAGGTGTTAATCTCAATGCCTGCCGGACATGGCATACAGTAACCGCAGCCACGGCAGAAATCACCGGTCAGTTCCAGTTTTTCTTTTTCGATATAAGCAGAAATTTCTTCATCTATGGAAGGGGTATTTTCCATATAAGAGAGCCATTCTTCCAGTTCGGATATTTTCTGGATTCCCCAGATTGGCAGAACATTATCAAACTGTGTCATGTAAGCCATGGCAGCTTTGGAGTTGTGGATCAGCCCTCCAGCAAGTCCTTTCATGGCAATAAATCCCATGTTCTGTCTGGAACAGGCTTCTACCAGATGAAGTTCCTGTACAGAGGAAAGATAGCTGAACGGGAACTGCATGGTTTCGTACAGACCGGAAGCGACACATTCTTCTGCGATACCGATCTTGTGTGCAGTGACACCGATGTGGCGGATCATCCCTTGTTCTTTTGCTTTCAGCATACATTCATACATTCCTGTTCCGTCTTCCGGGCGGTAACACTGGTTGACACAGTGGAACTGGTACAGATCCAGATAGTCTGTCCGAAGTAAGTGCAGGGATGTTTCTAACTGACGCCAGAATTCATCCGGAGTCGTTGCGGCTGTTTTGGTGGCAATATAAATTTTATTGCGCATGTGTCCGAACGCTTCTCCCATTTTTTCTTCGCTGTCGCTGTAGGCACGGGCAGTGTCAAAAAATGTCATGCCGCCTTCGTAAGCACGATGCAGGATTTTGACTGCTTCTTCCGTGGATACACGCTGGATTGGTAATGCACCAAAGGCATTTTGTGGTGTCTGGATGCCGGTGGATCCTAATGTAATTTGTTTCATAATGTTTCACCTCATAAATAACTATTTTTTATTATTTTATCCAGAAGATATTATCAGTTACAGATATTGTATACTGACAGGAAGCATGATGCAAGTTCAAGTCGAACCTGTTTATAAGATCTGAAAAGCATAAGATGTATCGAATGCTCATCAAGCAAAGACAAATGTACGTTGTATAAAGAAAAAAGCTTGCATATTGCAAAAACCTGTGATATGCTCTTATACGGATTTGTTGTTGAAATCAGATGCATATTTTTGGCATCGCAGACAAGTTCACTCTGGAGAGTCTTCGCATATGCGAAGCGCCGAAGGTGTCGCGGTTAAGTGATCGGATGATCTGTGCGTATCGTATGGATCGCTCCTTTCAGGTTATAACCGCTTATCTCTCAGGCAAAAGGACAGAGCATACCACAATATATGCATGTTCTACTCTTTAGAGGCTGATAGTTTATCAGCCTTATTTTTTATATAAAAAGGGAGAGAAGAAAATGGCAAAATTATTTAATCAAATTCTTACATCAATCGACGGTTTTGTATGGGGCGTTCCCCTGATCGTCCTCATTCTGGCAGTCGGTGTATTTTTGACCATAAGAGTCAAAGGTCTGCAGATCCGGCTTCTGCCACGTGCAATCAAGGAACTTTTTGTAAATGAAAAAAGTGGTGACAGCGGAGAAGTATCCAGTTTCGCAGCATTATGTACTGCATTGTCCGCAACCATCGGTACCGGTAATATCGTCGGTGTTGCAACCGCGTTGGTAGCCGGAGGTCCGGGTGCGTTGTTCTGGATGTGGGTAGCTGCATTTGTAGGTATGGCTACAAAGTATTCAGAGTGTCTGCTGTCAGTGAAATATCGTACCGTTGCAGAGGATGGTCATATTGTGGGTGGCCCGTTCTACTACATTGAAAAAGGTATGGGAACAAAATGGAGATGGCTGGCAAAGATTTTTGCATTTTTCGGTGTTTGTGTAGGTTTGTTTGGTATCGGAACATTTACACAGATCAATGGTATCACAAATGCTGTACAGACATTTTTTGATCCGGATAAAACATGGACTGTGCATATGTTTGGAATGGATTATTCCTGGACAGTTGTAATCGCAGGCGTATTGTTATCTATCTGTGTCGCACTGGTAGTTATCGGTGGTATCAAACGTATTTCCAGTGTTTCGCAGGTTGTCGTACCGTTTATGGCGGTTGCATATGTAGTAGTTGTATTAATCATTCTGTTAACACATCTCGGAGAGATTCCGGGAGCGTTCAGGACAATTATTGAGAGTGCGTTTGGTCTGCGGGCAGCAGCAGGTGGAGCGCTGGGAGCTGTATTGATAGCAATGCAGAAAGGTATTGCTCGTGGTATTTTCTCCAATGAGGCAGGCCTTGGTAGTGCACCGATCGCAGCAGCCGCTGCACTGACCGATTCTCCGGGACAGCAGGGTCTGATTTCTATGCTGGGAACATTCATCGATACAATCGTAATCTGTACAATGACTGGTCTTTCTATCGTAATTGCAGGTACATGGAATATCGGTCTGGAAGGTGTGGCAGTTACTACAAAAGCATTCCAGATGACATTACCGTTCCCGGAACAGTTTTCATCCTTTATTTTGATGATCTGTCTGGTGTTCTTTGCATTTACGACGATTCTCGGATGGGATTATTACAGTGAAAAATGTCTGGAGTATTTATCCAATGGAAATCAGAAAGTAGTCAAAGGTTATCGTTGGTTATACATTTTGGCAGTATTTATCGGACCGTACATGACAGTTTCTGCTGTATGGACCATTGCGGATATCTTTAATGGACTGATGGCGATCCCGAACCTGATCGCACTGGTGGCACTGAGTGGTGTGGTTGTCAGTGAGACAAAGATTTATCTGAAACGTATTGGAAAAGTGTCATAAAAATTACTTTAATAACTTTAATATATGAAACGAAAATGTGGTATTTTACCTTCGCAGCTAACAATCGCCTGCTTAGGAAAAATACCACATTTTCTTTACTTGCGTTTTCTGACTTTATTCCGTAATATTATATTTTTTTAATTTATAATACAGTGATGAGCGGTCGATATTCAGCAGCCGGGCCGCCTTTGCCTTGTTTCCGTTAGTCTGTAACAGTGCCTGAATAATAGCTTCCTTTTCTGTATTCTGTATCTTACGGGACAGATCATTCCAGGACAGTTCACTGGTCTGAGAGGAAGTGCTGATCGGTACTTTGGACTGTGCGGCAGAAATATTCGGTGCTGTCGACAATGGTGTCTGTAAACCGGATGGGGTCAAAGCAGAAGCGGAACCATCCGGATTTGCATGAACAGACTGCTGAACCAGCTCCTGCAGGAAACCACAGCTTTTCATCGTAATGGTATGGTTGTTGTTGATGGTGCACAGGCGTTCTACAATGTGCTCCAGTTCCCGGACATTTCCCGGCCAGTCGTAAGTCTGGAAGAGTTGCAGAACATCCGTGTCAATGGAAATGACGTGTGTATCATGTTCGGCATTATATTTTTGAATAAAATAATCGGTCAGTTCAGCAATATCTTTTTTTCGGTTTCGGAGTGGCGGAATTTTTAATTCTACGGTGTTGATACGATAATAAAGGTCGCTGCGAAAATGTTTTGTCTGTATCAGCTGTTGCAGATCCTGGTTTGTACAGCAGATGATTCTTACATTGACCTTGATCGTATTGATACCGCCGATTCGTTCAAATTCCTGTTCCTGAAGGACGCGCAGCAATTTGCTCTGGAGTGTCTGTGGCATTTCACCGATTTCATCCAACAGGATCGTACCGTGGTTGGCTAACTCGAATTTACCGGGTTTTCCGTTTTTGGACGCACCGGAAAAAGCACCCGGTTCGTATCCGAATAATTCTGATTCCAGCAGTTCGGTAGGAATAGCGGCACAGTTGATTTTTATATAAGGATGGAATTTGCGCGGACTCATTTCATGGATTGCTTTTGCAAATAATTCCTTGCCGACACCGGTCTCTCCTGTGATCAGGATTGGCAGATCTGATGCAGCATAATCCGAAATGATCTGTTTGATCTCAAGCAAGGCAGAAGAATGACCGATGATGCGGTTCAGGCTGTCAAAATGATTCTGCAACATATTTAATTCATGCCGGTAGAATTCGTTTTCTTTGCGGACAGCAGAAAGTTCACGATTCAGTTGTGTGACTGTGGGAAGGACATCCTGCATGATTGTTACGGCAGCAGCGCCAATGACCTGGCCATTTTGAAAAATCGGCATGCGATTGCAGGCAACTGTCACATTTTTCTTTTGGGAATGGTCATAAAGAGTCATCAGGTGTCCGATGTCCGGTTTGCCGGATTTCAATACTTCAACCATGCGGGTCTTGGGAATCACATCGGTGACAGGCTGTCCGATAGCCTGTTCCCGCGGAATACCAAGGAGACTGGCATAGGATTCATTCAGATAAACAATGGTTGCATTTTTATCTATAATGATAAAATTTGGAAAAGTTTCCAAGGCGTCTAATAATAATCTTGAAAGTTTCATTTAAAATCCTCTTTTGGGTAGTGAGAAAGGTTAAATTCAAGAATGCATTGGCATTCTTGCTGTGAGATGCAAGTCATGCAATGTATGACATATTTTTCAGAATCAGTATGACACATATGTGTGGAAAAAGCAAATAAAATGTAGAAAAGTGTAGGAAAATTAAACATGTATAAACGCTGATTGTGTTAAAAAATAAACAGTGTTTTTGCGTAAACCGCATAAATCAAGGCTTTTAAAAGTTGGCACGATTATTGCAATGTATTAGGTAACCTCTTGGAAACCTAAGCGATTCATCGGGCTTTTTTTAAGCTCAAATGGGGGTTTGGGTACTATGATAAAGCTCCGCATGAATGCAGGACGTAATTCTAAGAGACGATCACGAAACTATAATAACTATGGAGGAAAAGTAAAAAATGGATTTCGGATTAAGTAAGAAACACGAAATGGCAAGAAGCCTTTTCAAAGAATTCGCTGAGAACGAAGTAAAACCACTTGCTCAGGAAGTTGATGAAACTGAAAAATTCCCAACTGGAACCGTTGAGAAAATGGCTAAATATGGCTTCCTTGGTATTCCTGTACCGAAGGAACTCGGTGGACAGGGTTGTGACATCCTTACATACGCTATGTGCGTAGAGGAGTTATCAAAAGTTTGTGGTACTACAGGTGTTATCGTATCTGCACATACATCCCTTTGTGTAGACCCGATCCTTACATTTGGTACACCAGAGCAGAAAGAGAAATATGTTCCGGATCTTGCTTCCGGTAAAAAACTGGGCGCTTTCGGTCTGACAGAGCCGATGGCAGGTACAGATGCCCAGGGTCAGCAGACAAAAGCTGTTTTAGATGGTGATGAGTGGGTTCTGAACGGATCCAAATGCTTCATCACAAACGGTAAAGAAGCTGACGTATATATCGTAATCGCTGTTACAGGAAAAGTTGAAAAACGTGGCAGAACAATGAAAGAAATCTCTGCTTTCATCGTTGAAAAAGGAACACCAGGATTTACATTTGGTGTAAAAGAGAAAAAAATGGGTATCCGTGGTTCATCCACATATGAGTTAATCTTCACAGATTGCCGTATCCCGAAAGAGAACCTTCTTGGAAAACAGGGTAAAGGTTTCAACATCGCTATGCATACACTGGATGGCGGACGTATCGGTATCGCTGCACAGGCACTTGGTCTTGCAGAGGGTGCATTAGAGACAACAATCGCATATGTAAAAGAAAGAAAACAGTTCGGCAGAAGCATCGCTCAGTTCCAGAACACACAGTTCCAGTTAGCAGACATGGCTACAAAAGTAAAAGCTGCTCAGTTAATGGTATACAGAGCTGCATTAAAGAAAGATGAGTACCAGGCCGGTGCAAAAGTTTCTTATTCTGTAGAAGCTGCTATGGCAAAACTTTACGCAGCAGAAGTTGCAATGGAAGTTACAACAAAATGCGTACAGTTACATGGTGGTTATGGTTACATCAGAGAGTACGATGTTGAGCGTATGATGCGTGATGCTAAGATCACAGAGATCTACGAAGGAACAAGTGAAGTTCAGCGTATGGTTATTTCTGGTGCATTACTTAAGTAAGGAGGAAAACAATCGTGAAGATTATTGTTTGTATTAAACAGGTACCTGATACAGCAGGTGGAGTAAAGTTCAATCCGGACGGAACTCTTGACAGAGCAGCAATGCTCACAATCATGAACCCGGATGATAAAGCAGGTCTTGAGGCTGCTTTAAGATTAAAAGACCAGTATGGCGCAGAAGTTACTGTTTTAACAATGGGACTTCCGAAAGCTGGCGATACATTACGCGAAGCATTAGCAATGGGTGCTGACAATGCAGTTCTGGTAACAGACAGATGCCTTGGTGGTGCTGATACATGGGCTACATCTTCCACAATCGCAGCAGCAATCCGTGAGATGGGCGATTACGACCTGATCATCACAGGCCGTCAGGCGATCGATGGTGATACTGCACAGGTTGGACCACAGATCTCTGAGCATCTTGATATCCCGGTAATCTCTTACGCACGTAAGATCGAGATCGAGGGAGATGCTGTAAAAGTACAGCGTCAGTATGATGACAGATATCATGTAGTAAAAGCTCAGATGCCTTGTCTGATCACATGCCTTGCAGAGATCAATGACCCGAGATACATGACACCGGGTGGAATCTTTGATGCATGCGAAGCAGAGATCAAGACAATGGGAAGAGCAGAACTGAAGACACTGGAAGATGGAAATATGGGTCTTGCAGGTTCTCCGACAAAGATCGCAAAAGCATCCGACAAAGTAAGAAAAGGTGCTGGAGAGAAAATCACACTGGATACAGAAGAAGCTGTTTCTTATCTGCTTGGTAAGATGACAGAGAAACATGTATGCGGACTGTAAGAGAAAGGAGAAATAACAATGGCAGCAATGGAACAATCCTTAATTGAGCAGTACAAAGACGTATATGTATTCGCTCAGCAGGTTGATAATGAGATCAGCCCGATCGCTTTCGAGTTACTCGGAAAAGCAAAAGATCTTGCAAATGATTTAAATGAGAAAGTAGTAGCAGTATTACTTGGACATAACGTAAAAGACCTTGCAGCTCAGCTTGGTGCTTACGGTGCAGATAAAGTTATCGTTGTAGATGACAAAGAACTTGAGGTATACAGAACAGAGCCGTATACACATGCACTTGCATCTGTGATCAATGAGTTCAAACCGGAGATCATGTTAGTAGGAGCAACAGCAATCGGCCGTGACCTTGGCCCGCGTGTATCCGCACGTGTCCAGACAGGTCTGACAGCTGACTGTACATTACTTGAGATCGGTGATTTCCCACTGAACCCAATGCCGGGTAAAGAGCAGAAACACAATCAGTTACTGATGACACGTCCTGCTTTCGGTGGAAATACAATCGCAACAATCGCTTGCCCGGATAACCGTCCGCAGATGGCAACTGTTCGTCCGGGTGTTATGCAGAAGATCGATCCGATCGCTGATGCAAAACCGGAAGTGATCGAGTACAACCCAGGCTTTACACCGGATAATAAATACGTTGAGATTCTTGACATTGTTAAGAACGTAGCTGACGTAGTAGACATCCAGGATGCTAAGATCCTTGTATCCGGCGGCCGTGGAGTTGGAACACCTGAGAACTTCAAAATGCTCGAGGAGCTGGCTGAGGTTGTTGGCGGTACTGTATCCTGCTCCCGTGCAGTTGTAGATGCAGGCTGGAAACCACAGGATCTGCAGGTAGGACAGACAGGTAAGACAGTTCGTCCACAGGTTTACTTTGCAATCGGTATTTCCGGAGCCATCCAGCACGTAGCCGGTATGGAAGAGTCTGACCTGATCATCGCAGTAAACAAAGACGAAGATGCTCCGATCTTTGACGTAGCTGATTACGGTATCGTTGGAGATCTGAACAAGATCGTTCCGCTTCTTACTGAGGAGATCAAAAAAGCTCTGGCAGCTAAGTAAAGTTTGCCTTGTGGCTTGAAATTTAATATTTAAGACGAAAAAGTGGTATTTTACCTCTGCAGCTAACAATCGCTTGCCGAGGAAAAATACCACTTTTTCTTTATTTAATTAAAGCAACATCTGTACAAAGGACACAAATAATTTTATTCCGTATCCGATAATGATCACGCCACACACGATATTGATCCATCGCATAACTTTTGCATTAAATTTACTGCTAATCAGTGAAATCAAAAATGTAAGACCGATGAACCAGGAAAAGGATGCACATGCAACACCTGTGATAAATGGTGTCTCCTGTCCGGCTGCTAATGTTACATGGAAAGCGCCAAGCATCATAGTGCCGTCGATGATCGCCTGTGGATTAAACCAGGTTACGACACAGGCAGATGAGATGGTTTTTTTGATGGACATGGTAGGCTGATCCTTTTCCAGATCCTGTGTCTTTGCACGCAGCAGGCTGATACCGATATAAATAACGATCAGACTTCCCATACATAAAATAACCATTTGCAGCCATTTAAACTTCTGCATGATCGTTCCGATTCCAAAAAAGCATGCAAGTGACAAAGTGATGTCAAAAAAGATGACGATCAGTGCTGTCAGCAGTGCGCGCTTTCGTTTGTTTGTCAATGCAGAATTAATGACAAATAAGTTCTGCATTCCTATGGGGGCCACATAGGCCAGTCCCATAGTTAACCCCTGTAAAAAAATATTCATATACCTTTCCTCCATTTGATATGATACTATCATAATAGAAGATTTTATAATGTATGTAACCAACCAAACTAAGCTGAATGATACCAACCAATGGGGGTTTTTACAATGAAAAAGGCAACACCTGTTCAGATAAACTGGAAGCCGGATAAAAATAATCCGGTTCCTTTGTATCAGCAGATCGTAGATTATATTTATCAGAAAATATCCAGCGGTGACTGGCCGGTGGGGACACGCTTGCCGTCTCAGCGCGCACTGGCAGAGCAGTTTGATGTAAACAGGAGTACGATAACAAGTGCTTTGGACGAGTTGACAGCGTTTGGAATTATCCGGAGCGGACATGGTGCCGGAACGCTGGTAATTAATAATACCTGGGGACTGATGCTTCCGGAATTTCAGAAATGGGAAAAATATGTTACTTCCGGCAGTTTTATGGAGAACAATCAAACCATCCAAACAATCAACCGGATGGAGTTTGAGGAAAATATTATCCGACTGGGAACCGGGGAATTAGATCCGCGTATTTTTCCAAAGGATAAGTGGAATCAGGTACTGAAAAATCTGACACCACAGATCCAGTCGCTTGGATATCTCGGTCCGTTGGGCCTGCCGGAACTGCAGGAAGCTTTGGCACGGCACCTGGCGAGCTGTGGCATACATACGTCACCTTCCAATATTTTAGTTACATCAGGAGCGTTACAGGCATTACAGTTGATATCGGTAGCGCTCTTAAAACCAGGATCTACGGTATATACAGAAGCACCAAGTTATATGAAGTCTCTGCAGGTATTTCAGTCGGCAGGTATGCGCCTTTCCGGGGTTCCGATGGATGAATACGGGATTCAGTATTGGAAATTACAAAATAAAACGTCCCTGCAGAGCGGACATCACTCCAGTATTCTGTATACGATACCAACAAATCAGAATCCAACCGGTATTACGATGGAGGAGGGAAGGCGGCAGGAATTGATCGATTACTGTGTTTCCTGTCAGCTTCCGATCATAGAAGATGGAGCATATCTGGAACTTTGTTATGCGCAGGAGCAGCCAAAGACGTTAAAGGAACTGGATCAGTCGGGAATGGTTATCTACCTTGGTACAGCTTCCAAAACACTGGCTCCCGGGCTTCGGATTGGCTGGATCGTTGCACCTGAACCAATTGTGCAACGGCTGGGGGATGTGAAAATGCAGATGGATTATGGTGCAAGTTCAATTTCACAATGGATTTTTGCAGAATTTTTAAACAGTGGGCTTTACGGGGAATATTTACAGGAACTGAAAGCAATTTTACTGCACCGGAGAAACTGTGCATTGAAAGCATTGCAGGAGCATTTTTCAGATCTTGCCACCTGGCGTATACCAAAAGGAGGATTTTATATCTGGCTGACTTTTAAGAAAGAACTTTCTGTGGAAATGATTTTTCAGGAAGCTTTAAAGCATCGGATCTTATTGAATCCCGGAGACATTTATGGATTTGAGAAAACAAATTCACTCCGGCTTTCTTTCTCTTATGTTACTCCGGAGGAATTTGCACTGGCAGCAGAAACGCTGGCGAAAGTTGTACGACACGCAGTGTAGGGTGGTGT
>OLNE01002257.1_pt1 | contig 12311 bp, 7 predicted proteins | sample 1672431 | NCBI WGS metagenome assembly OLNE01 (sample SAMEA3136685, study PRJEB25190) | human gut metagenome | reverse complement strand
ATCATCGAATTCACGAAGAATCTGAGACGACTTCCTTGATCCAAGATAATACACGGAGCTCCGAAGACCTTGCTATGCTTGAAAAATTTTGGCCTAAAAAGGTTGCGAAAGTAATTCATCGACTATATTCAGTCAGCATGAATAGCAACACTCTTTAACGTCTCCTTTGAGTCAGTTGCCGAAGGCATCGTGCATGACTGAATTCGGTTATTAGCCTTCGAAGTCGGATGCTACGGCGCTATGCTTGCATTGATATTATCGACGTAACCTCTGAGATACTAATTAGCTTGTTGATATACTTGCTACCATTATATTTAGTTGCGCTCATGTGAGTTTTGAAATTTAAGGATTCCAGCTGACGAGTTTTGTAAGATGTAAACCTGCTTTTCTTGCTTTTGCCGGTTTTTATTTGCAGCACATTCAGTATTCTGGTATTTAAATAATTCTAGATTGCTTGTTCTGCTCACAATTGTGACTTCGTTAGTTTTTAATTCTTGCGCTCGGCAGCGTATTCGTCAGCGAAAAGAACTACCTTAAAAGTGGTCGGGTAGTCCCATTATTCTATAGGATTCCTTGTTTTTTGGATTTATTTGCTGCCTTGACTCTGGTGATGAGCCTTCGTATCTTGCTCCTCTAGTATCCTTGCTTTTCATTTTTGTTTTTTCTTTTGATGCAGTGAACCCCTATAGTTGGACAGGCAATATTCTGCCTCTTCTATAGGGGCCTTCTGCGTTAGGGAGTCTGATTTGCTGAGCAAGGATTACTCCGCCGAGTTCAAGCAGCGCTTTGCGGACAGGTACGCCGCCGTGATCGACCGCATCGTCCACCACGGGAGGCTCGTCCAGTTCCGTGGCGAGTCCCACCGCGTCCGCCATGCCCTCATGCGTGAGGGCTAGCCGCTCAAAAAGTGTGCGCGCTTCCGATGTGCTCAGGCTGCCCAATTTCCGATGCTCTTTTGCTCAAATCCTCTTGACGAAACACACGCCAGGTCGACCCTCTGGCAGCGCTCGATGACGTCCTCCGGGAAGAACCCACCGCTCCTGGGCTTGGGCGCGCGTAGGCTGAGCTCCGCGCACGTCTCGAGCCTGCGGCCTCTGTACCCGTTGCGGTCATTGCTGATCGCCTCGCGCATCTGCTCGGCCTCCATAGCCATCACGCCGTTGGCGACGTCCTCTACGATCCTGAGGATCAACTCCTGAAATTTGATGCAGCCGTTCTCGTACCTCGGCATCGCCGCCTACGTGGGGATGCCCTCTGCTATGCTTTCCATTGTGACCTTCGCCCCTTCCCGAAGCATATCGTTATGGTGATTCCAGAGTCTAGGGAGAAGGTTGCTTCTCGTTAAACAGGTGCCAGGGCGCCGCCCTTACAGCAACCATTTCGACGCAATCGCCTATGAAGGGATTTTAATTAATGATTACTCTTTACTGGCTTGTCTTTTATGCTGCCATCAGTCTGGCAAGCATACAATTCGTTCGTTTCGCGGGGCCGTTGGCGATCGGGCCTTGCTATCGCATTGAGGAGCTCTACGACAGCGACTCCGGGAAGCTCAATGTGGCGTATCGAATTCTTGCGCCGACAGTTTGTTGTGAGATTCCGGTGTTCGCATTGGTGGCGGCATGCAATGCCTCAAACCTCCCCGGTCCAACACTTCGTTTCTTGCCAACCGCACTCTACTGGCTATTCCTAGGTGTCATTAAGCTCACTAATAACACTTTGGTTGATCGGCTGCTTCCTTTTCTGGGCGAAGCATTCATTTCCCAACTCTTGGCACTTGCCTTTGACCATTTCGTTATAGGAGGTTATATCGGAAGCCAGGGAGTTAACGTATTTGACAACTCAAGCATCGCATTCCAATTTGAGCTCGCTATATTTGGCGTTGCCACGTGTTGGATATCAACTCTACTAATGCGGCTTCAAGACAAGAGTCATTTGCACAGCCCCTTTCCAAAGACCACCCACGGAGGCTCGTATTACTCATTGGTTGATACAACCGAAGCTAAGCTGTTTTCATACGAACGAGAATTTGGCGAGTTGTTGCCTCAACGCTTTACGAACGACATTCTGCTTAGAAGCGTCTTCTTTGCAATCATGGCCATAGAGGACGGGAATCGCCCCTCGTTCATTCGCACTATTGAGCGTCTAGCAGCCCGGCTGAATCTAGCCAAAACAACCGGAATCATGCAGCAAACTTGCGCCCATCCATTATCCGATAGAGACAGCGTTGAACTGGCCATCCCCTTTTTGGAAAGAATGTGGGACCGTTATCTCGCCGAATACGCACGGTCTACCGAGGGGATTGGCGACAAAGCAATTCGCATCTATTCGAACTATTACACCTATGACTATCAAAGGCTGTCACGCTCAATCTGCAGTCATTTCGGGCCATTCTATGGCGACTACTGCGGAACAAGGCTCCTTGATGCATCTGGAGTTCTGCGCGATGTTCTCGATTTTGAGGAAAGGCAACATTATTGCCTTCTCCCCAAAAAGATATCTGCCCCCGGATCAATTTGCGCGGCCGAGTTCGGATGGCTTTCTGGAGAGTGCTGTTTTTGGTCAGACCACGAAACGGTCACATCATGCCTCGCAGAGGAGGCTGGCAGCTGCATAACAATTACAAGCAGCGGCTGCACAGAGAAAGACGCAGTGGGCACGTTAACCAAGCGATTGCTCGGACTTGGAGCTTCTGTGCTGTCAGTCAAATACATCGAGGGGGCCACCGCGGTGATCTCATGCCGGGGCGACTCTTCTTTGATATCCGATGTTGTTGATGAAGGGTGGTGCATGGCAACCAAGGACAACTAGAAGGCGACCCCCTGTCGAAAGTATGCCACGGCATCTTGTTTGTTTAGCCAAGCTTTCCTTTCGAAAAAGAGCGCGCCTTTCTTTCTGACTTCGTCGCTGAGTTTTTCGAGTTTCGACACAGGTATGCCGTCAGCTCGTCGGCTTGCCCAGCATGAGCGACTTCTACAGCCTGTAGCCGGAAACGCCGAACTCGTCCGGTACGGCCAGCTCCGCCCCGCTCGTGTCTGCACGCAGCTTTTCGAGCGCCCCCTCGCACTTGGCCTTCCCCGGTCGGAACACCAGGGCAACCGTTTGGAGGAAACATACGGAAACCACTCGCCAGACAACCCCAATCCCGAACACGGTGATAGCGCGCTCGATGACGAAGGCGCCTCGTTGCTGCATTCGGACATGAGCCGGCGGTACCAGATGCTCGCCTACAGGCTCGCGCTCGAGCGGATGGGGGCCGTCCGGTCCATGCCCCGCAAAGGGAACCGCCTCGACAACGCGAAGGCCGAGAACTTCTTCTCGATGGTCAAGACCGAGCTCTACTGCGATTGGAGGGACGACCCCGATATCTTCGAGGGGGATCTGGAGAGGTATATCGACTGGTACGGCAACGTGCGCATCAAGAGACGCCTGAACGGGAGCGGCCCGGTCGAGTGCAGGCTCGGCCGGGCTGCCTGATTCACTTCTTTTGATGTTCAGGAAACGGGGTCCTTTGCATTGACAGCGCTCAGTTCCATTGCATCGATGTGGTTGGCATGGACTTTCAACTATGGCTTTTCCGCCAGGAAATGAGCGTTTAAACTCATTTATTCAAGCTGTTGCGTTAAGCAAAAAGAAAGAAAAATAGACTAAGCATCTCGCTTTGGCTCATGAATCAACTGTCTGTACGTGTCTCGGTTATATTGCTTTCCGTCTTAGCGAACGGTGCTTAGTGCCTATATCCCTCATTTTTTGGTGGCATGTGCTGTTTTATTCGATAAAAGGTGAGTTAGTTCTGTGTTGTCTCGATCTGTAAACGAAAAACAAATACTGAAAGTTGTCTTTGCTGCTCTTCTCTTAATCGTCGAGCTTCTATGCATGGGACACTTTTCCGGCAATCACTCTGTTTCACAACTGTTTGTATTAGTACTCTATTGCGCCGTTGCGGATATTGTCATTTGGCGTTCATACCGTGTTTTCCTCTCCTTGGAAGATACAAACAGGATTGGCAGCCATTCCGATCGCTGCGTTCAATTAATAATTCTTCTGCTTGCTGCATTTGCCGCCGCTGTCGTACTGGAGGGATGTACCGTCCTTGGGTCGCCGGCTTCTCATTTTACGAACATTCTCGATTGGAATAAAAAGCGACTTATCTTCTTTTTTCTCATTTCCTATTGTGTGATTTTCTATTTATTTCAAAGTGGCTTCTCTTTGAAGACGTCATTGCATCTGGTTCTGGCGAGGGTCAAGACGGCTGATGGTGTTCTCTTGGTCAATATCGCTTTCCTTCTTTTTTTGGGATGCTCTACGATTGCATTCGTTTCTGGGTTCATTAATGCTGTTGTCTATTTTCTGCTGGTTATTACCACTTCGGTTTGTGCGGCTTGTTCGGGCATTTGGAAGCGAATCTCCGCTCTTCCTGGGGCGTTTTTTATTGCCTCATTCTCGATTGGTGTTTTTTTAATTGTGAGCACTCCGATAACGACAGGAATTTCATGGGATGATCAAATTCACTATTCCAATGCCCTTTCGACATCCTATTTATTTGAAACTCAAAAAACTGATACAGACATTAGTTTTATTGACGAAGCGGTTCGTCGTGCACAGGGCTATGAAGAGCTTTCTCTAACACACTTTGAGCAAACTGAAATCCTTGAGCATGCTAGGGATTTGAATGACTCCTATAGATCTGATATCGATTCTGGTCATGTTCAAGTTAACAAGCACGAAGAATTCGTGTATACGCTTAGCAGCATTGGGTATATTCCGTCCGCAATTGGCCTCTGGCTTGCCCGTCTTTTGCGTTTCAATTTCTCCTCGATGATCCAATTCACTCGAATTTGCAATCTGTTAAGTTATTGTCTTGTGATTGCTGTTGCTATCAGCGTTGCGCCTTCAAAAAAAGGATTATTTACTTTTGTGGGAATGCTGCCCACTTCGTTGTTCCTGGCCTCATGCTTCTCATATGATGCATGGCTTATTTCGTTCACTATGCTCGGTTTTGCTTATTTCCTTAAGTTTGCTTGGGGTGATTTGGAAGACTTTTCTATCCATAATCTGGTTGCGGCTCTTGGTTTTACTTTTGTAGGCCTTGCCGTTAAGGCCGTATATTTCCCAATCATTGGTCTTTTCTTTATGGTTCCACGTGAACGGTTTGCGGACGCAAAACAACGTGCCCAGTATAATGCTGCAGTATTTATTTTAGGTCTGATTACTTTTGCCTCCTTTGCGCTTCCGTTTTTGTTTTCAACAGCTTCCGGATCAAATGTTGGCGATATGCGAGGCGGCTCTAATGTCAACTCTGGCCAACAAATCGCTTTTATACTTGCCGATCCATTGCGCTACTCGAAAATACTCGTCAATTATTTCGTTACTCATTATTTAAATCCGATAACCTCTTTCCGCTATGCATTGAGCTTTGCCTATCTCGGATCATTTGCCGCTCAGATTCCTGTCGATGCAATTCGTGGCTCGATTCAGATGCTTCCAGCTGCTTGTCTCTTGGTATTTGGAATTTTTTCAGCCGATACTATTAGCGTCAAGCATGCTAGTGTTGCGTATTTTCTTTGGTCGTCATTTGTATTTTTGTTTACGCTGGTTCTGGTCGCTACCGCTCTTTATGTTTCATTTACCCCTGTTGGCCTGGGGACGGTCAATGGTTGCCAGAGCCGTTATATCTTGCCTCTTCTGGTTCCGTGTCTCTCGTTTATTCTTAACCAAAGCTGCCTTGCTTTTGGCGATAGCAGACGATTTGTATTGGTGTGTCTTGTACTCCCGTTTGTCCTGGCCGCAATTTGCGAGATTGTTTTAATCGTTGGAAAGTGTTTCTAATATGAGCATTTTTTTTAATACTGCATTTAGCAATAAGCTCAATTGTCGTGGCGACGGCAAACTATATCTTTTGTATGAGGCCACCTCTGTTTTCCCGGATGCAATTGAATCGAAATCGCCTGATGGCCAAATCTTGCCCGCAAGGATTGTGCCTTTATCGGAGACTGAATTTGTTGTTGTTCTCGCTGATTTTTGTGTTGTTCAATCTGTTGTATTCTTTAGTGGTGACACAGAAATTTTCCAGCGGTGTATCAATCCCGGATTGTTTTCAATTGAGTCGAAAGTTAACGGTTTGCTTCATGCGAAGTATTGCGGAGAATTTCGTAATATCGACCGTTCTGGGGTGCGTGCGCTTGCTTCCATCCAAATTAAAAGCTTTATTCCCTGCGAGGATGGCCTAATTGTTAGAGGTGTTCTTTCGAGTTCAGATTGCCTGAAAGGGGATTGGATTATCGCTTATAATGAAAAGGGCTGTGTTGTCGGGGAATCTTTGTTATTAACCAACTCGACGTCCGATTCAAATCGCGGTTCCATTGCCTTTTCCCTCCAGATTCCAGAGGTTGGCGACAGCCTCTGTATTTGCGTGCGTAGAGCTTCTGGTCATCTAGATACGTTTATCAATCTAAAAAAAGATATGCTCAAGAAGCTTTTTGATGAGGCCGATCGGGAACATGCATGTGCGTTCGATCAGCCTCGTTATCTGTCCTGGTTTTCTGGGCGTAGAGTGACTGGGTCCGATGCGCTTGTTCAATCAAAAATGGAATTTACATACCAACCTCTATTTTCGATTATTGTCCCCCTGTATAAGACTCCTTTGAATTTCTTCAGGGATATGGCTGATTCAGTAATCGCACAAACGTATTCAAACTGGGAACTTATTCTGGTCAACTCCACGCCTGATCTCGATGGTCTTCGCGATTTGGTCTCCGAGTATGTGGCTGCCGACTCTAGAATTAAAGTGACGAATCTTGAAGGAAATCTCGGTATTACTGAGAACACTAATGTTGGCATCAAGATGGCCAAGGGCGATTATCTTTGCTTTTTTGATCATGATGACGTTCTGGAGCCGAATATTTTATTTGAATACGCCTGCGCTTTAAATCAAAACTCGGACATCAATCTTCTTTATTGCGACGAGGATAAGCTTTTGGCTGATGGATCCTTGGCCCATCCTACTTTCAAGCCGGACTTTAGTTTAGACATGGTTCGTGACAATAATTATATTTGCCATCTTCTTACTGTTAAAAAGGCTTGCTTGGACAAGATTGATCTTTCTAGCAGCGAATTGGATGGTGCTCAAGACCATGCTATGGTGCTGAAAATTGCTGAACTCGGAGGCGTAATTCATCACGTACCCAAAGTTTTGTATCACTGGAGAATTAGCGAAAATTCAACTGCCGGCAATTCTGACAGTAAGCCTTATGCGACCCTTGCTGGAATCAAAGCAGTTCAGGAGCATTTGAATAGGTGCGGGATTAAGGCAACGGTAGTCAGCTCCCATAATCGCGCTTTTCGATACAGCCCTATTTACGATGTCGATTCATCGACTTCCTGCTCATTAATCGTCGCAACGCGCGGTGATTCCGAGCTTCTTTCTGCTTTTGTATCTTCAGTTAATGAGACCGATTTTGATAATCTCGAAGTCGTCTTTCTGTGCTCGCGGAACGCGGAGTCTAGAGTTACTGAAATGAGCTCTGGTCTTCGTCATCGTTGCATAGTTCACGCGCTTGACGATTCGTTTAATCTTTCTGCTTGGAGAAATGTCGGCGCCCGTGTTGCACATGGCGAACAGCTGGTCTTCGTGCACGATGATATCCGTGCGCTCGAGCCCTCGTGGCTAAGGACCCTCGTTGGCTTCTCTCAACGTGAGGACGTTGGCGTTGTCGGAACAATGACATGTGACCCTGACGGTGTCGTGCAACAGGCGGGTTTGTCTTACGTTGGAGAATCAATCGTTAACCTATCCCAAGGTATCCATCGTTCCTCTCCTGGATATATTTTTTTGCCGTTGACCGTGAGGGATGTTTCGGCTGTGAGCGGTGTCTGTTTAGCTATTTCACGTGAGCATTTCAATCAATTGGGTGGTTTTGACGAGTCATACCTTCTCGACTATTCGGATGTTGATATTTGCTTTAAGTCTGCTCAGGCTGGCTTAAAAGTGATTTATACACCAGAGTCATGCCTCTATCATTTGGCTCGTGTTGACAAGTCTATCGATAGCAAATATCGATCTCACAAGCATTTTGAAGATAAGGGGCTGTTGTTGCATAAATGGTCTGAACGTTTTTCCAAGGGGGACCCCTGGTTCTCCGTTAATTTTTCTCGAGATCCAAAACGTGCAGCATTGTATAAGTTTGATCCCTTTGACTACGAAGCGATTTGAGTGCTTTGAATGAAACGAATCGCCTGGATAATATCTCCGCCGGCTAAAGGCTCTGGCGGTTTTCGAACCATATGCAGTAAGGCTGCATATTTAGATTCTCACGGATTTGAGAATTACTTTTACATCATGCCGGGCTGTGAGGCATATAAAAGCGATCATAGAGTTCAAGCCGAAATAAAGGATTGGTTTGACTATTCGCCCAAAGATGTTCTGGTTGCCACGAGTGTGCCAGAGGATTTTTTTGCCGTGTTCGCAACCGCTTGGAATACGGCGCGCTTTGCTTCTAGGCAGAAGTGCGCTCATAAGTTCTACTTCATTCAGGATTTTGAACCTTGGTTTTATCCGATGGGGGAGATGTATCTAAAGGCTGAAGCGACCTATCGTTATGAATTAAACCCCATAACGATAGGCCGATGGCTTTCCAAAAAAGTTGAATCCTTTTACTCCCATGAGGTTCCATATTGCGATTTTGGCGTTAGCGATTTATACGCTGTGCAGGAACAAAATCTAAACAGAGAATATGCCGTCTGCGCTATTTATCAATCTAATAAAGATCGGCGTTTGTCCGGTATGCTGTTTGATGCAATAAAACTGCTTCTCAAACTCGACGATAAAGTTGTCGTTTATTTATATGGTGAAGATGCAACACTTCCTGTTCGCGATCCGCGTGTGCACTGCCTTGGTATTTTGACTGCTGAGGAATGCGCTTCTCTGTATGCTAGGTGTGTTGCCGGCGTATCGTTGAGCGTAACCAATCCCTCTCGTCTACCTTTCGAAATGCTTTCATCGGGGCTTTCGGTAATTGAAATAAACCGCGAGAATAACCTATTCGATTTTCCGGAGGGTTCAATCCATCTTGCTGAGCCGTCTGCCTGCGGCATTGCTTCTTCTATTCTTGAGGTTCTTTCTACATCAAAGCGCGATTTGATCAATCAATTTAGCTGCAAATCGATTGATCAAGAAAATGAAATGTTCTTCAATGCATTTATGCGCTATCTGAATGAAGACCAATCTTTATCTAATGGGAAGTTCGTTTTTGGGGGAGTTCTAAAAACTGAGCAAGCAAGTAAGGCCTCCTTACTCGACAATCATATTAATGATGAGCAGTTGCAATTTGCGGTTATGTCTCAAACGCTCGTTCGCGCTTCTTCTGTTGATTTGACTGCATATTTTGAGTCGACTTGTATGCCCATGGAGGTCCGGGCGGCCGTTTGGTGTGCCCCTGATCAGTCTGATATTCGTTGGGTAAGCCTGGAATCTAGGGAGGGCCTGTTCAAAGGGCATGTTCCGCTAAATTTAAATGCCGATGAAGAGGCCTTCCTTCGTATTCATATATACTCTTTTATGGACGGCGGAAAGGATCCGGCCTGTATTGCTGAGTTAAATCAGCTTGTTTGTTTTGCGCCATCCTCTAACACTGGTCCTGTAGTTCGTTCGGTTGAAGGTGATGGCTGCAGTGCGTCCTTCCTTTTCAACCAATCTGATGATGATTGCGTGCCGTGCCGGTCTGCTGCTTCAGTGAGACCTGAAGTCGGTGGCGGCACACTGTTCAAACGTTTGTTTCGGAGAAACTAATGGCACGTTTTAAACAATGGATTCGGCTACTTAAAGCTTCCGCTTCGTTGAATATGCTCACCGGAAAAACGCATGGTGCTAAGGAAGGGCGCTATCTTCTTTTGGATACGGCTATGGGAAGCGAAAACTCTGGCGACCATGTGATTATGGATGCTTGCAGTTGTATTGCGGGCCAAATCTTTAGCGGTAATTTGCCTCATTTGGCAACACATTACTATTCCAAGGAGCTTGAGATGTATCCTGAATACGTAAAGCTTCTGTGCGGTACTAATATTTTATATACGCATATGGCCGACCAGCAGCAATGGGCGCTTGCCAAGCAATTGGGTAATAACAGAAACGTTATTTTGTTTGGCGTGGGTATGTCTGATATCGGAGTAGACGATGCCATAGATGCTTATAGATGCCATAGATGCTTATACAAAGAGGTTCTATAAAACCTTGTTATCTAATGAGTATATTCATAGTGTTCGAGATGATATGACCAAGAAGAGGCTTAACTCTATTGGCATAGAAAATGTTCTCAACACCGCATGTCCGACCATGTGGTCCTTAACCCCATCGAAACAACTCGCGATTTCATCCAAGCGTTCCAAAAACGTTGTTACATCCATTACTGATTATTGTTTCGACGCAGTACTCGACCGCAAGATGCTCGAGTTACTATCTTCAGAATATGAGAAAGTAACGATTTGGATTCAGGGAAGCCATGATGTTGATTGGTGCCTTGACCAAATAGTTGATCTGAAGCAGTTTAATGTCATTGGACCCAGCATTGAAGACCTTGATCGTGTTATCGCAACCGAAGATTTTGATTATGTCGGGACACGCCTTCATGCGGGTATTCGCTGTTTAAACGGAGGTCACCGCTCCTTAATCATTGCAATTGATAATCGAGCTCGCCAGATTGGCGAAGATACTGGACTTCCTGTTCTTGAACGGGAGGACGGTTATCTTCAGAAAGTAGCTGACTGGGTAAACCATCCCGTAAATACGGAAATTGATCTTCCGTGGACGAGCATTGATAAATGGAAAGAGCAATTCGATTAGCCATATTGCTTAGTTATTGCGTGATGTCTTTGGCTTTTCTCCGATTATCCAGCCCATATTTATGGTTCGTATCAGATTTGTAAGCACATGGGCGACCGTTCCAATCCAATTAGGTTAATTGCTGCCATCGCCATTGGAGCTATGTTGGGCCAGTAGGTAAAAGAAATGTAAACCAGTGGGGAATGAAACAGGTATATTCCCATGCTGCTTTTGCTGATCTTTTCGATTGACTGGTTGGTCCTTTGGGGGATAACGCAATAAATAGATGCAATCGCTATGCAGGTTAGGGTAGTGGAGGCAATGGGGGCACTACTTGTTTGAGTAGGTTAATTAGGAATAGTAGCAATAGGCATATAGATATACTTTTATGGTTTTTATAGTTTTCAAACCATGCTTTGGTTTCTACGGAGTTGATTGCCAGGTCAAGCGAAAACCAGATTGCATTTGCTTCAGCCAAATTAATATATCTCATCGGTGATGGTATTCCATAATGATATAGATAGATTGAAGCACCGAAAACAATCGGAATCTTATATCTCCCTAGGGGACTCTTTTCGAGAACTTGAAAGACGCACGCTGTGGCTGCTGTAATTTGAAACAGAGTCGGAGGAAACCACAGGTGTCCGTTGTCTTCTCCCAGCAGAATTGATTTAAAGATGATGTGCGGTATAGATAAGCCATTGTAATAGGGATATTTAACGAGCATTCTGATGGGAAAGAGCCAGAAAACTCCAATCATGACATAGGGGATAAGAAGGCGTTGAGCTTTTTTAATGACCTGATCAATAAAGTTGTTTGATCGATTCTAGCTCCATAAAAAACAGAAGCCAGATAACGAAAAGAACAAAGGCATCTGAATTCCGTTGATTGAGAATTTGAGGTTATCTAACAGGATTGATTTTTGTTCAGTCGGATAATATCCCCACGCACTTGAATACAGAATAATGCTGCGACCTAAGACTACTAGGAATATCGCAGGGGCCTCGCATTCGTTATGTCGTCTCTACGGGTTGTTTCCCTGCAGCTGTCCATCAATTGCTTCTTTCGTTAATATTGAGACGGTTTAACTAAAGAGGGCAGCAGAGTCTTGCTAACCGCTTGTTTTATAACTAATTTCGATTGTGGAGGAAAGACTATATGAAAGGCATCATCCTCGCTGGCGGGTCTGGCACGCGTCTGTACCCGCTCACGCTCGTGACCTCCAAGCAGCTGCTGCCGGTCTATGACAAGCCCATGATCTACTATCCGCTGTCCACCCTTATGTTGGCGGGCATCCGGGACATTTTGATCATCTCGACACCAACGGACCTTCCTAATTTCGAGCGCTTGCTCGGGGACGGTTCACGCTACGGTGTGAACCTAACGTATGCCGAGCAGCCAAGCCCAGATGGCCTCGCTCAGGCCTTCACTATCGGCGAGGAGTTCATCGCCGGCGAGCCGTGCGCCCTGGTGCTCGGCGACAACATCTTCTACGGCA
>OLNE01002256.1_pt1 | contig 12311 bp, 10 predicted proteins | sample 1672431 | NCBI WGS metagenome assembly OLNE01 (sample SAMEA3136685, study PRJEB25190) | human gut metagenome | reverse complement strand
CGCCGGGCTTTGTCACAGCGCGGATGGCGTGGGAGATAGCGCCCGCCGCACCGGTGGTGGGGAAAATATCCTTCTGCTCATAAGGCAGGCCGAAGGTCTTTGCCAGATGGGCCGCAACGGCGGTGCGGAAGCCCGGGTCGCCCTGACTGGGGCAGTAGCCGTGAAGGGCGACAGGCTCTTCCTCGGCCAGCAGGGTCTGCATGGCTTTGGTGAACTTGTCCGGGCAGGGGACGCTGGGGTTGCCCAGCGAGTAGTCGAACACGTTCTCATAGCCTATCTCGGCGGCGCGCTGTTTGCCGTACATGAAAGTCTCGCGGATGACGCTCTTGTGGCCCAGCATGGCGCGGTAAGTCTCGTTCAGCATAATACTTTCCCTCTTTTTCTTATTGATCCTCTTCCGGCAGAGCGGAGGCATAGCTCTGCTCCACCTTCACCATACAGCAGTATCCCGGGTCCTGCTCCTTGACGAAATTGCACATCTCGGCCAGCCGCGCGTCCTTGTCGCCGGTGTAGCCCGCCGGGAACACGAGGTCGAACAGCACGTTGGTGTGGCTGTCCCCCGGCACGATGCGCAGGTCATGGATGGACAGACGAGGGTCCATCTGGCGGGCTTTTTCCATCAAGCGGCTCCGCAGGATGCCTACGGCGGCGTCCGACGTCACGATGGGGTCGTAGTGGATGGTGACCTGTAAGTGGTCTTTTTTCAGAAAATCCCGCTCGATGTTGTCGATGATGTCGTGGGCTTCCAGCGGGTCGGCCTCGGCGGGGAACTCGATGTGGAGCGAGGCAAACTGATGCCCCGGGCCGTAGTCATGGACCATCAGATCGTGGACGCCCAGCACTCCCGGGTAGCTCATGACGGTGTGCTCGATGTGCTCCACCAGCTCCGGCGAGGGGCTTTCGCCCAGCAGGGGGCTGAGGGTGTCCATCATAAGTCCCCAGCCCGACCAGAGGATGAACGCCGCCACTGCCACGCCCATGAGGCCGTCCAGCACGTCCCAGCCCGTCAGGTGGGAGAGGACGGTGGACAGGAGCACGGCGCTGGTGGTCAGCACGTCGTTCCGGCTGTCGGCGGCGGTGGCCATCAGAGTCTCGGAGTTGATGCGCTGGCCGATGGTCTTATTGAAGCGGCTCATCCAGAGCTTGACGCCGATGGACGCCGCCAGCATCCCCACACTGAGCCAGCTGAACACCACTGCCGTCGGATGCAGCACTTTGAGCGCAGATTCTTTCAGCAGCGAAAGCCCGATGGCGAGGATGGTAACGCAGACCACGAGGCCCGCCAGATACTCGTACCGGGCGTGGCCGTAGGGGTGCTTTTCGTCCGGGCCTTTGGCCGCCAGCCGGAAGCCCACGAGGCTCACCACGTTGGACGAGGCGTCCGAAAGGTTGTTCAGGGCGTCGGCCATGATGGCGATGGAGCCGAACAGCGTCCCCGCCGCCAGCTTGCCCAGACAGAGCAGGAGATTGCAGGCCATGCCCACGAGGCTGGCCAGATTGCCGTAGGCCGTGCGGACGGCGGCGTCCTTGGTATCGTCCGGGTGCCGGACGAACAGGCGGATGAGCAGTTGTGTCATAAAATTCCCTCTCAGCAGGTATTTCGATGCTACCAGTATAGCACTGCACTTTATGGTTTTGAAGTATTTCAGTAAAATTTTTCGGGTATGCAAAGCCCCCGGCGGGGAAGTTCCCTGCCGGGGGCGGAGTTTTCAGCGCAAAGGGCCTTACTTATCGGAAGGCTTGCTCAAGTCGATGCTGCGGATGATCTTGCGCACGGGCAGCACGCTCTTGGCGTTCATGGACAGCTCGTCCACACCCATCCGCAGGAAGGTCTCGGTGAGGGCAGTGTCTGCGCCCAGCTCGCCGCAGATGCCCACCCAGATGCCGTGGCGGTGGCCCGCGTCGATGGTCATCTTGATGGCCCGGAGCACAGCGGGGTGGTGCGGGTTGAAGAAGGGCTCCAGCTTTGCGTTCTGGCGGTCCAGAGCGCAGGTGTACTGGGTCAAATCGTTGGTTCCGATGACGAAGAAGCGGCAGCCGTGAGCCGTGAAGTCCTCTGCCGTCAGGCAGGCGGCGGGTACGCTGAGCATGACGCCGAAGGGGACATCCGGCTCGAACTCCACGCCCCGCTCGGTGAGCTTGCGGCGGCAGTGGTCTACCACCTGCATGGCGGAATCCCAGTCCTCGATGTCTGTCACCATGGGGAACATGACCCGCAGCGGGCCTTTTGTGGCGGCACGCATGAGGGCGCAGATCTGAACTGCCATCTGGGGCAGATTGCGCAGGCTGCTGCGGATGCCCCGCAGGCCCAGCTTGGAGGACTGGACGCCCTGATAGGCGTCGGCCATGGTGCGGTCAGCACCGAAGTCGAAGGTGCGCACCGTCACCATCCTGCCCTTGGCGGCGGCGAGGCAGGAGGTGTAAAACAGATACTGCTCCTGCTCGTCCATGGCGTGGCCGGGCATCATCATGTAGCTGCTGCGAAGCAGGCCCACGCCGGACGCGCCGGACTCCATCGCGGTCCCCACGTCCTCGGGGCCGAAGCAGTTGGCCAGAAGCTCGAATTCTTTGCCGTCCCGGGTGCGGTTGGGCAGCTCAAGCTGGGCGTTCAGCTCCTCGTTCTGGCGCTGCATCTCGCAGATGCAGGTGATGGCTCTCTGCCGGGCGGCGGCATCCGGGTCAAGGATGCACTCACCCTCGGTGGCGTTCAGGATGACCTCGCGGCCGTCGCAGTCTTTCAGAAAATCTTCGCCCACCTGGGTGATGCCCGGGATGTTCAGCGAGCGGGCGATGATGGCCGCATGGCTCTGGCCGCTGCCCTCGGCGGTGATGAGGCCGAGGATGCGGCCCGCCGGGACGCTGAACAGATCGGTGGGCATGAGCAGGTCAGACGCAAGGATGACCGGGTGGTCGAGGGCCAGCCAGCTGCGGAGCCGGTGGCAGAGGATGTTGGTGATGCGCTGGGTCACGTCGAGGATGTCCACGCTCCGCAGCTGCATGTAGGCGTTGTCCTTCATGGCGGCCAGCTGGGCGGCGTAGCGGCGGCCCACACGGTCCATCGCCTCGGCGGCACCGACGCCGGCTTTTATCTGGAAAGCCACCTCATTCATGAAGCCCTCGTCTTCCAGCATCATGCTCTGGAACAGGAAGATGGCCTGCTCCGAGGGCGCGGCGCGGCCAGCCATCTCGTCCAGCTCCTGCTGAGCGACCTTGATGGCGTCTTCCAGCGCCTGCTTTTCCTGTTCGGGGTGGAAAGGCCCCTCGCCGAACACCAGCGGCGGGCGGTCCAGCCGGCTGACCTGACCCAGCACGAGGCCGGGCGATGCGGTAAAGCCCTTATATACCTTCATGTTTCCATCTCCTCCGGCGGCACTCTGCCGGTCAGCGCCCGGCAGACCAGTGCCTGCAAAAAGGTGTTGGGCAGCAGAGCGGCCCGTGCGGCCTGCGCCGGGCCTGCTTCACCCTCGAACAGCGGCTCGAAGCTCCTGAGGCGCTCGAAGTCGCATTTTGCAAGGAAAGCTTCTCCCAAAGTACGGGTGGTGTAGTAGGGGGCGGGGTCTACACCCACGTCCTCGGCCGCGGCTTCCAGCGGGGCAAGCTCTGCATCCGAGAGTTTTGCCAGCAGGAGAGCAGCGTCCGCCGTCAGGGTGGAGGGGTGCTTTTCCCGCACGTCCTTCTGGACGGCCTCGAAGGCCGCATGGAATGCGGCGGCATCCGCGCTGCTCTCAGCCCCGCTGTCCACAGCGTAGGCGCAGCCCCGCAGCCGCCCGAAGGCCCGCAATGTATCGTGGTAGCCCAGCTCGATGTTCCGCCGGGCGGTGGCGGGCTCGAAGTGGAGGATGTCGCCCAGCTCCCAGTAGCTTCGGATGAGGGTGGTGGGCAGGCCGGTGCGGTTGGGGCGGGTGATGCCCACACCCTCCAGGTCCACACAGACCAGCTCTTCTGCGCCCATCTTCTGAGCCAGCGCGGTGGGCATATTGTCCCGGTAGCCGCCGTCGAGGTAAGACACCCCGTCGATGGTGTGGGCCCGCAGGGCGGGGAAGCAGGCTGCAGAGGCCAGCAGGTAGTCTTTCACCTTGCCCTCGGGGATGTCTTCCAGCGGAAGCTCCCGGGCCTTGAGGGTCTTCTGCTCCACGGTCACAAGGCCCAGCCGGATGGGGCTTTTGCGGAGTTTATCTTCGTCCAGCACCCGCTCGACGATCTCTTCCAGCGGAGTGACGTCCATGCCGCCCTGAGTCACAGCGTCTTTGAGGAATGCGTGCAGCTCGGAAAGCGGCGCATCCTCGGCGGGCAGCTCCATCACATCCTGGCTGCGGATGGTCAGCCACATGTCTCGGGCCGTCTCGTAGAGGTCGAGGGCGAACATGGCGCCGTTCAGGCTGCCGACGCTGGTACCCGTAATGATCTGGGGCCGCCAGCCCAGCTCGATCAGCGCCCGCCAGACGCCCACCTGATAGCTGCCGCGGGCGCCCCCGCCCGCCAGCACCAGCGCCTTTACGGGGGTGTTGTTCTGCGCCATGTTTTCTGCCTCCTTTGATGTGTTCCGGTTTTGCCTAGATTATAGCATATTTCCCGGGAGATTTCTCTCTGTTTTTGTAACAAAAAATGTGCTATAATAAATTCACCTTGCCAGAACGATTCAGGAGGACGACAGATGCACCGCAAGCAATGGATTTTCGACATGGACGGCACCCTTACCGACAGTATGACCGTGGTGTGGCAGGGCGCACCGCTGGAGCTGCTGCGCCGCTATGGCCACACCGCAAGACCCGGCATCCACGATGTTCTTCTGAGCATGGGGATGGTGGAGGGCGCGGAGTATCTCATCCGCACCTACGATCTGCCCCTGACCCTGCGGGACTACGAGCCTGCCATGCGGCAGGTCATCCGGGACCTGTACAAAAAAGTTGAGCTGAAGCCCGGCGTCCGGGAGATGCTGGCCCGGCTGAAAGCCGAGGGCGTGCGGATGTGCATCTGCTCCAACACCTGGGCAGAGCAGTGCGAAGAAGTGCTCACCCGGCTGGGCGTCGCAGACTATTTCGAGTTCTTCTACACCGCACAGGGCGCGAAGAGCAAGGCCCACCCCGAGGTGTTCCGCGAAGTCCTCGAGCAGCTGGGCGGCAGCGAACCCGCCGACGCCGTTGTCTGCGAGGACGCTGTCTACGCCACCCGTACGGCCAGGCAGTGCGGCTTTTACCTCATCGACATTGAGGACGAGACCAGCGCTGCCGATAAGCCCGAATTGCAGCGCCTCGCCGACCAGTACATAACGGATTGGACGCAGCTGGACTGGACAAAATTATAAAGCAATGGGGAGGCTCTTCCGGGCCTCCCCATTGCTTTATCGGAACTGCTTTTCCAGATAATCTTTCAGCGCCGTGCGGGCCGCAGGCTCCCGCCCGCGGGGGACAGGGACCCGTGCGCCGCTCTGCATCCAGAACTCACCCGCCGCCAGCTGGGACACCGCCGCCAGATTGACCACATAGGAGCGGTGGAGCTGGACGAAGCGCTCATCCGTTAAAAGCGGCTGGGCCACCTGCGCAAACGGCACCCGGACGGACAGGGACGGCACATCCTCGCCGCTGGCGAGATGGAAATGCACCACATGGTGGGTACACTCGAGGTATTCGATGTCCGCGAAGGGCAGCACCCGCAGACCCGACGCCGTGGCTACCGGGATGGCCGGGCCGTACTCCGGCTCGGCGGCCCGGGCCAGCAGAGCGTCCAGTTGTTCCGGCGGGACAGGCAGCAATAAATACTGCATGGCGTCCACCCGGTAGGCGCTGTAGGCGTGGGCAGGCGTATGGGCCAGAAAAGCCAGCGGGCTGCGCCGCCCCCGGCTGCGGAGTGCAGCCGCTGCCCGCAGCGACGCGGCGGCTGCCGTGGACGGCAGCTCGATGAGGTACAGCTCGTACCGCTCCCCGGCGTCGTCCCGGGCCAGCAGGGCCTCCGGGCTGTCCAGCTGCTCGATGATGCAGGCGTCGTCCCGCCGGGCATAATAGTCGAGACACTGCCGCTCCACCCGGCTGCGGAGGACGCTGTCCGGGCTGCACACCGCGATATGAAATATCATTCCGAAGCCCCCTTTCGGGCCTGCCGCCGGCGCTTGCTTTTTCGGCCCGGCGGGAGTATCATTGCTATAAAAAACAGAAGGAGAAACTGCTATGGAAATGCCTCTCGTCAGCATCATCGTCCCTGTGTACAATGCCCAGAGCCACCTGAGCCGCTGCCTCGAAAGCATCTGCGGGCAGGAGTACAAGAACCTCGAGCTCATCGTCATCAACGACGGCTCCAAAGATAAGAGCCTGCCCGTCTGCGAGGAGTTCCGCAAAAAGGACAGCCGCATCCTGCTGGTGGACAAGGCAAACTCCGGCGTGTCCGACACCCGGAACCTCGGCCTGAAGCTTGCCGGCGGTAAGTACGTCCAGTTCGTGGACAGCGATGACTACATCGCCCCGGACTACACCGCCCGGCTGGTGGAGGCGGCAGAGAAGACCGGTGCCGACCTCGTCATCTCGCCTTACACCATGGTCATCCCCGCCGGGGCGTCGAAGCCGGAACAGGTGCTGGAAAAAATCCAGGACGACCTCGGCGTCATGCATGTTGCACGCCCGCCGGAGAACCGGGAATACGGTTTCCTGCCCGCCGGGGTCTACGACAAGGACACCTTTGCCCTGCGGCTGATGGACAAGCCTGCCTCCTACTTTTACAGTGTGCTCTGGAACAAGCTCTACCGCCGCATCCTGCTCACCGGCAATGACATCCAGTTCACCAGCGAGCTGAAATGGGCCGAGGATCTGGTGTTCAACATGCAGTATATCCAGTATGCCGAGACCTTTGTTTCCATTGACAAAGCCGGTTACTACTACGTCCAGAATCCCCAGAGCATCTGCCACACCCAGATCAACCCGGCCTCCATCGTGCAGAACAAGATCCAGGTGTTCCACTACTACAAGGACCTCTACACCCGGCTTGGGATGTATGAGCAGGTGCGGCCCCAGCTCTACAAATTCCTCATCGACATTGCCGAGAGCACTTACCCCTCCGGCCCCTTCAAGAAGGTCATCGATGAGGCGAAAGCCTACTGGAAAGAGCACAAGGCAGAGCTGGAACTGAAATTATAACGAGAAACAAAAACGGGCTGTTGCACATCCCAACCTCTCAGTCTCGCTGTCGCTCGACAGCTCCCCTACCGAGGGGAGCCTCTGGCGAAGAGATAAAGCTTTACGAAATGCCCAAGCCTCTCCTCGATAGGAAAGGTGGCATTGCGAAGCAATGACGGAGAGGTTGTCGATATGCCGCAGCCCTTGTTTTATTTGTTACGCTCCGATGGCGGCACACTTCTTAGCCAGCCAGTCGCGCTCGTCCTCGGTCAGGCGGGGAGCCAGCTTCTCGAAGACCTCGCGGTGGTAGGCGTTCAGCCAATCCAGCTCGTCGCGGCTCAAAACGCCCGGGACGATGGGGGAGGTGGCGATCGGCACGAACGTGATGGGGCGGAATGCCAGGAACTCGCCGTACTGGTTGGATGCCTTGTGGTAGCACTCCAGCTCATTCTCGATGCGGATGCCGACGACGCCGCCCTCATAGACGCCCGGCTCGTCGGTGACGATCATGCCCGGCTTGAAAACGGTGGTGTTGCGGCCGTTCAGGGCGTGGGGGCCTTCGTGGACGTTGCCCACGTGGCTGACGCTGTGGCCGGTGCCGCAGCGGTAGTTGATGAGGTGGCGCCACAGCGGCTCACGGGCGATGGTGTCCAGCATATGGCCGTCGCAGTAGTCCAGCCAGACAGCCCGGGCGATGTCGATGTGGCACTGTAAAGTCCAGGTGTAGAACAGGCGCTCGTCCTCCGTCAGCCCACCCAGCGGGTAGGTGCGGGTGATGTCAGTGGTGCCGTCCATATAGGTCGCGCCGCTGTCCACCAGCAAGAAGCCCTTCTTCTCGAGCTTTGCGTGGTCTTCCTCGGTGGCGTGATAGTGCATCATGGCGGCGTTGGGGCCGTAAGCTGCAATGGTGCCAAAGCTCTCAGTCAGGAACTTGTCCTGTGCGCTGCGGTACTTGTGCAGAATCTCGTCGATGGTCAGCTCGGTCAGCTCTTCGCCGGCAGCCAGACGGTTCTCCAGCTCGATCTGGAAGCGCACCATAGCCACGCCGTCGCGGATGTGCGCTTCGCGGGTGTGAGCCAGCTCAACTTCGTTCTTGACGCCCTTCATGGGCAGCAGGGGGTCGGCCTCGTCCTTGACGGTCAGAGCCGGGTTGGCCTGCAGGGTCTGGTAAACAGCGTAGTTGACGGAAGCGGGGTCGGCCAGAACGGTTTGCTCTTCGGCCTGGGCGGCGAGGAAGGTAAGCACATCGTCGTACTCAACCAGCTCCACGCCGTTCTCCTTCAGCTCCGCAGCAGCCTCAGCGCTGACGCGGGCGGTGTCGATGAAGAGGGTCGCCTTATCGGGGGTCACATAGCAGTAAGCCATTGCATAAGGGGTGCATTGAATGTCCATCGCACGCAGATTGAGCAGCCATGCCAGATTGTCCAGCTTGCCTACCAGCTGTGCGGTGCAGCCCAGCTCAGAGAGCTTCGCACGCAGCTGACCCAGCTTCTCGGCAGGGGAGAAGCCTGCGTACTCTTTCGGCAGGAGCCATGCCGGGGTGGCGGGCAGGGCGGGACGGCCCTCCGTCCACAGCTCGTCCTCGAGGTTCAGCAGCTTGATGGTGCCTTTCTTAGCGTCCAGTTCTTTCTGCAGACTGCGCACCAGACCGCAGGAAGCAGTCAGGCCGCAGAGGCCCAGCTTGCCGCCCTCGGGCAGGACTTTGCCGCAGTACTGCTCGGCGGTCGGCACGCCCGGCTCGCCCATCCGCATCAGCTGGATCTCCGTGCCAGCGATCTCCTTCTCGGCCTGCACGAAGTAACGGCCATCGGCCCAGACAGCGCTCTCGGTCATGGTGACGACAAAGTTGGAGTTCTCGCCGTGGAAGCCGGAGAAGTAGGTCAGGGCAGTGTAGTGGTCGGGCATATACTCGCTGGCGTGCGGGTCTCCCACCGGGATGAGGTAGACGTCCACGCCGTTTGCCTTCATGGCCTCGCGCAGGGCGGCCAGACGCTCGGGAACGGTATTCATGCTCATATCAAAAAGCCTTCTTTCTTTATTCTGCCGGAAAAACGTCCGGCGGCGATGGTTTGCTGTACCTTATTGTATCATTCCGGGGCGCAGAATGCAATTCGCAGGCATCATTTTGATCCTGCCGCCCGAAAACGCAAGCAAATTGCAAAAAATGTTACAAATTTCTCATCAAAAAGGCCGGTTTGCCATTGACAGCCTTGTTATAATAGGAGTGTAGGAATTTTTCCGGGTCAGCACTCAGCGGCCCGGACTGCTTGTAAGGCCCGACGGGCCTGCATAAAAGAAAGAGGCATTTCAGACTATGACCAAAATTGATATTTTCTCCGGCTTCCTTGGCGCCGGTAAGACCACCCTTATCAAGAAGCTCATCAAAGAGTCCTTTGCAGGCCAGAAGGTCGTGCTCATCGAGAACGAGTTCGGCGAGATCGGCATCGACGGCGGCTTTTTGAAGGAGTCCGGCATCCAGATCAATGAGCTGAACGCCGGCTGCATCTGCTGCTCTCTGGTGGGCGATTTCCGCGCCGCTCTGCAGCAGGTGGTGGAGCAGTACCACCCCGACCGCATCGTCATCGAGCCGTCCGGCGTTGGCAAGCTGAGCGATGTGACCCGCGCCGTGGAGGGCGTGGCGGAGCATCTGGACGTGCAGCTGAACAGCTTTGTCACCGTGGCCGATGTGAACAAGGTCAAGATGTATATGAAGAACTTCGGTGAGTTCTACGACGACCAGATCAGCCACGCAAGCTGCATCATCCTGAGCCGCACCCAGAACGCCACCGAGGAAAAGATCGCCGCCGCTGTGGCCATGCTGCGTGAGAAGAACCCCACCGCTACCATCGTCACCACCGCCTGGGACGCCCTGACCGGCGAGCAGATCCTGAAGGCCATGTCCACCAAGGACGACTTCAAGGCTGAGCTGATCGCTATGGCTGCCAAGGCCAACGAGGAGCACGCCCACGAGGACGAGGAAGAAGAGCACGAGCACCATCATCACCACGACCACGATGATGACCATGATGAGCATTGCTGCTGCGGCCATCACCATGACCACGATGACGATGATGAAGACGAGCATGAGCATCATCACCACCACGACCATGATGACCACGACGAGCATTGCTGCTGCGGCCATCATCACCATCATCATGACCACGACGCCGATGAGGTCTTCACCAGCTGGGGCGTCGAGACGGCCAAGAAGTTCTCCAAGGCTGACATTGAGCACGCCCTCACCGAGCTGGACACCGGCAATTACGGCATGATCCTCCGCTCCAAGGGCATCGTGGACGGCGGCGCAGACGGCTGGCTGGAGTTCGACTACGTTCCCGGCGAGTGGGAAGTCCGCGCACGCGGTGCAGACGTCGGCGGCAAGCTGGTGGTCATCGGCTCCAAGCTGGATGAAAAGGCCATCGCTGCACTGTTCGGCTGCTGATCGCCCCTGAAAGGATAAAAGATTATGGCAAATGAGATCCCAGTTTACCTGTTTGTGGGCTTCCTCGAGAGCGGCAAGACCAAGTTCATTCAGGAGACCTTTGAAGACCCCAACTTCGACTCCGGCGACAAGACCCTGCTGCTGGTCTGCGAGGAGGGCGAAGAAGAGTACAATGAGAAGAAGTTCGCCTTCCCCGGCGTGACGCTCTACAACCTCGAGGACAAGGCTGAGCTGAACCCCCAAAACCTCGCAAAGCTGGCCAAGGAGGCCGACGCAGGCCGCGTGGTCATCGAGTACAACGGTATGTGGATGCTGCAGGACCTGGCAAACAATCTGCCTGAGAACTGGATTGTCTACCAGTGCATCGCCACCGCCGACGGCACCACCGCGCTGACCTACGCCCGCGACAACTCCATGCGTGCGCTGATGCTGGACAAGATCGCCCGCAGTGAGCTCATCGTCTTCAACCGCGCCGAGGCCGTCAACAACGACGCCGCCCGTCAGGAGCTGCACAAGCTGGTGCGTCAGGCATCCCGCAAGTGCGACATCGCCTACGAGTTCAAGGACGGCAGCGTGGCTTACGACGACATCCCCGACCCCCTGCCCTTCGACATCAACGCCCCGGTCATCGACATCCCGGACGACGATTACGGCATCTGGTATATGGACTGTCAGGACGAGCCCCAGAAGTATGCGGGCAAGACCGTCAAGTTCCTCGCACAGGTCTGCCAGACCAACCGCGCCGGCAAGAACAGTTTCGTGCCGGGCCGGTTCGCCATGACCTGCTGCGTACAGGACATCCAGTTCGTGGGCTTCCCCTGCAGCTACGACGGCTACAAGGCCCTCGAGCAGCGGGCATGGGTCAAAGTGACCGCAAAGGTCGGCTATAAGTTCCATAACATCTACCGCGGCAAAGGCCCGGTGCTCACCGCACTGTCGGTGGAGCCTGCCGAGAAGCCGCTGAACGATGTTGTCACCTTCTCCTAACTACAACATAACCAAGGAGGTCATGGCATGAAAGCAATCTTCCGTATTCTGGGTACTGCCGCCGCTGTGGCGGCCACCGGTGCCGCTATCGTCATCATGGACAAGCTCCTGAACGAGAAGGCCGCACCCATCATCGAATCCATCGAGTTCCCCGAGGAAGCCGAAAAGGACGACGCAGAGGCCGCCAAGACCGCCGAGGCATACGCCGAGGGTGAGGCCAAGGCAGAGGCCGAAGCCGCCGCACCGGCAGAAGAGACCGCTCCCGCTGAGGAGCCCGCTGTCCCTGAGACGGAGGCAGCGCCCGCTGAGGCCGCAGAGCCTGTGACCCTGCCCGACCTGAGCGAAGAGCGCCCGGTCTGTGACCCCGAGGCTCCGAACCCGAACCCCGTGGAGGCCGGCCCCGCCGTCGCCCCCAAGGACGAAAACGGTAAGTTCGACCCGACTAAAATCGCCGACGTCTCTGACTTCGGCGACTGGGAAGAGCAGGGGTGCAAAGGATAATTCCCTTTGATAGCAAAAATGCCATCGCGCTTAGGCACGATGGCATTTTTTATCGCTCGTAGTGAATCCAAAGACTCAGAATTTTGATGGTCTTTTCTTCCTCATAGATCTGATAGACCAGTCTGTGCTGTAAATTGATGCGGCGGCTGTATGCGCCGTTCAAATCTCCGACCAGTTTTTCAAATGTCAAGCAGTTTCAACGACTCTCTGCGATTTTTATATGGTTCACCACATTCTCAGAACTTCTATGCAGAGTTCCAACGCTTTCCGCAGCGAAT
>OLNE01002255.1_pt1 | contig 12317 bp, 9 predicted proteins | sample 1672431 | NCBI WGS metagenome assembly OLNE01 (sample SAMEA3136685, study PRJEB25190) | human gut metagenome | reverse complement strand
ACCTGACCAAAAACAACCAGGTAAAAGCCCGTGCGACAACCCATGGGGCCAAAGTAGACAATGCGCTGCGACCATTCGGCGTGGTTGCGCAAAAACGTAGCGCCCAGGTGCTCGATGGTGTGGCACTCGGCCGTATTCATCACCGGTTCGCAGTTGGGCTTGGTCAGACGCAGGTCAAACGTGGTGACGACGCACCCCGTTGCCTCATCGCGATCCTGGCGCGAAACGTACACGCCCGGATCGAGCAGCAGGTGATTGACGGTAAAGCTCGCAATGGTCTCCATGGTTACCCCCTAAGCGCGCGTCTTAGTGCGCGCAGCGCTATTTGCATCGGCCTCCATCGTAGCTACCCGGCCCAAATACCGATGCCCACAAAGAAGCAACACCATAGGAACTGCCGCAACGATACAGGCCGCGCCCACGAGCGTCGACTGTACCCCAAAGCGCGCAGCAAGCCATGGCGCCACCACAAGCGGAGCCACCCCGGCAAACATGTTGCCAAAGCTCATTACCGAGTTCACGCGCCCCAGCTGTTCGAGCGGAGCCGTCGTCTGCACAATGGTGTTGTGGAGCGGATGGATAACTCCCCATGCCACCCCCAGGGCAATCTGCCCCACCAAGGCCACAGCAACATAGGGTGTTCCCACATACACCAGACTACCTAGTCCCATCGCCGCAAGCGCCACGAGCAGCGTCTTGAGATTCACGAGGCGCGCGGGCATGCGCAGCACCAACAGCGCGCCCACCACGGCGCCCACGCCTGATGCAGAAGAAAGCCACCCCATCCATTCCACGCCAACGTGCAAAACATCACGGTAGAAAAACGACTCCAACGGATCAAACGCGCCGTAGCCAAAGTTCGTAAGGAACATGATGACGAAGAGGAGCAGCAGCAAGGTATTGGTAAAGACAGTCTTGATGCTCATCGCAAACGAGGCGTGGGCGCCCCCATCCTCCCCATCTGCCTTCTCGTGCGCAGCAGTATCGGATTGGGCCGACGTCATTTGCGGTCTAAAGCCCCAGCCGGGAATAAGCGACAGCGCGGCAAACACCATCATGAGCGGAAAGACGGCAAGCGAAGAGCCCGCAGCCGCTACAAAACCGCCCAGAATAGGTCCCACGATAATGCTCACGTTGGAAAGCGTAGTGAGCACCGAGTTGATCGCCTTGAGCTCGGCAGGGTCGCTCGAAAGATAGGCAGGATACGATGTGGCCGCAACCTGCGAGTATCCGATCATGAAACCCAAAAGCGCCGCACCTGCAAGGACGGCCATAGTCGCATGCCCAAAAAACGCGAGCACGCAGCCCACGGCAAGCACGCCAAAAACGTTTGTGAAGTAATGCCTACGCGGACCCCACGCATCGAGCGCCGAGCCACCCGCAAAGGAGCCCAGAATCACAAAGATGTTCATCAGCAGCACCGCCGCTGACGTAAAAGCGACAGACGCGCCGTCTGCATAGGTAAGCGTGCCGATGACGCCGATAAAATAGCTCGATTGAAAACCGGTGTAGATAAGAAAACGTATTACCACCAGGCGTTTTGCCTGTGCGGAAAGCGCCGGACAAAGGTGAGAAGACATATGTGCTCCTTGGTTGCTCACAAACAAAGGCGGCGGCGCAAGCCGTCGCGCATCGGTCGATCAGTTGTCTGTAAGCCACATTAAGGACGCATCACGCCTCGATCCTCGCTCATCAATACCGGACAATGAAATAGCGCCAGTATACCATCCTGCAAATATGGTGCCGGCGTGTGCGGATTCTGAATGGCGTGTGGAGTGCGCGCGGGCATGTTTAACGCACTCCCCGGGCGGTACATATATAACGAGCGCAACGATAATCGACCGCCGGTCGCCCATGCGCCCGGCAATGCTGAACAGGAGTTGATCGCATGCGCACAACAACAAAGCAAAAGGCAAAGCCTCACCCGGTATTTGAGCGGACGGGAGAGAACTCCATCCGCATCAGCGCGCTTCCCAACCGGGCCGATGCCCAGCGTATGAACCTCAAGCGTTCCTATCACGCGTTCATGCGCGCGCTTCCCGCCACCTCTGCGGCAACAAACAATCCCGCGCCGTCGGAGATGTGGCCGCAGCGCCCCTACGCAGCTTCTGTGTAGGCCACCCTCGACAACTCGCTGGCAGCGCCAACCCTGCGAGAACGTCTCAACATATCGCCTTCCTTTCCCTTGGCCGCCCGGTGTATCCCCCTGCACCGGGCGGTTTGGGTTTAATGTCCGCAACCGCAGCGACGCAAGCCGCCAATGCCGCCGTTGAGCACAATTACGCCTTCGCTCGTGTCTATAGCTGCACTTTCAACTAGACTGTCTCCTAAGAAACCGTTGGCTCGGCGTGCGTGTGCACACACCCGATAGAAAGGAACACGATGTACTGCACTGAATGCGGAGCGTTTGTTCCCGATACCTGCAAGTTTTGCACCACCTGCGGCGCGCCCCTATCGGCGCAGGGCGCAGACGCACAAGCCCCGAACGGTGCCAGCGCGTCTGCAGGCCAGACGAGCTCCGAGTCCCAGGCGGGCACCAGCGCCGCCGCGCCCTCGCAGGCACCCAATGCGAGCGCAGGAAACCAAGCCCCTGTGCCCAATCCCCACACTCCAGCGCCCTCTGCGTTCCAGGCGCCAAAAAGAAGCAACAATAAACTGGCAATCGGTATTATCGCGGGTGTCGCAGCCCTTGTCATCATCGGCACGCTTATCTTTGGCTTGGGCGGATTCATTCTCGGTTCCGCGATGGTCGAGACGGCAAACAGCGTAGACGCTGTTCTGGACATCGACGATGTGGACGATGACGCCTTTGCAGACTATCTCTCGCGCAAGGTCGATACAGATGGAGACGGCTACATTTCGCAAAAGGAAGCGGACCGCGTAACCTCCATCGGCAACCTGTCTCAAGACTTCACCTATGGAAACGGCCTTTGTGCCTCCGGCGTCGAAGACCTTGATGGCATCGAGGTATTCAAGAATCTCAAGGTTTTACTCGTCTGCGACAACGAGCTCGAGTCTCTCGACCTTTCGCAGAATACCAAACTGCGCTTTGTGGACTGCTCGGACAATTACCTTGAGGACCTTGAGCTTCCCGAGACAGAAAAACTCACTACCCTGTGGGCATACGACAACCGCTTGGACGAGCTTGACGTCAGCGGTGTCCCCGAGCTTGACGACCTGCTTGTCGACCCCGGCGTCGAACTAGAGGGATGGAACGGCGACGCAGACGAGTGCTACGTCTACGACGATGACGATTTTGGCGACCACTACGGCATATACGACTATGACGATGACGACGGCCATCTCTATGGAGACGACGACTATCAGGAGACCTCAGGCCGCCCGGATGCGCCGATTCTGGCGTAGCTGCCATACAATCACCCAAAGGCGGGAAAAGCATGAACGATGTAGTCTTGGGATATGCGCTCATGCTTGTAGGCGACAAGTTGCAACAAAGCAAACACTAGAGCAAGCAGTGTGCACTAGCGTCAGCTGCCCTTGGTACCGACGGCCGTTCTTCCCCCGTGCCCGCAAATCTGCACAACAAAGCGCCCGCCGCGACTCGCTCGCGACAGGCGCAATCAATCGCCTACTCTAAGGGCCGACCGCTCTACAGACGCTCGGCAAGCTCGTGAATGAGAGCCTCGGTCTTTTCCCAGCCCAAGCAGGGATCGGTGATGGATTTACCAAATACCGCGCCATCGACCGCCTGGTTGCCATCCTCCAGATAAGACTCGATCATAAAGCCCTTGACCAGACCGGCCACGGCCTCATTGCGGCGGCAAGAGTCAAGCACCTCTTTGCAGATACGGATCTGCTCCAAGGGGCGCTTGCCCGAGTTGTCGTGATTGCAATCCACCACGACAGCAGGATTCGCGTACTTCTCCGAGGTATAACGCTCGGCCAGGCGCTCCAGGTGCTCGTAGTGATAGTTGGGGTAGGTGCGCCCATCAAGACCGATATAGCCGCGCAGCACAGCGTGCGCCAGCGGGTTGCCGTCGCACTCGACCTCCCAATTGCGGAAGATAAACGACTGGTGTGCCTGAGCGGCATAGATGGAATTGAGCATGACGGAGGTCGAGCCAGCCGTGGGGTTCTTCATACCCACGGGCACGGGAATGCCACTCGCAACCAAACGATGTTCCTGGTTCTCGACCGAGCGAGCACCCACCGCCACATAGGACAGCAGATCGACGAGGTACTGGTAGTTGCTGGGGTAGAGCATCTCGTCGGCACCGAAGAAGCCCGTTTGCTCGATAACGGCCAAGTTCATGTGGCGAATAGCGCGAATGCCAGCGAGCAGGTTGGGCTCACCGTTGGGGTTGGGCTGATGGAGCATGCCCATGTAGCCCAGACCCAGCGTGCGAGGCTTGTTGGTGTAGAGGCGTGGAATGAGGATGAGCTTGTCGGCCACCTCTTCTTGAGCCTTAGCCAGACGGGTGCAATACTCGAGCACGGCGTCCTCGCGATCGGCCGAGCAGGGGCCGATAATGACAAGCTTGCGGGAATCACCGCCATCCATAACGGCAGCGATTGCAGCATCAAAAGCGACTTTGCGCTGTTCTGCCTGCGCCGACATGGACATCTCGGCTTTGATGTCCTGCGGGTTGGGCAGGCGGCGCTTGAATTCCATTCCCATAGCCATGCTCCTCGGCGATGTTGGTTGGCTCACAACCAGCGAGTCAATGCATAATTGAAAGCGTAGACAGTAGCATAATCCAGCGCTTTTTACCTGCACAATCACCGATGCGGTCAAATTTCGTCAGGTTGAACGCCACTTGAATGATACGCTTCTCCAAACGAAAAACTGACGGGGTCCGACGGCTACACCGCACGCAACCTGCAGATCACCGCACGCCCCGTTTGCACACCCCGCGCATCTCGCGCATCCACGAAAGGAAAGGTCGACCATGGCCGACGAGACTATCGAAACCCAAGGCTCTCCTGACGACGCCTTCGCTCCGGGCTCGCTGGGCAGGCGCGCCCCCATCTGGCATGAGGGCGACCCCGAGATGCCTGGCGACGAGATCTTCGAGCTCTTCATGCAGTGGTGCCTCGACCGTGGCATCGAACTGTGGCCCCACCAGGAAGAAGCCATCATGGATCTCGTACTGGGCGACCACGTCATCCTGGGCACCCCCACGGGTTCCGGCAAGTCGATGGTTGCCCTCGGCATGCACTTCCTCGCCCTGTGCCAAGGATGGAAGTCGTACTACACCGCCCCCATCAAAGCCCTGGTCAGCGAGAAGTTCTTCTACCTGTGCGACGTCTTCGGCAAGGAAAACGTCGGCATGATCACAGGCGACACCTCCATCAACCCTAGCGCAATGATCATCTGCTGCACGGCCGAGATCCTGGCGAACGCCGCCCTGCGCGAAGGCGAGGGCGCTGACATCGGCTATGTCGCCATGGACGAGTTTCACTACTTTGGCGACAGCGACCGCGGCTGGGCTTGGCAAGTGCCGCTTCTGACCCTTCCCAGCACGAAGTTCCTCCTCATGAGCGCCACACTGGGCGACACGAGCGCCATCTCCGCCAAGCTCGAGGACACAACGGGGGCCTCCGTCGATATCATCGCCGACGCCCAGCGCCCCGTGCCGCTCACCTACGAATACGTGGAGACCTCGCTTGAGGGCACAGTCGAGATTGCGCTGCGCGAGGGCAAGGCGCCCATCTACGTGGTCCACTTTGCCCAGGATGCCGCCCTTGAGAGTGCCCAGTCGCTCGCCAGTTTCGGTGTTGCCACCAAGGAGCAGCGCGAGCGCATCAAGGAAGCCATCAAGGGCACGCGTTTCACCACGGCCTTCGGTAAAATCCTCCAGCGTCTGCTTGGCTGCGGCGTGGGCGTGCACCATGCGGGTATGCTCCCCCGCTATCGCCTGCTTGTGGAAAAGCTCGCCCAACAGGGCCTCCTTCCCGTCATCTGCGGCACCGACACGCTTGGCGTGGGCATCAACGTGCCCATCCACACCGTGTTGCTCACCGCCCTTGCCAAGTTCGACGGCTCGCATATGCGCAGGCTCGGCTCGCGTGAGTTCCATCAGATTGCCGGCCGCGCAGGACGCGCAGGCTTCGACACAGAAGGCTTGGTCATCGCTGAGGCTACCGAGTACGACATCGAGCGCGCAAAGGCCCTTGCCAAAGCTGGTGGCGACCCCAAGAAGGCCCGCAGCATCAAGACGAAGAAGCCGCCCGAGGGCTTTGTGGGCTGGAACAAGCAGAACTTCGACAAGCTCATCGAGTCGGTGCCTGCCACGCTCACACCGCGCATGCGCATCACCAACTCCATGGTGCTTGCCGAGGTTGAGCAGGGCGGCGACGCCTGGGCGCGCGTGTACAAGCTCGTCGACGACTCCATGCAGTCCGATGCCGAGAAGCTCAAGCTCCGCGCCCGTACCGACGAGGTGTTTTCCACCCTCATTGACGCAGGCGTGGTGGAAAAGGTCACCAACGACGACGGTACCGTCGAGTACTTCACCACGGTCGACCTGCCCGACGACTTCGCCCTCGACCAGCCACTTTCGCCCTTCCTGCTTGCGGCGCTTGAGCTTCTTGACCCGGAAAGCGAGACGTATGCCCTCGACGTTATCTCGATGATCGAGTCCACGCTCGAGCAGCCCCGCCAGGTGCTTCGCGCCCAGGAACGCGAAGCCCGCAGTCGCGCCATGGCCGAGATGAAGGCCGACGGCATCGAGTATGACGAGCGCATCGAACGTCTGCAGGACGTAACCTATCCCAAGCCGCTCGAGGACATGCTCGCCGAGGCCTTCGCCCAGTACTGCGAGGCGGTTCCGTGGGCACGCGACTACCAGCTCGCCCCCAAGTCGGTGCTGCGCGACATGCTCGAGCGCTGCGCAGACTTCAAGAGCTACATCCAGACCTACAACCTGGCTCGCGCCGAGGGCATCCTGCTGCGCTACCTCTCCGAGGCTTACCGCTGCCTGGATAGGACGCTGCCGCTCGACAAGCGCGACGACCAGCTCAAAGACATCATCTCCTGGCTGGGCCTCGTCGTGCGCTCCGTCGACTCGAGCCTGGTGGACGAGTGGGCAAACACCGGCTCCATGCCCGAGGAGCCCGGTGCGCTCGTGCTCGACAACGTGGTCGTGCGCGACCGTCGCGCACTCACGGTGCTTGTGCGCAACGCCCTGTTCAGCCGCGTGCGCCTTGTGGCCAAGGACGACGCCAAGGCGCTCGGCGCACTCGACTCCGACTGGTCATTCGGTGAGCTCAAGTGGAAGCATGTGCTCGACGCATACTACGAGGCACACGAAGAGGTGCTCCTCGACGCCGACGCGCGCTCTGCCACTTACTTCCACGTGGACGAGGCCGACGAGAAGGAGAAGCACGTCTGGCACGTGCACCAGGTGCTCAGCGACCCCGAGGGCGATCACGACTTCGGCATCATGGCCGACGTCGACCTCGACGCCACCCAGGAGGAGGGCGCCGTCGTCTTCACGCACTACCGCGTGGGCTTCGTTGACGACTAGCCCCCGCAGGTCCCTAGCTGCAGACCGCCTCAAACGACGCCCTGAGCTCCTCGGACCTCAGGGCGTCGTGCTCCACATCGCGCCCCTCCCCACAGGAGAACCCCACGAACCCAGGCAGCGCCGGGTTCAGGCACTCTGCCGCGCTGGCCACGCGGCCCGGGTGAAACAGCAGCTCAAGAGACATGCCCCGCCTCCGCGCCTCATCCGTGAGCGCCGGCAGCACGCAAGACACGCGCCCCTGGTCCATATGCCCCGAGAAGAGCACGCCGCAGAAGACCGCCGAGACCCTCTCATAGGACGGCAGACCGGATGCGGCGAGGACGCGACGGTCGCGCCGCCACAGGGCGTTCAGAAGCGCATGCTTCACCCAGTTGACCGGCCTGACGGTGCCGGCAACGCCGGAGCGCAGGTAGGCTCCCGTTGGCTCGGCCGGGATGCGCAGGTACTCGAGGGTGCAGCCGCTCCGCCTCACCGCCTCCAGCGTGGCGTCAAAGACGGCCGGAATGAGCTGCGTGTGCTGGTGGCCGTCCACGCGCAGGTGGCCGGCAAGCTCCGGAAAGCGTCCCACCACACGAGCGATCTGCGCGCCCGCCTCAACCGTCAGCTGGCGGCGCAGCTCGGCCGAGCGCGCGCCCCAGGAGCCGGCGAGAAGCCCACCGTAGCCCAACTTGAACATGCCCTTCTCGTCAACGAGGAGCGGGACCACGGCGGGGTCGGCGCAGCAGGGGCCCTCCACAAAGTTGAGGTGCACACCCACGCGCAGCCCCTCGGGACGTCCGTCAAGCAGGCTCGCACACTCCTCGAAGCGGGGAGAGCCAGCCAGCACGCTCAGCGAGTTAAGCAGCCCGCGACCACCCAGACAGCCGTCGCAGCATTCCAGGATCCTGCGCGACTGCTCCGGCGTAATCCCGTAGTCATCCGCATGAAAGATGAAATCCATCTAAACCGCTTTCCTTGCAAAAGGCATGTGCCTTGGGTGTTTTTGGCTCGCAGCGGCTAGTATAGGTGAGGTGCGTTTGTCTCTCCCCTGACATCTGTCGGGTTGTGGACGCGCAAGGACAACAGGAGGAGCGCATGGACCTTTCGGTGATCATACCCTGCTACGAGGAGCACGAATGCCTCCCGCTGCTGTTTGACCGCATCACCGAAGCCCTTGGCACCACCAGCCTCTCCTATGAGCTCGTCTTCGTCAACGATGGAAGTCGTGACCAAACCTGGCAGCTCATCGACGAGTTTGCTCGCTCTGGGCGCGCGCCGCGCGTCGTGGGGGTGGACTTCTCGCGCAACTACGGCAAGGAGGCGGCACTTCTCGCCGGGCTCTCCCACGCCACGGGCGAGGTCGTGGGCATCATGGACGCAGACCTGCAGCAGGAGCCCCAGACGCTTCTGGCCATGTACGGGGAGCTCATGGCCCACCCCGAGGCGGACTGCGTCGCCGCCTACCAGAGCGCGCGCCACGAGGGCGCGCTCAAGGCCCTGCTCAAGGGCGCCTTCTACCGCGTCTTCAAGGACATCACGCAGGGGACGTCCGGCATGATAGCCGGCGCCTCGGACTTCCGCGTCTTCCGCCGTTGCGTGGCCGAGGCGCTTCTCTCCATGCCCGAGTACCACCGCTTCTCCAAGGGGCTGTTTGCCTGGGTGGGCTTTGAGACCATCCCGTTTGCCTACGAGCCCTCCCCACGCGCGGGAGGCATCACAAAGTGGTCCCTGCGCAAGCTCATGGCCTATGCCATAGAGGGCATCTTCTCGTTCTCCACGGCGCCGCTCAAGCTGGCCACCCTCGTAGGGTCGCTCTCCTCGCTGGCCGCCGTCGTCTACTTCTTCGTGGTCGTTTGGGAGGCGCTTGCCACCGTCAGGGTTCCCAGCGGATACCCCACCATCGTCTGCCTCATCCTGCTTCTGGGAGGCCTTATCCTCCTGACGCTCGGCATCATCGGCGAGTACGTGGCGCGCATCTACCTCGAGGGCAAGCGCCGCCCCGTCTACATTGCCAAGCGCGTCATCACCGCGGAGGGCTCAGAGGTCACGCAGACGGGCTTCGAGCGCAGCTAGAGCTGCCCCTTCTCGCCGGCAGGCTCGCCGCCGTCCAGCCACTTCTTGCGGCTGAAGAAGTTCCATACCATGACCACGGCTGTGGCAAAGAGCTTGGTCACGGTCACCATGAGGGCCGAGGTGCCCAGAACGGCCACGCCGGCCGCCATGCAGGCCTCGTTGATGACCAGACCCACGGCCGAGAGCACGATGAAGACCACAAACTCGCGGCTACGGCTCATGTCAGCGCGGTGCGTGAAGACGTAGCGCATGGACGCCATGTAGTTGAAGACGACCGAGACGCAGAACGAGACCGCGGCCGACAGCACTGGGTCCACGCCAAACGCCTGCGATAGCAGCATCAGGACGCCGTAGTCAATGCAGAAGGCAATGGTTCCGACGACGCCGAACTTCAAAAACTGCTCGATGAGCTTGCGCATGCGCTTCTCCCCTAACGATTTCCCAGCCATCAAGTCTAGCCCCCATTTTGCGCTAGCATTAATTACTCATTGTTCTCGCAACCGTAGGAGCAGTCAGCATGTCCGACCAGCTAGACCAGCAGAACGACCCCGTCTTTGAGGAGGAGCAGGCGCACCTCTCCTCCCTTTACCAAAAGCTGCTACAGATGCGCGACGCCATCTCGGCAGATTTGGAGAGCAGCCACGCGGGCGCAGCCCAGGACCTCATTACCATGAGCGAGGAGGTGCGCCTGGACTTTGGCGGCGCCGACGAGACCATGGAGACCCTGGCGGCAATCGAGACGCTCAACTCCGTCATCGACGCCTACAACCAGTACCACGACTTCAACGTCGACAAGCTCCGCCGCGTGATGCTGCTGCTCATGCAGCCCTACTTTGCCAAGGTCAAGCTCCAGATGCGTCCGGGGCGCCCCGCGCGAGACGTCTACATCGGCGCCGCCGGCATGACCGACGAGCGCTCCATTCCCCTGGTGGTTGACTGGAGAAGCCCCGTCGCCGAGACCTACTACAACCAAGAGATGGGCCCCACCAGCTACTCTGTCGACGGCAAGGTGCGCACGGTCAACCTCGACCTGCGCCGCCAGTTCGACATCGTGCGCGACAAGCTCAACATGTACTTTGACACCACGGTGGCCATCGAGGACTCCCTTCTGCTGAGCGCCCTCAAGAAGCATCACTCAGAGAAGCTCCAGGCCATCACGGCCACCATCCAGAGGGAGCAGAACCGCATCGTCCGCCACGAGGACGTGCCCGCCATGCTGGTCAACGGCATTGCGGGGTCGGGCAAGACGAGCGTCCTTCTTCAACGCATCGCCTTTCTCCTCTATCGCGAGCGCAAGACGCTCAACCCAAACCAGGTCTACCTCTTCACTCCCAACAGCGTCTTTGAGGACTACATCGACACCGTGCTACCCTCCATGGGCGAGTCCAACCCGCAGGTCTTCACCTGGAAGGACTTTGTGGCGGCCCAAGGTGCCGGTCAGCGAGATTCTGGCGAGAAGACCAGCCCCCAACAGCTCCGCCGCCTTGAGCAGGCCATCCCGAGTCTCGCGCTTGAGCCCGAGGACCTCAAGGAGATCCGCCTCGGCGACACCGTGCTTCTCAAGGCCGTCCAGGTACAGGGCGCCGTCGAGAAGTTCGAGCGCTTTGGCGTGGGCCCGCGCTTCTGCGCCCTGGTGAAGGACGAGTTGCACGAGCGCCTTTCTCGTCGTCTCTCGCAGATGTCCAAGGACGATGAGATCCAAGAGGAGATGCTCGGACTCGACGTGGACGAGCAGGTCCAGATCTTTGGCGAAACCATCAGCCCCGACGACGAAAAGGAGACGGCGGACCTCACCCAGAAGTTCCTCGAGCACCGCTACGCAGAGGCGCACGACCTGATTGACACCCTTGCCTGGATCAGGTTCGACCGCATTGGCATGAGGCTTCTTGGCCAGCAGGCCCTTTCTGCCACCGAATGGCTCTACCTCAAGCTCCTCATTACCGGAGCCGGCGACAAGAACGCCCGCTACGTGATGATCGACGAGGTCCAGGACTACACCGAGAGCCAGCTCATGGTTCTGGCAAGGCACTTCTCGCGCGCCCACTTCCTCCTTTTGGGCGACGAGAACCAGGCAATCGTGGAGGGAACGGCAACGTTCCCCCAGATCAAGTCAATCTTTGAGGAGACTCACGGTTCCGTGGAGGAGTGCAGACTGCTTACCAGCTATCGCTCCTCTCCCGAGATCACCGAGCTCTTCTGCAGTCTCATAGATCACGACACGCAGCTCAAAATCTCCAGCGTCCACAGAGCCGGCGAGAAGCCCCGGGTTGAGGAGTTTGGAGTAGATGACCGGGAGGGCTTCTTGACACGTCTCAGAGAGCTTGCAGAGGCCGCTCACAAGGAGTCTGGCCTTACGGCCATCGTTACCGAGAGCGACTCGCGCACAAGTTGGCTGGCAAAGCAGCTAGGCGACACTGTCACGGTGCTTGGCAAGAACTCCGCGCTCCCCGCAACGGGCATTATTCTGCTGCCGCTACGCGTTGCCAAGGGCCTGGAGTTTGACCACGTGATTATTCCCGACGCGCAGGCGGAGGTCTACCGGGACTCGCCCCTGTGCAGGCGCCGCATGTACACCGCCGTCAGCCGCGCCACGCACCGCGTTACGGCCCTCTCCCAGGGCGCCGTCACGCCCCTGCTCGCAGGACTCGGGGGCTGACGCCGGCGCCCGGTCCCCCATGCCAGAAAGGGGGCCGGGGGGGACGCACGCGCCCCCTCGGCCCTCCCTGCGCGGCACGCGGGCCGCCTGGATACGCGAAAAGGCCCCCTCCGCGCTCG
>OLNE01002254.1_pt1 | contig 12323 bp, 10 predicted proteins | sample 1672431 | NCBI WGS metagenome assembly OLNE01 (sample SAMEA3136685, study PRJEB25190) | human gut metagenome | reverse complement strand
GATGTAAAGGAAAAAGATAAATTAGTATCTGTTAGATAATTTTTAAAGGTATAGGGTAAAAACTCTATACCTTTTTTGTGTTATAATAAAATAATAATTGTAATTATTGGAGGGAAGAATAATATGACATTTAAATCAGACATTGAAATAGCACAGGAATCAAAAACGCTACATATTAGAGAAATTGGTAAGAAGTTAGGATTAACTGAAGATGATTTAGAGTTTTATGGAAAATATAAAGCTAAGATTGACTATAATCTATTAAAAACACATAAAAGAGATAAAAAGGCTAAGTTAATTTTAACAACAGCTATAAATCCAACTCCAGCAGGAGAAGGTAAGACGACAACTACAATTGGTGTGGCTGATGCATTACAAAAGATAGGAAAAAATTCTATAGTTGCTCTTAGAGAACCATCTTTAGGCCCTGTATTTGGAATAAAAGGTGGAGCAGCTGGTGGTGGATATGCACAAGTTATACCGATGGAAGATATAAACTTACATTTTACAGGTGACTTTCATGCAATAGGTGCAGCAAATAATTTATTAGCAGCTATGATAGATAATCATATTCATCAAGGAAATCAATTAAATATTGATCCAAGAACTATAACTTGGAGAAGATGTGTTGATATGAACGACAGACAGTTAAGAAATATTGTTTGTGGTATGGGAAGAAAAGTTGATGGTATAGTTAGAGAAGATGGATTTGACATAACAGTGGCATCGGAAGTTATGGCAGCATTTTGTTTAGCTAATAATATATCAGACTTAAAAGAAAAATTAGGAAATATAATTATAGGTTATACTTATGAAAATTTACCAGTAAGAGCAAAGGAACTTAATGCAAATGGAGCAATGGCAGCTTTATTAAAAGATGCCCTAAAGCCCAATTTAGTACAAACTTTAGAAGGAACTCCAGCCATAGTTCATGGTGGACCATTTGCAAATATAGCTCATGGATGTAACTCTGTTATAGCTACAAGAATGGCTATGCACTTTGCTGATTATGTAGTAACTGAAGGTGGATTTGGTGCTGATTTAGGTGCTGAAAAATTCTTAGATATAAAATGTAGAATGGCTGATTTAAAGCCTGATGCAGTTATAATAGTTGCTACAGTAAGAGCGCTAAAATACAATGGTGGAGTACCAAAAGATGAGTTAAACAATGAAAACTTAGAAGCTTTAGAAGCTGGTCTTCCAAATTTATTAAAGCATGTTGAAAATATAACTCAAGTATTTAAGTTACCAGCAGTAGTTGCTATAAACGAATTCCCAACTGATACAGAAGCAGAAGTTAACTTAGTAAAAGAAAGATGTAAAGAACTAGGTGTTAATGTTGCCTTATCTCAAGTATGGGCAAAAGGTGGAGAAGGTGGAATTGAACTAGCTAAAGAAGTTATAAGATTAACTAGTGAACCAAATGAATTTGAATTCTGCTATGAAAATGATTTAAGTATAGAAGAAAAGATAAATGCTATAGCTACTAAGATATATGGAGCTGATGGAGTAGACTTTACTCCACAAGCTAGAAAAGAGTTAGAAAGATTAGAAAAGTTAGGATTCTCACATATGCCAATATGTATGGCTAAAACTCAATATTCTTTAACTGACGATCAAACTAAATTAGGTAGACCAACAGGATTTAGAATAACAGTTAGACAATTAACAGTATCAGCAGGTGCTGGATTTATAGTTGCTTTAACTGGTGCAATAATGAAAATGCCAGGACTTCCAAAAGTTCCAGCAGCTGAAAGAATAGATGTTGATGAAAATGGAATAATATCTGGATTATTCTAATAAATAATAATGTGGAGTGTAAAAATTTATACACTCCACTACATAGGAATTTAGTATCTTTAAAAGATTTAAGGGGGAAATCATGAAGATATCTGAAAAAACTTGTGTTGAATTTGTAAATCTATTAGCTTCAAAGTCAGCCGTACCCGGTGGAGGTGGAGCAGCAGCTTTAGTTGGTGCTATAGGAATGGCTTTAGGCAGTATGGTTTGCAACTTAACTATAGGAAAGAAAAAATATGCAGAGTATGAAGATAGCGTAAAAGAAATATTAGTAAAAGCAGGAGAAATAGAAGAGAAATTATTGAGTATGATTGATGAAGATGCAAACAATTTCTTGCCTCTTTCAAAAGCTTATGGACTTCCGACTTCAACGGAGGAAGAAAAGAAAATAAAAGAAGAAACTATGGAAAATGCATTAAAGGTAGCTTGTGAAGCTCCAATAAACATAGTAAGAATGTGTTTCGATGCTATAAAATTACATGAGGATTTAGTTGATAAAGGTTCAAGGCTTGCTATAAGTGATGTAGGTGTTGGAATTCAATGTTTAAGATCTGCAATACTTAGTGGTCAGCTAAATATAGTAATAAATATAAACTCTATAAAAGATATGGAGTATGTTGAAAAAGTAAGAAATGAAGTAAACCATCTAGTAGAAGAAGGCGTAAAAATATGTGATGAAGTTTACGCTAAAGTAGAAAAAGCTCTAGGAAAATAATTATTTTAAAGTAGAAAATTAATACAAGCTATACTTGTATATTATATAAATTAAAATTTAAGGGGGCGTTTTTAAAATGGAAGTAACTGCAACTAAAGGTCAAATAATAAAAGGAAAGCCAGTAGCTGATCAAATAAGTGAGAATTTAATAAAAGAAGTTGATGAATTAGTTAAAGAGGGTATAAATCCTAAGTTAGCTATAGTTAGAGTAGGAGCTAGAGGAGACGATTTAGCTTACGAAAGAGGAGCATTAAAGAGATGTCAAACTATAGGTATAGAAACTGAAGTTGTAGAATTAGCAGAAGATATAACACAAGAAGATTATGAAAAAACTTTAAGAAGTTTAAATGAAAATAAAGATGTTCATGGTATATTATGTCTTAGACCACTTTATAACCAATTAAATGAAGAAGCAATAAAATATGTCATATCTCCAGAAAAAGACGTAGATTGCTTTAGCCCAATAAACTCTGCAAAAATAATGGAAGGTGACAAATCAGGATTCCCACCATGTACCCCAACTGCAGTTGTAGAAATATTAAAACATTATGATGTTGAATTAAATGGTGCTAACGTAGCTGTACTTGGAAGAAGTATGGTAGTTGGTAAACCTGCATCAATGCTTTTATTAAACGAAAATGCAACTGTTACTATATGCCACTCTAGAACTAAAAATTTAGAAAAAGTAACTTCACAAGCTGATATATTAGTAGCTGCTGTTGGTAGAGCTAAAATGATAAAAGAAAACTTCGTAAAAGAAGGAGCAGTCGTAATCGATGTAGGTATAAATGTTGATGAAAATGGAAATTTATGCGGAGATGTTGATATAGCATCTGTACAAGATAAAGTATCTATGATAACTCCAGTTCCAGCAGGGGTAGGTTCTGTTACAACATCTATACTTGCTAAGCATGTAGTTAAGGCTTGTAAGAATCAAAACAATAAATAATAGATTGTAAGTTTTAGGGGGAATAGAGATGATAATTTCTGAAAATAAGCCTGTAAATGAAATCTTAGGATTTTTAAAAAATGCAGAGAAAGTAGTTTTGATTGGATGTAATCAATGTGCTGCAATTTGTAAAAGTGGTGGAGAAGAAGAAGTTCTTAAAATGAAAGAAGCTTTAGAAATAGAAGGAAAAACTGTTTTAGGATACCGTATATTAGACCCAGCATGTAATTTACTAAAATCTAAGAAAGATTTAAAGGAATTAAAATCTGAATTAGCAGATGCAGATGCAGTTTTATCTTTAGCTTGTGGAGATGGAACGCAAACTATAGTTAAAAACCTTAAGAATACACCTGTTTATCCAGCAAACAATACTATGTTTATAGGGGAAACAAAGAGAATTGGAGAATTTGAAGAAGCATGTAAGGCTTGTGGAGATTGTGAACTTGGATGGACTGGTGGAATATGTCCTGTAACTATGTGTGCTAAAGGATTAATAAACGGTGCATGTGGTGGAGCTAAAAATGGCAAATGTGAAGTAAGTCAAGATAATGATTGTGCTTGGGTAAAGATATATGAACGATTAAAAGATATAGATCAATTAGATAATCTCTTAGAAATAAGACCGATGAAGGATTATTCTAAACAAAATAATCCAAGAAGTCTAAATTTAAAAGAAAAACAAAATCAAAAAACTACTGCTAAAGCATAAGAATTTCTAAAAGGTTAAAAAGGAGGATATTTTTAATGAGCTTATTAAGAGAAACATTAGAAAGTGGAAAGTTTGCAGTTACAACTGAGATGGCACCTCCAAAGGGAACAGACCTTTCACATTTGATCGAATGTGCTAAACCACTAGTGGGAAGAGTGCATGCAGCTAATGTTACGGATTTTCAATCTGCAGTTATGAGAACCACTTCACTTGCTACATGTAAATTATTAAAGGATGTTGGATTAGAGCCAGTATTACAAATGACTGGTAGAGATAGAAATAGAATAGCTATACAAGGAGAAATGCTATCTGCTGGTGTATTTGGAATAAAAAATATGTTAGCTTTAACTGGTGATCATACAGTAGTTGGAGATCATCCACAAGCTAAGGGTGTATTTGATTTAGATTGTATAGGTATACTTCAAACAGCTGAAACATTAATGGGAGGAAAAGACTTAGTTGGAAATGAACTAAAAGGTTCTCCAGAATTTTATTTAGGAGCTTCAGTTACTCCAGAGTATGCTCCAATAGAAATACAATTAATGAAGATGCAAAAGAAAATAAATGCAGGGGCTAAGTTTTTCCAAACTCAAGCTGTATATGATATAGAACATATGAGAGAATTTAGAAAATTAACTAAGCATATGGACTGTAAGGTATTAGCTGGGATAGTACCTTTAAAATCTCCTGGAATGGCTAAGTTCATGACTGCCAATGTTCCTGGTATATTTGTTCCAGATGAACAAATAGAAAGATTAAGAGCTGTAGGAAAAGAAAACTGGGTATCAGAAGGTATAAAGCTGGCAGGAGAATTCATAAGACAATTAAAAGAAGAAGATTTATGTGACGGTGTTCATATAATGGCAATCGGAGCAGAAGAAAATGTTCCAGCTATATTAGATGAAGCTGGATTATAAAAAATAAAGAATTCTAAAATTAATTGTGATATGGGGGAATGGATATGAAAATAGCAGTAATTGGTGGAGGTCCAGGAGGATACGTTGCAGCAATAAAAGCAGCTATGCTTGGAGGAGATGTAACAGTTATAGAGAAAAAGAAAGTAGGAGGTACTTGCTTAAATGTAGGTTGTATACCGACTAAAGCGTTACTTGCATCTTCTTCAATGTTAATGAATATAAAAGAGGCAAAAAACTTTGGAATAAATATAGATGGAAAAGTTAATGCAGATTTTAGTGCTGTAATGTCTAGAAAAGATAAGATAGTAGATCAATTAATAAGTGGAATAGAATTTTTATTTGATAAAAGAGGAATAAATTTAGTAAATGGATTTGGTAAGCTTATAGATAAGAATACTATAGAAGTTACAAAAGAAGATGGAGAGATAGAAATTATAAAAGCTGATAAAATAATATTAGCTAATGGATCTGTTCCAATAGTACCGCCAATGTTTCCATATGATAAAAAGCGTATAATCACTAGCGATGAAGTGCTAGGACTTTCTGAATTACCTGAGTCTATGTTGATAATAGGTGGAGGGGTAATAGGATGTGAAATAGGTCAGTTCTTTAGTACTTTAGGCACTGAAGTTACTATAGTTCAAAGAGGAGAACAACTATTACCATTTGAAGATAAAGATGTTGTAAAACAGTTGCAGAGACAATTTAAAAAGGATAAAATTAAAGTATTACTAAATAGTGGAGTTGATTCTTGCGAAGTAGTGGGGGACGAAGTAGTATCAACTTTATCAGACGGAAAAAAAGTAAATACTCAATATGTATTAGTTGCAATAGGTAGAAGACCTAATATTGAAAACTCTGGAATTGAAGAATTAGGAATAGAGTTAAACAGAGGTAAAATAGTGGTTAATGAAAATCTTGAAACAAGTGTAGAAGGTATATACGCAATAGGAGATTTAATAAACACTCCAATGCTTGCACACGTTGCATCTAAAGAAGGAATAATTGCTGTAGAAAATGCTTTTGGTAAATCTAAAACAGTAGATTATACAGCAGTTCCAAGATGTGTATATACTGAACCGGAAGTTGCTGCTGTTGGAAAAACTCAAAAGCAGTTAGATGCTGAAGGGGTTGAGTATAATGTAGGTCAGTTTGAATTTAGAGGATTAGGTAAAGCTCAAGCTATAGGTCATACACAAGGATTTATAAAAGTTCTTGCAGATAGTGAAGATAAAATAGTAGGGGCATCAGTAGTAGGTCCTCATGCAACAGATTTATTAACAGAATTATCACTTGCAGTACATTTGGGGTTAACTGTAGAGCAAGTAGGAGATGTTATACATGCACATCCAACATTATCAGAAGGTCTAATGGAAGCTCTTCATGATGTTCATGGTGAATGTGTTCATGCAGCTCCAAAATTAACTAAGGCAAAGGCTTAATACAAAACAGAGTAAATTAAAAGCTCTGTTTTGACAAATAAAAAGGGGGAAATCTTAATATGGGATATAATATAGCAGTAGCAGGTAAAGGTGGAACTGGAAAGACTAGTCTTACAGGGCTTTTAGTTAATAACTTAACAACTAATAACAAAGGGCCAGTACTAGTTGTTGATGCAGATGCAAATGCTAATATAAATGAAGTATTAGGTATAGAAGTTGAAACTACTATAGGTTCAATCAGAGAAGAAGTTAACCAAAGAGAAAAACAAGGGAATGCTTTTCCAGGTGGTATGACTAAAGCTCAATACTTACAATATAGATTAAATACTTGTTTAGCAGAAGGTGACGGATATGATCTAATAGTAATGGGACGATCTGAGGGGGAAGGTTGTTACTGTTACGTAAATGGAATATTAAGAGAGCAAACTGATAAACTATCAGATGCTTATGAGTATTTAGTTATAGATAATGAAGCTGGAATGGAGCATTTAAGTAGAAAAACAACTAAACATATAGATAAACTTTTATTAGTTAGTGATTGCTCAAGAAGGAGTGTTCAGGCTGTTGCTAGAATTAGAGATTTAGCAAGAGAATTAAATTTAAGTGTAGGAGATATATACTTAATTGTAAATAAAGCTCCAAATGGAGAATTAAATGAGGGAATAAAAGAAGAAATAGATAAACATAATTTAAATCTTATAGGTGTAGTACCTATGGATGAAATGATATATGAGTATGATTCTTCAGGAATACCATTAGTTAACTTACCTGAGGATTCGAAGGCTAAGATAGCTATAAATGATATAATGGCTAAATTAGAGTTAAATTAGGCTTAAGGGGGGAAAAAACTATGGCATTTAAGATGTCTGTTCAAAAATATTCTGGAAAGATATCAGAAGTAGAAATAGGGAAAGGGGAAAAAGCGATAAAAATAGGTGGAGAAAGTACTTTACCATTTTATAGCTTTGATGGAAATACTGGAAATACTCAAAAAGTAGGAGTAGAAATGTTAGACGTTTATCCAGAGGGATGGACTAATGAATTTAAAGAAATGTATAAAGATGTTTGTGATTGTCCAGTAAAATGGGCTAAATACATAGAGGAAAATTTAAAAGCAGACTTTATATGTTTAAAGCTTGAAAGTTCTGATCCAAATGGACTTGATAGAAGTCCAGAAGAATGTGCTGAAGTTGCTAAAAATGTAGTTGAATCAGTTAGCCTACCTGTTGTTATAGCAGGGTGTGGAAATCATGAAAAAGATGCTAAGGTATTTGAAAAAGTATCTCAAGCTGTTGATGGAAATAACTGTTTATTTTTAGCGGCTACAGAAGATAACTATAAGGCAGTTGGAGCTGCAACTACTATGGCATATAGTCACAAAGTAGTAGCTGAATCTTCTGTTGATATAAACCTAGCTAAACAATTAAACGTATTATTAACTCAATTAGGTGTTAAACCTGAGAATATAGTTATGCAAATTGGATGCTCTGCTGTTGGCTATGGATATGAGTATGTTGCATCTACTATGGATAGAATTAGACTTGCTGCATTTGGTCAAAATGATAAAACATTACAAATGCCTATAGTAACTCCGGTTTCATTTGAAACTTGGCATGTTAAAGAATCTATAGCAAGTATTGAAGACGAACCACAATGGGGTCCGGCAGAACAAAGAGGTATAAATATGGAAGTGTCTACTGCAACAAGTGCTTTAGTTGGTGGAGCAAATGCAGTTATACTTCGTCATCCAAAATCAGTAGAAACTATAAAAGAATTAGTTAGTGCATTATCTTAATTAAATTGTAAGGTTAGGGGGAAAAATAATGGCATTAAAAGCTTTAGATATATTTAAATTAACACCAAAGAAAAACTGTAAGGACTGTGGATTTCCAACTTGTATGGCTTTCTCTATGAAAGTTGCTTCAGGAGCGGTAGAAGTAAGTAAGTGTCCACATATGTCTGATGATGCAATAGCAAAATTATCAGAAGCAACAGCTCCTTTAATGAGAGCTTTAAAAGTAGGAAGCGGAACTTCTGAATATGAATTAGGTGCTGAAACAGTATTATTTAGACACGAAAAAACATTAGTAAATAGAAATAGATATGCAGTAGCATTTGATGATTCTATGACTAATGAACAAATAGATTTTAAAATAGCTAACATAAAAGCTGTTAACTATATAAGAATAGGCGAAGAAATGAAAGCTGAAATGATAGTTTTAGAATACCGTGATAATAAAGAAGGATTCTTAAACTTAGTAAATAGAGTTAATGAAAGTGGATTAGATGTAACTCACATAATAGTATGTGAAGACGTAGATATATCTAAAGAAGCTATAGAAATATTAAAAGATAAAAAACCAGTAGTTTATGGAGCTAATAAAGAAAACTACAAGGGAATGGTTGAATTAGTAAAAGACCTTAAATTAGCTTTAGGTGTAAAGGCTGCTAACTTAGAAGAGTTATATGCTACAATAGAAGCAATTCAAGGATTAGGATATAGAGAGTTAATATTAGATGTAACTGGAGAAAATATAAAAGATACATTTACAAATGCTGTTCAAGTTAGAAGAATAGCTTTAAAAGAACAAGACAGAACATTTGGATACCCATCAATAGTATTTGCAAATAAACTATCAAATAATGATCCACAAATGGAAGTGGCCCTATCATCAATGTTTACAATAAAATATGGATCTATAATAGTAATAGATGACATAGATTACTCAAAAGCATTACCATTATTCGCATTAAGACAAAATATATATACTGACCCACAAAGACCAATGAGAGTAGAACCAAAAGTATATTCAATGAATAATGCAGATGAAAATTCACCAGTAATGGTTACTGTTGACTTTGCATTAACATACTTCATAGTATCTGGAGATATAGAAAGATCTAAAGTTCCAGTATATTTAGCAATACCAGATGCAGGAGGATATTCTGTATTAACTGCTTGGTCAGCAGGTAAATTTAGTGGAAGTAGCATAGCTAAATTTATAAAAGAAAGTAAAATAGAAGATATGACTAAGAATAGAGATTTAATAATACCAGGAAAAGCTGCTGTATTAAAAGGAGATATAGAGGATAATTTACCTGGATGGAATGTAATAATAGGAACAGAAGAATCTATGGAAATACCGAAGTTCTTAAAAGAGTATAAAGCTAAGCAAGATGAAGCTGTAGCAAATGCATAGTATATAAATTCAAATTGTAACTAAATATTATTTAACTACTGTTACAAAATATAATAAGTAATTTATAGGGGGGATAAATCAAATGGAAAAGTTTATGATAATAGGTGAAAGAATACACTGTATATCACCAATAATAAGAAAAGCTTTAGCTGAGAGAAATCCTGAACCAATACTAAAAAGAGCTAAGGAGCAATTAGAAGCTGGCGCACACTATATAGATTTTAACATAGGTCCTGCCGAAAGAGATGGAGAAGAGTTAATGACTTGGGGAGTTCAATTACTACAAAAAGAGTTTAATAATGTTCCTTTAGCTTTAGATACTGCAAATAGAAAAGCTATAGAAGCAGGACTTAAAGTATATAATAGAACTCATGCAAAACCAATAATAAACTCAGCTGATGCAGGTTCAAGATTAGATTTAATAGATTTAGCAGGCGAATATGAAGCTAAGGTTATAGCTTTATGTGCTAAAGAAGGTATACCAAAAGATAATGATGAGCGTATGGCTTACTGCCAAGAAATGTTAGAGAGGGGTCTAATGGCGGGATTAGAGCCTGAAGATATGCTATTTGATCCATTATGCTTAGTTATAAAAGGAATGCAGGATAAGCAAGCAGAAGTTTTAGAAGCTATAAGAATGATGACTGAAATGGGATTATTAACTACAGGAGGACTATCTAATGTATCTAATGGATGCCCAAAACATGTAAGACCAATACTTGACAGTGCATTTTTAGCAATGGCTATGGCAAATGGATTTAGTTCAGCTATAGCAAATCCTTGTGATGAACAATTAATGAGAACAGTAAAATCTTGTGACATAATAAGAGGAGCGTCTCTATATGCAGACTCATTCTTAGAGTTAAATGAAGGTTCATTTGCATTTAACGTATAAGATATAAAAATATAATTGAAGAAGTCTAAAAAGGGGGAAATATAGAGTGAACTTATATAATATAATTTTTACGGGATCAGAGCAAGCTTTAGAAGCTGCAAGGGGATTATTAAATCAAGCGATAGAATCAAATGGAAGAGATCATAAAGTAGCATTCCCTGATACTGCATACTCATTACCTTGCATATATGCAGCTACAGGAAAAAAAATGAACTGTTTAGGAGACTTAGAAGGTGCCCTTGAAATAGTAGAAAGCTTAATAAATAAAATTCATTTATTAGAACATGCCTTAAATTCAGGTTTAGCTACAGCGCTTGCAGCTGAAGTTATAGAAGCTATAAAATATGCAACTAGTGATGCTCCATACAGTGAGCCGTGTGCAGGTCATATAACTGATCCTATAATAAGATCACTTGGTGTTCCACTAGTTACAGGAGATATACCAGGGGTTGCAGTTATTCTTGGAGAATGTCTAGATTCTGAAACTACAGCTAAAATAATAAAAGATTACCAATCTAAAGGTTTACTTACTTTCTTAGTTGGTAAAGTAATAGATCAAGCTATAGAGGCTGGAGTAAAAATGGGGCTAGAACTAAGGGTTATACCTTTAGGTTATGATGTAACATCTGTTATACATGTTGTATCTGTTGCAGTAAGAGCCGCATTAATATTTGGAAATTTAACTCCAGGAGATTTACCAGGATTATTAGAATATACTGCTAAGAGGGTTCCAGCATTTGTAAATGCATTTGGACCACTAAGTGAATTAGTTGTATCTGCTGGAGCTGGAGCTATAGCTTTAGGATTCCCAGTTATAACTGATCAAACAGTTTCAGAAGTACCAATGAAATTATTAACTCAAAAGGATTATGATAAGTTTGTAGCCACTTCATTAGAAGCTAGAGGAATAAAAATAAAAATAACAGATATACCAATACCTGTATCATTTGCAGCTGCATTTGAAGGTGAAAGAATTAGAAAGAACGACATGTTTGCTGAATTTGGTGGAAATAAAACTGAAGCTTGGGAACTTGTTATAAAGAGAGAATTAAGTGAAGTTGAAGACCATAAAATATCAGTAATAGGTCCTGATATAGATGAAGTAGAAACAAATGGAGTAGTAAGATTACCACTTGCTATTATAGTTAACATAGCTGGTAAATCAATGCAAGATGACTTTGAACCAGTTCTTGAAAGAAGATTACATTATTTTTTAAACTATATAGAAGGTGTAATGCATGTTGGTCAAAGAGATATGTCTTGGATAAGAATATCTAAAGATGCTTATGAAAAAGGATTTAGATTAGAGCATATAGGAGAAGTTTTATATGCTAAAATGAGAGATGAATTTGAGTCTGTTGTTGATAAGTGCGAAATAACAATAGTAACAGATTCTCAAAAAGTTTCTGAATTAAAATCTCAAGCTATAACTAGATATGATGCTAGAGATGAAAGATTAGCTTCATTAGTAGATGAAAGCGTTGAAGAATTTTATTCTTGTAACCTTTGCCAATCTTTCGCACCAGCACATGTTTGTGTTGTCACTCCTGAAAGACTTGGACTTTGTGGAGCCGTTTCATGGCTGGATGCAAAAGCAACCAATGAACTGGATCCAAACGGCCCATGTCAGATCATCACCAAGGAGCGCCCGATCGATGTAAATCTGGGCTCTTACGAGGATGTTGATGAAGCAGTA
>OLNE01002252.1_pt1 | contig 12326 bp, 10 predicted proteins | sample 1672431 | NCBI WGS metagenome assembly OLNE01 (sample SAMEA3136685, study PRJEB25190) | human gut metagenome | reverse complement strand
ACTTCGAGGGTGGATGCTACGCTAAGGTTATCAACCTTGACAAAGAGTCTGAGCCGGACATCTACAATGCGATCAAGAGAAACGCTCTTCTTGAGAACGTAACACTTGATGCTGAGGGCAAGATCGACTTCGCTGACAAGAGCGTAACAGAGAACACACGTGTTTCTTATCCGATCAACCACATCGAGAACATTGTTCGCCCTGTATCTTCTGCACCGGCAGCGAAAGAGGTTATCTTCCTGTCCGCAGATGCATTCGGCGTACTTCCTCCAGTATCTATCCTGACACCGGAGCAGACACAGTACTACTTCCTTTCCGGATTCACAGCTAAGCTTGCTGGTACAGAGCGTGGAATCACAGAGCCTACTCCTACATTCTCCGCATGCTTCGGACAGGCATTCCTTGAGCTTCATCCGACAAAATATGCTGAGGAGCTCGTTAAGAGAATGGAGAAGAGTGGTGCGAAAGCATACCTCGTTAACACAGGATGGAATGGAACTGGAAAACGTATCTCCATCAAAGATACTCGTGGTATCATCGATGCTATCCTTGACGGATCTATCCTTAAAGCTCCGACAAAGAAGATCCCATTCTTCAACTTCGAGGTTCCGACAGAGCTTCCGGGCGTAGATCCTGCAATCCTTGACCCACGTGACACATATGCAGATGCTGCAGAGTGGGAGACAAAGGCTAAAGATCTTGCTGCAAGATTCGTTAAGAACTTTGCTAAATATGAAGGAAATGCAGCTGGTAAAGCACTCGTTGCAGCCGGCCCGCAGGCATAATCAGTCATTCCAACTGAATACAGATCGTAGATTTAACCGGGAGCGGATTTATCCGCTCCCGGTTTTTTGACAAACAACTGAGGATCTATTATTTGATATAGAACTGTGCAGTGCGAAGCATGTTTCCAGACATGGAATAAACAGAAAGTTGAAGATATCTACCTGTAAAATAAAAAACTTTGGCTTGACTAACAAAGGGCATATGGTGTATCCTTTCTGAGAAGTTAAGCGGGAGACCCGTAAGACTGCAAAAATTCTCTTTGCACTGCATTACATTCGAACAGGATGCGAGATCAACAGTACAAACTGAGCAGGCGATGCTTTTCGGAATCGAAAATATTTATCCGAAGGCATGGGGCCGGGCCGCAGGAAGCGGCAGCGGATATGGAATGTGACTTTGCTTTCAGACATATCTGCGGGACAGTGTATGTTTCGCAGGTATGTCTTTATTACTGCAAAATATGGGTGGAACAGAAGGTAGAAGCTGGGATATCCATATATAGAAAAGAAAGAACACCGGCGGAAAATCGCACTGCAGCGAGTAGTGAAGAAACCGTCGGTTTTTTCACGGAAAATGTTGTGCCATAAGAAGAACCTGATCATATATTTAAAAGGAGGTCCTGTTTATGGAACACACAGAAAACAAAACAATTATACATGATACAGAAAAAACAGCTTCATGGGAACAGCAGACAGCAATGAAGGTATCCGGGATCAGTATTCTGGTAAACCTTTTATTATCTGTATTTAAACTGATCGCAGGTATTGTGGCACATTCAGGAGCGATGATCTCGGATGCCATTCATTCTGCATCCGATGTGGGAAGCACCTTCATCGTGATCATCGGTGTCCGTCTTTCTACAAAGAAATCAGACAAAGAGCACCAGTACGGACATGAAAGAATGGAGTGTGTTTCTTCCATTGTCCTTGCAGGAATGCTGCTTGTCACTGGTCTCGGGATCGGAATTACCGGTGCCCGTGATATCGTAAAAAGCACATCCGGTGGAACCATTGCCATTCCGGGAACACTTGCACTGATTGCAGCAGTGGTATCCATTGTGGTAAAAGAGTGGATGTTCTGGTATACAAGAGGTGCTGCAAAGAAGATCAATTCAGGAGCCCTGATGGCAGATGCATGGCACCATCGTTCAGATGCACTTTCCTCTATCGGAGCGTTTGTCGGCATCTTCGGTGCAAGACTGGGATACCCGATCCTGGACCCGATCGCCAGTATCGTGATCTGCGTTATGATCGCCAAGGCATCGATCGACATTTTCAGGGATGCCATTGACAAGATGGTAGATCATTCCTGTGATGCAAAAACTGAGGAATTCATGAAGAGAGAGATCCTCAAGGTACCGGGCGTCAGAAGAGTAGACCTTCTTAAAACCCGTCTTTTCGGATCCAAGATGTATGTGGATATCGAGATCGCAGCAGATGGAAATATTTCCCTTTTTGATGCACATGATATTGCGGAAAATGTACATCATACGATCGAGAATAAATTCAAAGATGTAAAGCACTGTATGGTGCATGTAAATCCGATCAACGGATAAAAAACAAGCTGCCGGAGCGACTGTGATCGTCATCCGGCGGCTTGTTTTTGTATAGAGAAACACCCGGTAGGGGAGCTACCGGGTGTTTCGAGGGGAGTATAAATAATTAAATAAGGGGTTATGTAAAAAAAATTTTTGAAGGGTAAATTCTTTTTACAAGAATGATTATAATATAAACTGGAAAAAAAAGCAATATGATTTTGGCGAATAATCTCCAAACTTTTTGGGATACTATTTCCTGTAATAAAAAGCGGCAGAAAGCTTCGGAAAGCCGTAAAATCAACTTCATCAGGAGGTAATTCAAATGGCGAAAAATTACGAAACAGACAGAAATGAGTCTAATTATGCAGGAAAAAATCACGGGGAAAGTGCTTCCAGAAACTGCGGAAAAAACAGCTCTAAGAACAGTTCGGGAAATTCTTCCAGAAACAGTTCCAAAAGCAGCTACGGAAACAAAATTTCCGATGAATATGATTCTGAGAAGGACAGAGGCTCTGACAGATATTAAAGGATAAGAAAAGCGGGAAAAGTCAGAGATGGCTTTTCCCGCTTAAATACATATAAGGGAACATTCACCCGGAAGCTTCCATATAATATACCAAAAAGAGGAGATTTTTTCCATGTTTCAGATCGAAACTATCTCTGCAAAAATGCTGGATTATTATGTGGAGCGCAGCGACGCTGTTATCATAGATCTCCGGGATCCTGCCGCCTACAGAAAGGGACATGTCCGGAACGCGGTAAATATTCCATACAGAGAGCTGGAGGAATATCTTGAGAGAAAACAGGATCAGAAATATCGTTTTCCCAAAGATAAGCTGCTGATATTTTACTGCGACCGCGGCGGCGCCAGCATGCAGGCTGCCCGGAGCCTGGCAAGACAGGGCTGTCGTACCAGGTCCGTGATCGGTGGATTTGCAGCCTACAGAGGGAGAAATCTTGTGCGCGGATAAAAAAAGCGGACGATATCAAAATAGATTGCGAATGCATATCTGTAACAAATCTTGTATTTTAAAGGAAATCATGATAATGTAAAGAACAGAGATAAAAAACAACACAAATTACAAGGAGAAAAGCTTATGAAATATATGTTTGCGTCCGATGTACATGGTTCGGCATATTACTGCCGGAAAATGCTGGAAGCATATGACAAGGAGAAGGCGGAGAGACTGGTGCTTCTGGGAGATCTGCTTTATCACGGACCAAGAAATGACCTTCCGAAGGAATACGCACCAAAGGAAGTCATCCGCCTTTTAAATGAGAGAAAAAACCAGATCTATGCAGTACGCGGAAACTGTGAGGCAGAGGTGGATCAGATGGTCCTGGACTTCCCGGTTATGGCAGATTACTGTATCCTTGCCATCGAAGGAAAAACGATGTACGCCACACACGGTCATATCTATAATAAGGATAATCTTCCGCCGATGATGGACGGAGATATTCTGATCCACGGTCATACACATGTGCTGAAGGCAGAAAATATGGGGAATTATATCCTTCTGAACCCAGGTTCCGTATCCATTCCAAAGGAAGGTAACCCGCCGACCTATGCGATCCTTGAGAACGGAATTTTTACCATTAAAGATTTTGAAGGAAATACAGTACGGGAGATCACTTTATGAATCTGTGGGAATTAACGGCGCCCTGTCATTTTGGAACAGAGGCGGTGCTGAAGCGTGAAATACTGGATCTTGGCTATGAAGTGACCAGGGTGGAAGACGGAAGAGTAACCTTTGAGGCTGATGCCCAGGGTGTGGCAGACGCCAATCTGTTCCTTCGTACCACAGAACGTGTGCTTCTGAAAATAGGCGAAGTAAAGGCCGAGACTTTTGATGAGCTTTTTGAAAAGACCAAGGCTCTCCCATGGGAGAATTACATACCGAAAAACGGTAAATTCTGGGTAGCCAAGGCAAACTCCATCAAAAGTAAGCTTTTCAGTCCATCTGATATCCAGTCCATTATGAAAAAAGCCATTGTAGAGCGTCTCAAAGGCATCTACGGGATTTCCTGGTTTCCGGAAGATGGTCCGGAATTTCCTATCCGTGTGGCCTTTATGAAAGACGTAGCTCTGATCGGAATCGACACTTCAGGAGTATCCCTCCATAAGAGAGGGTATCGCCAGATGACTGTCAAGGCACCTATCACCGAGACGCTTGCCAGTGCTCTTTTGATGCTCACTCCCTGGAAAAAGGACCGTATTCTTGTCGATCCGTTCTGCGGAAGCGGCACCTTTCCTATTGAGGCGGCAATGATGGCAGCGGATATGGCGCCGGGACTGAATCGTCATTTTCTGGCCGAGAGCTGGGAGCATCTGATCCCGAAGGAATGCTGGGAGGATGCAAGAGAAGAAGCCAGAGAACGTGTGAATCTTGATATTGAAACCGATATCCAGGGCTTTGATATCGATGCAGCTGCCATCAAGGCAGCACGCGCCAACGCAAAAATGGCAGGAGTGGACAGACTGATCCATTTCCAGCAGCGCCCGGTCAGTGAACTCCGCCATTCCAAACCCTTTGGTTTTATCGTGACAAATCCGCCATATGGTGAGCGGATCGAAGAAAAATCCAATCTCCCTGCACTGTACCGTGAGATCGGTGAAAGCTATAAGGGGCTGGATCGCTGGTCCATGTATCTGATCACTGCCTATGACAAGGCAGAGAATGACATCGGCCGAAAGGCAGATAAAAACCGTAAGATCTATAACGGAATGATGAAAACCTACTATTACCAGTTTCTTGGACCACGTCCGCCGAAGAAAGGAAGTATTAAAGAATGAAAAAGATCATTTTTGCTACCGGAAATGAGGATAAAATGAAGGAGATCCGAAAGATACTTGCGGATCCTTCTCTGGAGATCCTTTCCCTGAAGGATGCCGGGATCCATGCGGATATTGATGAAAATGGAAAAAGCTTTGAAGAAAATGCCATGATCAAGGCAGAAGCAATCAGTAAAATGACCGGCGAGATCGTTCTGGCAGATGATTCCGGTCTGGAGATCGACTATCTGAACAAAGAGCCGGGAATCTATTCCGCACGCTATATGGGTGAGGATACTTCTTATCATATTAAAAACGCAAACCTGATCCAGCGTCTGGAAGGTGTACCTGATGAGAAACGTACTGCACGTTTTGTATGTGCTATTGCGGCAGCTTTCCCGGATGGCAGAAGAAAGACAGTCCGTGCTGCCATGGAAGGCCGCATCGGCTACGAGGAAAAAGGGGAGAATGGCTTTGGCTATGACCCGATCTTTTATCTTCCGGAATATGGCTGTACTTCCGCAGAGCTTTCCATGGAAGAAAAGAACAGGATCAGCCATCGTGGAAAAGCTCTTTGCCTTATAAAGGAAGAGCTTGTATGAAGGTGCTGATCGTAAGCGATACTCACGGAAGAGATGAAAACCTGGAGATCGCGATAAATCGGGAGGCTCCTTTTGACATGCTGGTACATTGCGGAGATGTGGAAGGCAGAGAATTTTATATCGAAGCCCTTGCAGAATGTCCCTGCAGTATTGTGTCCGGAAATAATGATTTTTTCTCGGATCTTCCGAGAGAAGATGTGATCGAGGTCGAGGGAAATAAGATCCTGGTAACTCACGGTCATTACTACGGTGTATCCATGGCCTTTGATCAGCTGGCAGAAGCTGCCCGCTCAAGGGGATGCAATGCGGCTTTTTTCGGACATATCCACGTACCGGTTGTTGAAAAGGAAGCAGGTGTGCTTCTGGTAAATCCCGGAAGTCTGGCTTATCCCAGACAACGGGGACGCCGTCCAAGCTATGCAGTAATGGAGACAGATGGAAAGGGCGAAATGCACGTAGAGATCCGTTACCTCTGATTCCGGCAGAAAAAACAAATAAACTGTCATAATTGATAAAATTTGTGCCAATATTCAGCATATATTAGTCAAAAACGATTGCGAAAGTCAGCTATGTGCTATATAATGAACAAGTAGTTTTTTTTAGTAATATAGAGCATTCTTTCGGGTACTGACCATGAATGGGTCTCGTTCCTGAGAATGCAGCAGAGCGGAATGAGAAGGTCCGCTTTACATAAATGAAGGGGGAAAATACGCATGACTGCGGTTATTATAGGGAGTATCGGCTTTTTATGCTGCTTCCTGTATGATCATAACAGTATCCGATTGAAAAAAAGCTTTCTTCATCCGTTTTTTAGCATAGGATGTTTCCTGATCGCAGTGTCAACAGGTCTGGTGATCCGGAGCTGCTGGCCGCGGCGGGGAAGTTCTTTTTTTATTTCTGCTGTTTTTCTGACAGCAGCGATCCTGTTTCTGGGACTGTTGATCTATACATTGTTTTTTGCGCTGCCCTTTGATGAGACATATGTCAAAGAAAATCATGAAAGGCTGGCCTATACAGAGGGTGTTTATGCACTCTGCCGACATCCTGGCGTTCTGTGGTTCGCCGGATTTTATTTTTGCCTGGCCGGATTTCTGGGATCCGGGAAGGCAATGGGGGCTTTTGGGGTCCTTATTGTGTGGAATATATTGTACATTTTTTACCAGGACAGGATCGTGTTTCCGGAAACATTCAGTAATTACGGAGCGTATCAGCAGACAACTCCCTTTCTGATCCCAGACCGAAACAGTACAGCTGCCTGCATAAAAACATGGCGAAAAGGGGGGAAAAGGCGGTGAGTCTTGGCGAAAAGCTTCGAAAACAGCAGTATGATGCTATCTGGAAAGAATATTGCGGATTTCTTGATCTGACAATGCAGGATTACATGAAGATCCAGAATCGTCTGATGGAAGAGCAGATCCAGCTCTGGTCAGACTGTGAACTGGGCAAAAGCATTCTGAAGGGCAGGAGACCGTCCGGGATCGACGAGTTCCGTCGGCTGGTACCTCTTACCACTTATGAGGATTATGCGGATATGCTCCTCCAGAAGAGAAGTGAAACTCTTCCGGGGAATCCGATCATCTGGATACAGACGACCTGGGAAGGCGGACGCCATCCGATAAAGGTAGCACCATACACAAGAAGTATGCTGGATACCTACAGGAACAATGTAGTTGCCTGCCTCATATTAGCTACAAGCCGTGAAAAGGGCAAATTTGATGTGGAGGAAACGGACAAGATCCTTTACGGACTGGCACCGTTGCCTTTTGCTACCGGCCTTTTTCCACTGGCGCTGAAAGAAGATATCGACATCCGTTTTCTTCCGGAAGTGGAAGATGCGGTAAATATGAGCTTTGGTGAGCGGAACAAAGAGGGCTTCAAGATGGCCATGAAACAGGACGTGGAATTTTTCTTCGGACTTGGAAGTGTGGCCTATGCAGTAAGCCAGAGCCTCACCGGAAGCGTATCATCAGGAAAAAGCAAAACCTCCTTTTCGGAACTTCTGCAGTATAAACCAAAGATGCTGAAAAGGATCCTGAATGCCAAAAAGATCTGTAAGAAGGAGAAACGGGAGCTTCTTCCGAAAGACCTTTTTCACCTGAAGGGATTTATGGTGGCAGGAACCGACAACCAGTGCTATAAGGATGATCTGGAGGAAATGTGGGGAGTTCGGCCCATGGAGCTTTTTGCAGGAACGGAACCTTCCATTATAGGAACCGAGACCTGGACCAGGAACGGAATGTACTTTTTCCCGGATACCTGCTTTTATGAATTTATCACCGAAAAGGATATGCTCCATAATTATGAGGATCCCACGTTCACTCCTCCGACCTATCTTATGGATGAGGTTGTTCCCGGGGAGAAATATGAGCTTGTGATCACTGTGTTGAAGGGCGGAGCCTTTGCCAGGTACCGTGTGGGAGATATGTATCGATGCGTGGGTCTTACCAACCAGGAGGATCGGACACAGATCCCAAGATTTGAGTACATAGACCGTGTTCCGTGGATCATTGATATCGCAGGCTTTACCAGGATTTCGGAAAATGGTATCAAAAGTGTGATCCAGCTGTCCGGGCAGCCGGTTACGGATTGGATCGCAGTGAAAGAATATAATGAGAAAAAACGCCCATATCTGCATCTTTATATAGAAGTAAAAAAAGAAGCGCTGATGTATCAGGCTATGAGCACGGATATTCTGAAAGAACTTCTGACCACGTATTTCAAATATATCGATCAGGATTACCGGGATCTGAAGAAAATCCTGGGAATGGATCCCCTTGTGGTGACCATCCTGCGCTGTGGTACCTTTCATCTGTATGAGTCCAGAAAAGGACGGAAACCACGGCATATGAGCACTCCTTATTATGAGGTGGCGGAACTTTTGAGACTGCAGGATGAAATCGGATTCGGGAATATGAGGAAGTAACTATGGAAAGCTATATATCATTTTCAATCATTTCAGTTTTTTTCTATACATTTATGATACTGACTCTTCTGGCTGGTAAGCGCAGCCGGATCATCAACAGTTTCATGTGTGTGCTGGGAGGAATGCTCTGCTGGACGTTGGGCTCTTTTCTGATGCGTATGGAGGCAGGACCCTCTTACATCCTGTGGTATTATGTGTCTCTGGCCGGAATCCTGTTTCTGCCATATTTTTACTATGTGTTCATCAGTGAATTCATGGGAGTGCGTATGGGCAGAAAAAGCAAGATCCCATTGCTTTTGATGCTGCTGCTTTTTGCAATCAACATCCCGGGCGGGATCATCCTGCGCTGGCCGGATCTGATCCGTAAAAACGGTGGTGCGCATTTTGTTTATAAGATCACACCCTGGTTCCTTCTGTTCTTTGTGGTGGCAGGAATCACCATTATTCAGATCTTTATCACCATGTACCGCGGATGCCGGAGACATCCCGGATACCGCAAACAGATCGAACCGATCCTTGTGGGGATACTGATCATTTTTGTGGGAAACCTTGCGCTGGCAGTGCCGGTATTTTCCGGATTCCCCATCGATATTGTCAGCGGTCTGATCAATGCTGTCCTGATGCTTTATGCACTGACCAGAAGACGGCTGTTCCAGATGCGCCGTCTTGCGTCAGATGGGGTTTGCTTTGGTGTGGGCGTGGTCCTGACGGTAGTACTGTTTATCAATCTTTCACCGTACCTGATGAGTTATATCCGAATGCTGCTCCCTGCAGCCAGTGAGTATCATGTGCTGATCTTTTCTTTCGTTTTTCTTATATCTGCATGGCTGGTCACAGTGCTGTGGAAATGTCTGATGAACAATGTTTTTATCAAAAAAGAGATCCAGCAGTCTCAGGAGCTGAAAGATTTCAGCCAGTCAGTATCCAGGACACTCCGGGTAGGAGAGATCCTGCGCAATACGGTAAATGTGTTGAAGGAAACTACCAATGCAGGACGGATCTATATTTGTCTGAGAGACAAAAAATCAGGGGAATATCAGGCTGTTTACAGCAACCGTCCGTTGAACGATCTGACCTTTTCACTGAAAGCGGATAATCCGGTGGTCACCTGGCTTACCAGAAATGAGGACTGTGTGGTGATCCGGGATTTTCGTTCTTCCACAGCCTACAAATCCATGTGGGAGTCGGAAAAACATATGTTTTCAGAGCTGGGTATCGAATACTGTGCAGGTCTTCGCCAGAATGATGATCTGGCCGGGATTATTGCGATTTCCGGTGACGGACACAGAAATCTGAACCATAATGATCTGGCCATGCTGTCTTCGGTCAGTTCGGTAGCTTCCATTGCCATCAAAAATGCCAGACTTTATGAGGCGGCATGGACTGAGGCAAGGACCGATGAACTGACGGGCCTTCTGAACCGGAAATATTTTTATGAGATCCTGGATGAGGAATACGAAAAAAATAAAGAGGGTTCGCTTGCACTGATCCTGTTCAATATTGATGATTTCAAGCTGTACAATCAGCTGTACGGAAATCAGCAGGGAGATGTTGCACTTCGAAAGGTGGCAGATATCATCCAGGCAAGTGTGGGAGAACAGGGATATGTGGCACGTCACAGTGCCAAGGAATTTGCGGTCCTGATGCCAAATTACGATATTTTTTCCGCCAGAAATCTGGCAGAATCCATACAGAAGCAGATCCTGCATATGCGCAACGATTCTGCAGACTACAAGCTGAAGATCCTTACGGTAAGCGTGGGGATCAGTGCGGCGCCTTATGCGGCACGCTCAGCAAAGGAGCTCCTGGATAATGCGGATCTGGCAGTATATCATGTAAAGCGCAGCGGTAAAAACGGCATCGAGATTTTTGACACCATGCTGAAGGAAAGCCTGGATGAAGAAAATGCGGGTAAGAAATCCGATCATGAACATATTTATCAGTCCTATGAATCCACGATCTATGCGCTGACTGCAGCCATTGATACCAAAGATCATTATACCTTCGGACATTCCAACAATGTGGCTTATTACGCAACAAGTCTTGCGAAGGCGCTGAACTATACAACGGAAATGGTGGAGATCATCCGTCAGGCGGCGCTTCTTCATGATGTTGGAAAGATCGGGATCCCGGAGCATATCCTGAACAAGGAAGGCAAGCTTACGGATGAAGAGTATGAGATCATGAAAGGTCATGTGGAGGCGTCCATCGGGATCATCCGTCACCTTCCGTCGCTGGATTATGTTATCCCTGCGGTTATCGGTCATCACGAACGTTATGACGGAAACGGCTATCCAAGGAGGATCGCGGGAGAAGATATCCCGGCATCTGCAAGGATCCTCTGCATCGCAGATTCCTTTGATGCCATGACATCCAAACGTTGTTATAAGGAACTGATGCCAGTGGAAAAAGCTCTTCGGATCATAAGAGAAGAGGAAGGAAAACAGTTCGATCCGGATATGGCGGAGGTATTTATCCACATATTTCGGGAAGGAAAGATCCATCTGGCAGAACCGGCGGAGCTGAAACGGGAAGAAAAAGCATAAAGAATATTAAGATTACGGGTCTGACAAGCTATGTCAGACCCGTTTTTGTGAAGAATATGAAGAAAGCTTTATTTATCATCTCCGGTAAGGCGAAGTACATCCCGGATCTCATCCACATTCATATCCAGGATCACGGCAAGCTCATCAATGGTGAATTTGGTGGCGTCATCATCGTCTGTGAGTTCTTTAACCGCAGCCTCGAGGTTTTCTACCTTGGATACCAGATAGTCGTCACGGAATTTCTGTTGTGTCTGTTCCTCAATGGCATGAAGGATCCCACTGCGGATACGACCACGCATCCAGGTATCGTTTTTCTCCTGTGGGGCTGTCTCTTTGAGAGACGCCAGAAGGGCCAGATTTGCCTCCTGAATGAGATCGGCCAGGTGGATTTCCTCACAGTTCAGTTCAGCGGCCATCTGGGCTGCCTGAGCCATGTAGAACTGTGTCAGTGCACCTTCGGCAGCAGTGTCTCCCTTTGCAAAGGCCTGAAAGAGGGACGCAAGATCATCCGGATCAAGTCCTTCCGGGGAAAAGCTTTCCATATAGTCATTGAGATAAGCCTGTTCCTCGGCAGTAAGAGCAGCACGGGTACCCGGAAGCTCTTCCTTGTCGCTGGATTCAGATGAAACAGCATCTGCTCTGGCAGCACCGGTGCCTTCATCGGCGCCTTCGATGGTGATCCCTTTTAATTTGAGATACTGCAGGATCTTTACAAGCTGTGAAGTGCTCAGATCCGATTCATCGAAATGGTCACGGATCTGCTGCTGGGAGAGCTGCTTATTGTTTTCCTCAGCGATGGCACAGATGTCATTAAGCTTCTGCTGAAATAATTTTATATCCATGTAAAAACATCTCCTTATTATTTGCTTTTTTTCTTGACTTTAATTATGGTTTCATGATACCATAAGCCAGTCGCAAATGACAAGAAAACCTTTAAATAGGCGGAAAAAACGTGAAAAAAAGTTTTTTTAAAAAAATTCAAAAAAGGTGTTGACATTTGTAGATTGCTATAATATAATATCACTTGTCGTCAGGCAGGAAACGAAAACGAAACACAAACGAAGACGACAACAACTTAATAAAAACCATAAGTAAATGGTACATCGGGGTGTGGCTCAGCTTGGCTAGAGCGCCTGGTTTGGGACCAGGAGGCCGCAGG
>OLNE01002250.1_pt1 | contig 12329 bp, 8 predicted proteins | sample 1672431 | NCBI WGS metagenome assembly OLNE01 (sample SAMEA3136685, study PRJEB25190) | human gut metagenome | reverse complement strand
TTGAGCAGAAAGGAAATCAGTCTATGACAAAAGAGTACGGGAGGTGTCGCTGATGCGGCTTGCCGCCGCACAAATCGCATAACCGGACTAATACGGCATGAAAGCAGTTTTCTGCACCCGCCTGCCCTTTCTGCTGTTTCATTGCGCCTATTGAGCACCTATGAAGGTTTTGAAGCCTTTATAGGTGCTTTTTGTCATCCATGGCACTTCTTCGCCGTGGGCTGCCGCTCTCCGCCGCCCTTCGTTCTGGAAGGAACATCCACCCGAACAGAACGAAAGGAGCGCAGCATGAGCCGCGAAAAAAATTTTTTGAGAAATTTCCGAAAAAATGGCCAAAAGGGGCATTTGGAAAACCAGTAAGGGGTGAAAGGGGAAACCACGACCTGCCTTCCGGCGCGAAGGGAGGTGAGAAAATGGACCTTGAACACCATTACCGGCACAAGCAGCACGCCTTCGATGCGTTCTGCAAAAGGACCATCCGAAATGAGTCTGCTAACGCTTTCCGTCAGGTTCGCGTCCAGCAGGACCGCTTCGTGTCCCTGAGCGATCTGCCGGAGGAGGGCAGCGAGGCGCTTGCGACCTATGACCTCTATCCGTGGGAATACACATCCTTCCCCGTGGACGGCGATGTGATCCTCATTAAGGACGACAGGCTGGCTGACGCGCTGACTGTTTTGCCCCAGAGCCTCCGGGATATCTTTCTGATGTACTGGTTCCTGGAGCTGGCAGACCGGGAGATCGGCGAGAAGCTGAATCTGTCCCGGAGAACGGTCAACAACCGCAGGCAGCAGGCCTACGAGCTGCTGAGAAAGCTGATGGGAGGTGACGCAAATGAGTAAGCACAAGCTGATCCCGTATCCGGTGATCGCCGCCGCTGTGCGGGGCGACCCAGAGGCGGTGAACCAGGTGCTGGATCACTATTCCGGCTACATAGCGGCTCTGTCCATGCGCAGAGGGTATGACCAGAACGGGAACCCCTGCCTTGCAGTGGACGAGGAGATCCGCCGCCGGATCGAGACGAAGCTGATCGTCGCCATCCTGAGTTTCGACCTGAACTGAACCCAGGCGGGATCTGACCGCGCGCACCCCTTTCCGCGCGGCTGAGCCCTTTGCTCCTTGACAAAGAAAGCCCGGCAAATCCCGGTGCAGCATAGAGCAGACGGATACATTCCCGTCTGTGCGGAGCTATACGGCCGGTGCGCCATGACCCTTCAACGAGGCGAGCGATATCCACCAGGCCGCAAAGCGGGCAAGGCAGCCCGCGGGCCACGATGCACAGACGGGGCGATACTCCCTTGCAGTCACAGTCCGGGCGTGCAGCCGTATTCAGGCGGTGAGGCGTCGCAGGCAATGAGCAGGGCCGCGCGAGAACCGCGCGGGGGTGGGATCCCCGTGGAGCTGAAAAGCCATTCAGCCGTCCGTTTCTGCTGTTCTTTGTAAGCTATCAAAACATGATTTGTTTTCAGACGATTAGAAAGGGGCTAACTATGCAAACGACCGTTTCATCTGAAAAGAAATACGCCCCGCCGAAGCGGAGCGAAAAACAGATCGGCAACACAACCTTTATCGTCAATTCCTTCTTTCGAGAAAAGAGCGACGAGAGTATTGCCGTAAAGTTGGAACGTCTGATGAAAGCGGACGTTCAGAAAGAAGCTACAACTTAATTCTCCCAAACAGGCAGACAGGGACAAAAAGACGCGGTATAATGAAGGTGACTTCAAAACCGTGTTTGACTGCCGGATGGGAGGTTACTATGTATCATCAGTCAAACACCGCTGCCGCGCTTCAATTCCCTTACAACGCTATGAGCGTCGAAGCTGTTACCGCTTTGTACTGCCGTTTGTCGCGTGACGATGAATTGCAGGGCGACAGCAACAGTATCATCAACCAGAAAAAGATCCTTCAACGCTACGCACTTGACCACGGCTACAAAAACTATCGCTTTTATATTGATGACGGCATTTCGGGTACGACGTTCAACCGCCCTGGCTTCCAGCAAATGATTGCGGATATCGAAGCCGGCCTTGTCAAGCGGGTCATTATCAAGGATATGTCACGCCTGGGCCGTGATTATCTGCAAGTGGGCATGTATACCGAGATCATGTTCCCAGAGCATGACATTCACTTTATTGCTGTCAACGATGGCGTGGACAGCACCCAGGGTGATAATGAGTTCACTCCTTTTCGGAACATCATCAATGAGTGGTATGCGAAAGACACCAGTAAGAAGATCCGTGCCGTGATGAAGGTCAAGGGCAACGCTGGCGAGCATCTGACGACCCTGCCGCCCTATGGCTACATGAAGTCTCCTGACAACAAAAAGCTGTGGGTCAGGGACGAGGAAGCCGCAGCGGTGGTCTATGAGATCGGCCTATATGTGATGGACGGTTTCGGACCGTCCCAGATTGCAAGGAAGCTGACAGAGCGAAGGATATTGACCCCGGCCGCCTATTATGCCAGCAGGGGCCGGAAAGCAAGGAATATCAAGCAGGGCTTGCCCTACGCATGGGATGCCTCCACCGTAGCGGATATCATGGACCGCTGGCGGGAGTACCTGGGGCACACGGTCAATTTCAAGACAAGGAAGAAGTCCTACAAGAGCAAAAAGGTCATCCATAATCCGGAAAGTGAGTGGATGATCTTTGAGAACACCCATGACCCGATCTGGACGGAGGCAATCGCAGACGCCGCGAGAGCAGCAAGGCAGACGCGCCGGCGTCCTACAAAAATGGGAGAAATGGGGATGTTCTCCGGCATGATGTTCTGCGCAGACTGCGGATCTGTCATGTATCAATGCAGGGCCACCAACTTCCGGCGCGAGCAGGAATACTACCTGTGCGCCGGCTACCGAAAGAGCCGTGACTTCTGCGGTCAGACCCATTCCATCCGCACGGTGATCTTGGAGGAATTGATTCTGGAAAACCTGCGGGAGATCGTTTCCTTCGCCTCCCGCAGTAAGGACGAATTTGTGAGGCTGGTCATGGACAGCGACCTGCGGCAGCGCGACCGGGATCTTGCAAAGCGGAAACGGCAGCTTGCCGATTCCGAAAAGCGGATCACAGAGCTGGATGCTATCTTCAAGCGGCTCTATGAGGACAACATTTCGGGCAAGCTCTCCGATGAACGCTTTCAGAAGCTCTCTGCGGACTATGAGAAGGAAGAACAGGATCTCAAGGTGCTGGCGAGTTCCCTTCGGAAAGAAGTGGAGCTGGAGGAAAGCAAATCGTCGGATGTTGATCGTTTTCTCTCCGTTGTGGAGAGGTACACGGATATCCCGGAGCTCACGCCCTGCATCCTCCATGAGTTCGTGGAGAAAATCATCGTCCATGCGGCCAGCGACCCAAAGGGCAAGAATCGGACGCAGGAGATCGACATTTACTACAAGGGTATCGGAGTCTTGGAAATGTCAAAAGTCACGGCATCAACGGAAAAATGAGAAAACGGTACAGCCGAAGCTATACCGTTCTCTCTTTCCTCACGATGTTTTCTTATCGGGAGCTGCCTTTCAGGAGGCCCTTTGTTGATTGTAAGCTTATTTCTTACTTGCCCTGATAGGCACGATACAGGAACGTAACGATCTGTGCTCTCGTGCAGCCGTTGTTGGGGCTGAAGGTGGAGTCCGTCGTGCCATTGGTCACGCCGCTCTCCACGGCCCAGGCCACTGCGTCAGCATAGAAAGCATCGGCCGCCACGTCGGTAAAGCCGTTCACCGTGGTGGGCGCGGTGCCCAGTGCGCGGTACAGGAACGTCACGCTCTGAGCGCGGGTGCAGGTCGCGTTGGGAGAGAATGTGCTGGTCGTCGTGCCGGTGGTGATGCCGTTTTCGATGGCCCACGCCACGGCCTTCTCATAGTAGCTGCCGGAGACCACGTCGCTCATGCCGGACGCAGCGTCCTTCGGCTCGGGAGAGCCGGCTGCACGCCACAGGAAGGTCACGATCTGCGCGCGGGTGCAGGGCTGCTCGGGAGCGAACAGGTCATTGCCCACGCCGGTGGTGATGCCGTTCTCGACCGCCCACTTGACAGCCTCATAGAAGTACGCGCCGTTGGGCACATCGTAGAAGAAGTTCAGCATGGAGTTATCCTCCATGAAGGTCGCCTTGACCTCCACCTTACCGCCGGGCATAGTGAAGGTGTACTTGCCGTCGCCCTTGTCGGTGAGCTTCAGCTCGTTGCCCTTGCTGTCCAGCACGGTGACGGAGCCGATCTCGTAGCCGCTGTCGGGCTTGACGGTGACGATCGGCCGGTCGCCCTTGGAGGCGTTCTTGGGAGAAACGGTCACATCGCCGTTCTTGGCGCTGGGGACGGACACCGTGTAGCTGCTGCCACTGGAAGAAGAACCACCGCCAGAAGAACGGCTGTAAATGGTCAGCGTACCGTTCACATAGGTAATCTCATAGTTGCTTCCCGCATCCGCGCCGCTGGGAACGATAGAATAGGTGCCTGCGACAGAACCATCCGCCGTGCAGGCCAGTTTAGGCTCGGTGGCCAAGCTGTCGCCATTCACCAGACCAGTAGAGGTGTAGGTGAATTTCGGCAGCGTGCCACCAACAGTCATGGACATATCATCCGCCTTGATGGTCAGCGGAGACTTGGCAATATTGATTACTGCGGAACCAGAGACGGTCTGGCTATCCTTAGTTGCCTTCCAATAGACGTAAGCGTAAAATCTAACCGCGCATAGACATGCATAAGACAGTTGCTCCCGACTTTTTAAGATGGAGCAGGCGTTTGCAGAGCTGATGCCGGAGGAACGGTATGGAAAGTGGCCGCCTGCAAATGCCCCGGAAGAATGCTATATGCCGCAACAACAGAAGGCCGCCATCTCAGGGTGCAGTAGCTCCCTGAGATGGCGGTTTATATGCTTACTGCTCAAATTCCTTCGACCAGTCGCGGTTCTCACGCTTGGCGGTCTGCGTTTCGTGAACGCCGTCCGCCTTGCGCTCGTACTCGTGCGAGTTCGTCGCCTCCTGGATCGTAAGATAGCCCCAGAAGGTCTCCGGATTGTCCGGCCAGGCGATCTGGTTTGCGAGCAGGTCGCTCTCCTTCTCTGGCAGGCGGTGCAGCACGCGGTTCAGAAGCGTCGCTGTCTCGGCGCGGGTGAGGTTGCTTTCCGGACAGAACACCGTTTTGCTGCTTCCTTCCACCCAGCCATTGCCGTAAGCCTTGCCGATCGCATTCTCGGCCCAGTGGCCGGAAATGTCGGTGAACGGCGTGTCGGCCGACTTGGCAGTCTCGTCAAAGCGCGCGATCATCGCGGCGAATTCCGCGCGCGTGATGGGTGCGTTCGGGCGGAACGTGCCGTCGGGATAGCCGCTGATGACACCCATCTTCGAGAGCGTGGACACCGCTGTGCTGTACCACGCAGTATCCGGCACATCGCTGTAAGCGTTGTCCTTCGTCAAATTCTGCGTGCGCACATCGTCCTTGAGCAGACGGAAGAGCACGGTCGCCACCTCGGCGCGGCTGATGCTTCCGTTCGGGCGAACGGTGCCATCCTCGTAACCGAGCAAGTAGGCGTAATGATCCTCGCCGTTGAGCATTTCCGGGATGGGTGCGAGCGTCGGCTTTGTCTCGTCCGGCTTTGCCGGTGTGGACGGAGTCGAGGGACTTCTCTTGGCACTGAAGTGCGCGTAATAGGTCGTTCCCTGCCAGACGGCGGCCTCCTTCGTCGGAACAAACGTAAGCTCAGGCGAAAGCAGCGTGCCGTCGGCGCTGTACCAGCCGTCAAACCGCGCGCCGCTCTTCGCCTGCGCGGTCGAACCGGTGGGCTTGCCGGTTGCAGCCCCAATGGTCTCCGACCCGGCAGTCACCGTGCCGAGCGATTCATCGCTGCTCGCATAGTTGAGCGTGACGTCACGCTCCTGCCAGACAGCGTAAAGGGTTGCACTATCGCCATCTTTTGGTGATGGAACGAGGTCAGTGAACTGCACCTCCGCCTTGTTGCTGAACTGCTTTTCGCTGTTCTTTGACAATGCCCAGCCCATGAAGTCATAGCCCTCGCGGCTGAAGAGGCATTCAGTCAGTGGGAGATACTGCCCGTGCCCAAAAGTCTGCGCCGCCATCTCTCCCACGCCACCGTTGGCATCAAATTTCAGCGTGTAGCGCTGGGGACGGAAATGGGCCACATAGCTTGCGCCCACATAGCGGTCGTTCTGCTGCTGCGGGACAAACTTTTCGCTATCCCATACCTTTTTCCCTGTAAGGTTATTATACCAGCCTTCAAACACACTGCCGGCGTTAGGCGTAGCCGTCGCGCCGAGCGGTGTGCCCGTCTCAGGGTTGAGCGTTTCGTAAACAATCCCACTCTGCGTGTCCGGCGCGGCAGCATCCTGCGTATTGATGTCCGCAGGGACTTTGGAATTGAGCGTCACTCTGCCGAGCGAATCGGGGTAGGCTGTGTAGGTGATCGTCACGTTAGGCAGCCGCTCCCACTTGGCATAGAGCGTCACTTTCCCCTCGTTTTCAACCGTTTGGGTAAACGCTGCGCCGTCGCTGTAAAAGTCACCGCTGCCATCACTCTGAGTTGTCCAACCGTCAAAGGTATACCCCTTGCACTGAAACTGATTTGGGCTCAGATTACGTGAGGTATCCGCGGCGCTGAACGTCTGGTCCGCCATTTCACCGCTTTGCGCTCCTGCGTCTATGATGGGGTAGTTCGGCTCATAATGAATCGTAAAGGTATTCGGTTTAAACACGGCGACATAGCGCACCTCGAGCACGGGCGTTCCGTTCTCCCCTCCGCTCCCCGTGTGCGGCTTCAGCTTCGCCCGCATCATGGCCTCGGTAACAGTCAGGGTCGCGCCTGTAATCGATTTTCCGTTTTCATCCTTTGCCTCTGTTAAACTGCCATCACTTTCCTTTTCATACCAGCCGACAAAATGGTAGCCGTCACGCGGAGTCGCGGTCGAGGAAACGGCCTTTGCGTCTACCGCACTGCCCCGCACCGTAAAGCTGCCGCTCTTCGTGTTCACATCGCCCCAGTTCGAATCGTTGACGGCAAAGTCCACCGTTGCCACGTCTTTGTTTTTATATACGGCGTAGAGCTTTACTTCCTGTCCATTCTCCGTAATTCCAAGCTTTCTGTATCCGACGGAATCGCCGGGGTCCTGCGTCTGAATGGTGTCTAAATTATCACGTGTCGGTTTTTCAATGCTCCAACCGGCAAAATAGGTCCCCTCCGGCGCAGTACCGTTAAAGTCTCTCAGTTTGATCGACGCGCCGAACGGAATACCGCGCTGTGTTGTATCACAGCCGCTCTTTCCCGCAAGCGCAGAATAATTGTAACTGTCGTGCAATTCAGGTACCGCACCTGTGCCATTTCCAATATCATACGACACCGTATACGTATCGGGTGTAAAGCTCCACTGGCCGGTCAGCGTCAGATCTCTGTCAGGCATCTTAAAACTTCCCGTCGTCGCCGAAATAATCGCCCCTGTATCGCTGCGTTTCCAGCCGCCAAATGTCCACGTGCCCTTGAGCGTCAGATTCTGATCGACGTAAAGCTCACCCTGCGTGTATGTCGGCGCGTTTGCCGCAATGACCGGCTCCGTGCGGAAATACTCCTTCTCATCAGCCGGTGCGGAAAGATTGCTCGGTGTCCAGCTGCCGTTCTCCGCCACCTGATAGGTCAGCGTAAATCTGGTATTCGGCATGAACGTCCAGAAGCCCGTCAGCGTGCGGTTTCCGCGGATGTTCACAAGATTCACCTCGCGGATTCGGTTCTGCTCATCACGCCAACCGGAAAACGTCCATTTGCCGTAAACCGTCACGCCATTCTCCTGCTTGGTCCCGGGAATGCTCGTTTCATTTGCCTTGTAAACCGTCGAAATAGGATAGTTATCGCCGTCCATCACGGTAGCAGCGTCAGGAAGCGTCTTTCCCGCCGCATTCAGTTCCTCTTCCGTTGGGCATTCGTTTTTGGTCTTTGTCCACTGATACGTCACCGTATGTGTGGGGGCAAAGCGGGCGTAGATCGTCTGCACGCCTTCGCGGCTCACGGTATAGCTGTGCGTCGGCTTGCTGCTGACGAGCTCATATTTTTTGCCGTCGACCTGCTGATACCAGCCGATGAATTCGTAGCCTGCATTAGCCGTCGCAGTCACGGTGACGCGTTCACTGGCCGAAGCAAAATAGTCCTGTGCCGCCAGGTTGTCCGCTACGGGCTCGCCCTTGTTGCCGCCGATCTTGACCGTGCCGCAGTACGTATTCTCCTGAAAATCATCGCTCACCTTGCCGTCCTTGCCCTTCACGCGCGAGGCGGTGACGAAGCGCTGGCGCCACTTCCACTGGGCGATGAGCGTTGCGCCGCCGGAGTGGAGTTCCGTCGTCTCGCCATTTGCCGTAAAGGTAAAGGTTTCTCTTGCCGTGTTATACTTCACGGTGTGGACCGCGGGCAGCACTTTATTTTTTTGTGGCAGCAGCCAACCGTCGAAGCGCCAGCCATCCTTTTTTGTTTCGGCAGCCTGCGCCGTATAAGGTTCACGCTCCTTCAACGTGCCGTCACTGCCCGGCTGCTGCGCAAAGGAGACCGCATTTGTTGCATTGTCGCCGCGGGTATACCCGTCTCCGCCGTTGGCCTCATATATGACCATAGGCTTTTTGACAAAGACCAGCACGATATCCGCCGGTTCCTCCACAGGGTGCACATAAGTATAGGTGCTGCTGCCATCTCTCATCCATTCCTCTGCGGGAATAAACTCCTTCTCCAGCCCGTTCTGTGTCTGGCGCGTGACATACGCGCCGACAAACTGAACATCGCCGTTTTCCGGTTCGACCGCCTTCACCTTGATGGTGCTGCCGTTAGCCACTACCAGCTCTGACATGCTGCTGCCGATCGGGTAATACTCGCTTACGTTGCCGGTCGGAACGCCGATAAAGCCCGATCCCCCCGCCGTGGCCGCCGCCGTGATGGTCTGATAAAGGCTGAAATGAATATTGTCGATCAGATTGCCTTGTGTACTACCGCCTGCCGCAGAATAGGAGCAGAAGGCAAAGACGGTCTCCCTCTGCCCGTCCGGCACAGCGTAGCGGCAGCTATACGCAAGCTTCCCCGCCGCATAGTCCAAGCTGTTCGTGCCGTAATTGCCCCAGGCGTTGTTATTCGTGCCGATGATCCAGACATTCCATTTCTCCGTGTACACGTCAGACGGCGAAGCGCTGAACGCATCCCCGATATCATTCTGGAAGCCGCCGTTTGCGGCAAACTTTTTGGAGTAGACCGTGATCTTCTGCGTACAGCCCGTTCGCGGAATGCCTACATTCAGGTTTGATGCGTGCTGACGCACCCAGTACGTCATGCGCATGAACTGATCCCTGCCATCCTCGCTCGGCTTGGCTGGGTCAACGTCAATGCGCTCCCCTGTGGCCGGGTCAATTTGACTTTGCTTGGGGCCGATGATGACCGCCATCTGGTCGACGCCCATACGGCCGCGGTGGGAAAGACCCCACTCATACACATTTCCGCCGACCGTCGTGGCATACTGATAAAGCGTGCTCTCTTCGTCGGCGTTCAGCTCCGCAAACTGGCACCCACTATCCTGAAGATTCGGCTCACCCACAATATGAGGAACTGTTCCAGTTTTCCTCGTCGACCCGAACTCGATCTTTTGGTCGGATGCCGTTGTATGCCAGTCAGGAACCAGATCTGCAGCCCACTGCGGCGCATTCATATTGTCGAACGCAGGCTGCTCAAAGCTGCCGTTTTTGATGGCGTTGTCCGTAACGCTGCGCGTATCGGCCGCCAGAATAGAAGTTGGCAGCAAACTCAGTGCCATTACCAGCACCATCAATCCGCAGACGGCCCGCTTTTTCCAATCTCCTTTGATGTCCATGATAGATCGTCTCTCCTTTTATGGGGTGTGAAGAAAGTCTCTAACCCACTGTTTTTATTGATGCATAGAATTGGATTATAGCATTGTGCAAACAGTTATTCAATGGGCACTTTTTAAGGAGACTCTCCAAAAGTGATCGAATCTTTTTGTCGTTTTTGGTCATTGAAAATCATGTGATCCGCATTTCGTTTTTCTTTCCCGCGCACCACTTTTAGCCAAGTGCAGCTAAGTTGCAAAACCTTTTGATCTACGAACTGAGGGAGGACGATTTCAGTTCGTCCTCCCTCCTGCGCAGCACCTGTTTTAACCCATCCCTGCTCATACTTGCTTTATTCTTTCGTCTAAAGGGAAAAACTTAGAGGATACCAGCGCTTTTATGCTTGAGTAAGAGAACCAAAATCAATTATCTGAATAGCTACATCTTTAGACCAGCAAGCTTTACTACATCAACAGAGTTCATTCCTCTGGTTATGTATACGCGCCGACCACTCCTGCAGCTTCGCACGGTGTTTCAACTCTGCGCTTGTCATCCCCATGCCTCCAATATGACAGTAGCGGAACGTTTCGCAACGTTCCGCTACTATTGTCTCATGCCTGTCCAGCCGCTGCTTGCTTTTACGGTTACGAAAAATATTCTAGATTGCACTGCAAAAAACCTTTACAAAATTGTGCAGATCAGATAATTGTATAAAGAAAGAGGGGCTGTCTCAAAATGATTTTTCAAAATCATTGATATGCTCCCCATAGAGTAGACACTCGAAATAACAAAAATTCGAGACTACACTATGGGGAGCATTATTATGGCAAAACGGACACCAGAAGAGATCATCCATTCAGTGGAGCGATACCAACGGGGAGAAACAAGTCAGGGAGCAGAAGCGAAACGGTTAGGAGTAAGCCAACAGTCATTTCAGGATTGGATTAGAAAATATGAAACCTTTGGAGAAAAAGTGTTTCGGCGTACAGAGAAACGACGATATTCAAAGGAACTGAAACTATCTGCTGTACAAGCCTATCTTAACGGAGAAGGAAGCCACGCAGCAATCTGTAAAAAGTACGGAATTTCATCAAGAACACAGTTGCAAAACTGGATTAAGATGTATAATGGTCATAAGGAATTACGGCCCAGCAGAGGCCGAGGGAGTGATATCTATATGACCAAAGGACGGACTACGACATACGAAGAACGGATCGAAATTGTCAGCTACTGCATCGAGCATGGAAATGACTATCCTGCCACGATCGAGAAGTACGGAGTGAGTTACCAGCAAATCTATTCATGGGTCAGGAAGTACAACGAGAAAGGTGCGGAAGGCCTGGTAGACAAGCGTGGTAAGCGTAAGGCCGAATCTGAGATGACAGAAGTGGAGAAACTGCGCGCTGAGAACCGGATGCTGGAAGCCCGAAACAGAAGATTGGAAACGGAGAATGCAGTGCTAAAAAAACTCGAGGAACTCGAAAGGAGGTGGCGCTGAGCGTAGTAAGACAGGAATATCTCTACATTTGTGTTCAGAAAATGCACGAAGAGGCGTATGCAATCACCGAGACTTGTGGCATTCTGAACCTGAATCGTTCCAGTTACTATAAATGGACACACCGATCCAAGAGCAGCAGCGAGCTTGAGAACGAGGCTTTGCTGCACGATATTGGCTTGATCTACGCCGAACACAACGGAACCTATGGCTACCGCCGAATTGCGGACGAGTACAACGCTACCCATGAAAAACAGTACAACCTGAAACGGTTCTATCGTTTGGTACATATTGTCGGCCTGCTTGCTGTCATCCGCAGAAAACGTCCGGCATACCAGCGGTCTAAGCCGGAAGTAACTGTCGAGAATATTCTGAACAGAGAATTCACAGCCAACACCGTAAACGAGAAATGGTGCACCGATGTTACAGAAATGAAATATGGCTCTGAGGGCGGGAAAGCCTATCTCAGTGCCATTCTGGACTTGAAGGGTAGAGATATCGTTTCCTTTGCAATTGGCAGGCACAACAACAACCAACTCGTATTTGAAACCTTTGATTTGGCGATCCAGAAGTACCCGGATGCACACCCATTATTTCACAGTGACCGGGGATTCCAGTACACGAGCAAGCAGTTCAAGGATATGCTAGAAAAACAGGGAATGCGGCAAAGCATATCTCGTGTTGGCAGATGCATTGACAATGGTCCGATGGAGGGCTTCTGGGGCATTCTAAAGTGTGAAATGTATTATCTCAACCATTTTGAAACCTATGAAGAGCTTGTGGATGCGGTAGGACAATTCATTCATTACTACAACTACCAACGGCGTCAGCATCGTCTAAATTGCCTCGCACCAATGAATTACCGTAGCTTGCTGGATGCTGCATAAAAAGATGGCCCCTGCAAATTACAGAGACCATCTTCAACAAAATTTTTTGTTTTTTCGTCTGTCTACTTGACAGGGAGCGGTTCACATATGAGGCAGCCCCTTTTTTCTAGTATTCATCAAGAAAAAAGACGGATCTTAC
>OLNE01002244.1_pt1 | contig 12376 bp, 10 predicted proteins | sample 1672431 | NCBI WGS metagenome assembly OLNE01 (sample SAMEA3136685, study PRJEB25190) | human gut metagenome | reverse complement strand
AAAGAGACAGAGTTAAAGAAGAAAGAGAAAAAGGTTGACGAATTACATGACCAGGGAGTACAGGAACTTGAGAGAATCTCAGGACTGACCTCCGAACAGGCAAAGGATTATCTTTTAAAATCTGTTGAAGATGAAGTGAAAATTGATACTGCAAAACTTTACAAAGAACTGGAAAGCAAAGCAAAAGAAGATGCTGCAAAGAAAGCAAAAGAATATGTGGTAACAGCCATTCAGAAATGTGCGGTTGACCATGTGGCAGAATCTACCATCTCCGTTGTACAGCTTCCAAGCGATGAGATGAAAGGAAGAATCATCGGTCGAGAAGGAAGAAATATCCGTACACTGGAAACACTGACCGGTGTAGATCTGATCATTGATGATACACCGGAGGCTGTTGTTTTATCAGGATTTGATCCAATCCGCCGTGAAGTGGCAAGAATTGCTCTTGAAAAACTGATTGTGGATGGTCGTATTCATCCGGCTCGTATTGAAGAAATGGTGGAGAAAGCACAGAAAGAAGTAGAAACCATGATTCGGGAAGAGGGAGAGAACGCTGCTCTGGAAGTAGGTGTTCACGGTATCCATCCGGAACTGATTCGTCTTCTTGGACGTATGAAATTCCGTTCCAGTTATGGACAGAACGCATTAAAGCATTCCATCGAAGTTGCACAGCTGTCAGGTCTTCTGGCGGCAGAAGTCGGTACGGACATCCGTCTGGCAAAACGTGCCGGCTTATTACATGATATAGGAAAATCCATCGATCATGAAGTGGAAGGATCCCATATTCAGATCGGTGTTGACTTATGTAGAAAGTATAAAGAATCCCCAATTGTCATCAATGCAGTAGAAGCTCACCACGGTGATGTAGAGCCGGAATCATTGATTGCCGGAATTGTACAGGCTGCAGATGCAATCTCAGCTGCCCGCCCGGGTGCGAGAAGAGAGACATTGGAAACATATACCAACAGATTGAAACAGTTAGAAGATATTACAAACTCCTTCAAGGGAGTAGACAAATCCTATGCGATTCAGGCAGGCCGCGAGGTTCGAATTATGGTATTGCCAGATCATGTCAACGATTCTGACATGGTATTGCTGGCAAGAGATATTTCCAAGCAGATTGAAGCTGAACTGGAATATCCTGGACAGATCAAAGTCAGTGTAATCCGTGAAAGTCGTGTTGTAGATTACGCAAAATAATTTTTGTGGCATCCGGCCGACGAGAAAAGTCAACAACACCCCGGTGTAAAACGAAAGTTTTAGACCGGGGATTTTTTAGTACGGGCAACAAATCTCTGGTACAGTTATTTGAAGACAATGTACCAGGTGAGAAACGGAACAATAATTACCCGATGAGGAATAAATAATGAAGAAAACGATAGTGCGGGAGTATCAGCTCCCATCATCCTGTATCAAAGGAAAACAGGAACTGACGATTGCTTTTCTGACGGACCTTCATGATCAGGTTACGGGTGAGGATGGGGAGAGGATTTTTCATCTTCTCAAGGAACAGGAGCCGGATCTGGTGTTGGTTGGTGGTGATGTGATAGTGGGTAAAAAAGGATGTGACACGTCGAAAGCGTTTGCATTTCTGAAAAGGTTGTCTGATAATTATCCGGTATTTTATGCCAGTGGGAATCATGAACAACGTATTTCAGAACATCCGGAGATTTACGGGGAGATCGGGAAAAACTATGAGACAGCGTTGAAAGAGCTGTCGCTGATACGGTTGCGTAATCAAAAAGTACAGCTGAAAAAAAAGGGAATACCGATCACTGTCTATGGCCTTGAACCGGAGGAGCAGTTTTATGATAAGGGATTTCGAAAGGATGGTATGGTAAAAGAGCTGAAGAAGCACTTTGGAACTCCGGATACGGATCGGCTGACGATTCTTCTGGCACATAATCCACGCTATAAAAAGGAGTATCTTTCTTGGGGAGCATCAATGACATTTTCCGGGCATTATCACGGAGGAGTTATGATGCTTGGGAAAAAGCGGGGAGCAATCGCACCTGATTTTCGGATCTTTCCGGGTGAATGCGGAGGGATGCATCAGAAAAACGGATGTGCAGTTATTGTCAGTGCAGGTCTGGGAGAACATACGATCCCGGTAAGAATCCATAACCCCAGAGAACTGACTATCGTTCGAATCTCTGCTTTACAAAATGAGAAAATGCCTGTAAAATAAAAATTCAAGTATAGAGTGAGAAGAAAAAAGAGGAAGAAACATGGGAATACCGGTAAAACTGGAAGCATTTGAGGGTCCGTTGGATCTGCTTTTGCATCTCATCGAAAAGAATAAGATCGATATATATGATATCCCGATCGTGGAGATTACAGAACAGTATATGGAATATATCCGGCAGATGCAGGAAGAAAACCTGAATATCATGAGTGAGTTTATGGTCATGGCAGCAACTCTTCTGGATATCAAGTGTAAAATGCTTCTTCCCCAAGAAGTAACTGAAGAAGGAGAAGAAAAGGATCCCCGTGAAGAACTGGTGCAGCAGCTGCTGGAATATAAGATGTTTAAATACATGTCCTATGAGTTAAGAGATCGTATGGCAGATGCTTCCCGCTGTGTATATCGGGCGGAGAGTATGCCAAAAGAAGTACTGGATTATCAGCCGCCGGTGGATATCCGGGAACTGATCGGAGATCTGACACTGGCCAAGCTTCAGAATATCTTCAATTCTATCATTAAACGTCAGGAAAACAAGGTAGATCCGATTCGAAGCAAATTTGGCAAGATTGAGAAAGAAGAAGTCAGTCTGGAAGACAAAATGAGTGATCTGGAATTATATGCCGGAACACATCATTATTTTTCTTTCCGTGGGCTTCTGGAACGACAGTCCGGTAAGATCCAGGTGATCGTTACTTTTCTTGCTATCCTGGAATTGATGAAAACCGGCGTGATTACCATAGAGCAGGAACATTTATTTGATGATATTCAGATTACATCTTTAATATACGAGGAGCAGCAGGCAGATGGAGAAACTGGAAGCAGCGATTGAGGCGATTTTATTTTCCGCAGGCGATTCGGTGGAAACCGGAAGAATCGCGAAAGCAATTGGACAGGATAAAACTACAACGGAAAAAATTATCCGGAATATGATGCTGAAATATAATGCCAGAGACCGTGGAATCAAGATCCTGGAGTTGGATGGAGCATTTCAGCTGTGTACCAAACAGGAGTATTATGAATATCTGGTGGAGATTGCATTGCAGCCGAAGAAAGCAGTACTGACGGATGTAATGCTGGAGACACTTTCAATTATCGCATATAAACAACCGGTAACGAAACAGGAAATTGAAAAAATCCGTGGTGTAAAATGTGACCATGCGATCAATAAGCTGGTGGAATATAATCTGGTTCAGGAACTTGGACGACTGGATGCCCCGGGACGCCCCATTCTTTTTGGGACAACAGAAGAATTTTTGAGGAATTTTGGAGTACAGTCGACAGAGGATCTGCCAACGATCAGTCCGGTGAAAATGGAAGATTTTAAGGCAGAGGCGGAAGAAGAGATTCAGCTGCAGCTGGATCTGTAACAAAGAGAAAAACCGGTTCTAAAAGAAAGAAAAATGCATATAGTATCTTTGGAAAACTGTGATAAAAAACGGGAGGATACTATATGGGAAAAATAAAGCTGGGATTGTTGCTGCTGCTTATGACACTGGTGGGAACACCGATGACAGGATATGGCATGCAGCTGAGTGAATCAGAACTTTATGCGCGTTCGGCATGTCTGATGGATGCAGACTCCGGGCGTGTTTTGTATTCTAAAAACAGTGAACAGAAACTTCCGATGGCAAGTACTACAAAGATTATGACCTGTATTCTTGCACTGGAAGACGGACGGATGGATGATCTGGTTACAGTATCTGCCTACGCAGCGAGTCAGCCGAAAGTACATATGGGTGCAAAAACAGGAGAACAGTTTTACCTGCAGGATCTTTTGTATGCGCTGATGCTGAATTCAGATAATGATGCTGCTGTAATGATTGCAGAGCAGGTGGGTGGATCAGTAGAAGGATTTGCAGAAAAAATGAATCTGAAAGCAAGAGAACTTGGCTGCGATGATACATATTTTATTACACCGAACGGTCTGGATGCCGAGAATAAAAATGGGATCCACAGTACAACGGCAAAAGATCTGGCAAGAATTCTTCGATACTGCATCATGGAGTCTCCGAAAAAAGCGGAATTTCTTGCAATTACGCAGATGCCTGCCTATACATTCTGGAATTATAGTAAGACGCAGATTTATCAATGCACCAATCATAATGCGTTTCTTGGAATGATGGATGGAGCATTGACGGGAAAAACCGGATTTACAGGAAATGCAGGATATTGTTATGTGGGTGCTTTACAATGGGAGGGAAAAACTCTGATTGTATCGCTGCTTGCATGCGGATGGCCGAATAACCGTGGATATAAGTGGGAAGATACCAGAAAACTCATGACATATGGGCTGACCAATTATGAATATCGGGATGTGTTTGAACAGAAAGATCTTGGTCGGATCGCAGTGCTGAATGGCCGGCAACAGGGGACGACCATCGATGAAGTGGCAACGACCAGTCTGGAATACGGATCCGATGTAGAACAGATGCATCTGTCTTTGCTGTTACGGAAAGATGAACAGATCACAGTTCACTATCAATTGCCGCCGCAGCTGGAAGCTCCGGTCCGAAAGGGACAACAGATTGGAGTGGCACAGTATTTTCTTGGCAAGGAGCTGCTGCAGGAATATCCGATATATGCAGGTGAACAGGTGGATGTGAGAGATTATTACTGGTGTCTGGAACAGATAGGGGCAGCTTACTGTGCCTGACAGGAAGGAAAAAATATGAGAAAAATAATGGAAGAACTGGAAGACTGTCCGGTGATTGCGGCAGTAAAAGACGAGAAAGGACTGGAAGAGTGCCTGAATATGGATGTAGGTATGGTATTTGTTCTATATGGAACGGTATGTACGATCGGTGAGATCGTAAAAAGGATCAAAGATCAGGGAAAAATCGCTGTGGTACATATTGATCTGATTCAGGGATTAAGCGGAAAAGATGCAGCAGTGGAATTTTTGAAGACATATACCCGTGCCGATGGTATCATTACCACGAAACCAGCTCTTATAAAGTGTGCAAAAGAACTGGGGATGTTCACTGTGCTTCGTTTTTTTGTAATTGATTCCATGGCATATGATAATATTCAGAAACAGACAGCAGGGTATCGTCCGGATGTGATCGAGATTCTTCCTGGGCTGATGCCGCGAGTAATCGAAAAAATAAAAAAGAGTGTAAGATGTCAGGTAATCGCTGGTGGACTCATCAGCGAAAAAGAAGATATTGTGGCTGCACTGAAGGCCGGTGCCGTAGCAATTTCCACCACAGACAAAAATGTATGGAAAATGTAAGAAGATAGACAGTTTTTGCCTGTTGTGTTTTCGGAAAGTTCGTTATATAATTTTCCATACGAGAGAATGCTGTAAGAAGAGAAAACAGCAACACAGATTATGGAGGAAACAGTATGTTTTGCAAATATTGTGGAAACCGTCTGGAGGACGGGGATCGTTTCTGTGGGGCATGTGGACATCCGGTAGAAGAGAAACCGATGCAGGAGACTGCAAATGAGGATTCTTATAAAAAACAGGAAGAGAAAGTGCCCCACATCAAAAAGAAAAAGCCGGAACCTGAATATGATAATCGTATGACAGAAGGAATGGGATATGGTTATCAGATGGAGCAACATCAGGAAGACGATGATGACGATGATGAGGAAGAGTGGGAAAGAGAAGAAAAAAAAGAGAAGATCACTTTTGCTATTCTTGGAATTATTATCGTTGTTCTGGTGGTAGCTATCGTATTTGGTGTTGTAAAGCTGGTAGGTGCAGGAAGCGGAGATACGAAAAAAGTGCCGCAGCTGAATGAACAGATGAAAGAAGATATGCAGAAGATTCAGGACAGAGATGAAAAAGATACAGAAGAGAGTGAGGATGCGTCAGTTGCGGATGAAACAGTGAAAGAACCGGAGACGGTAACCCCCGAAGTGACAGCCACACCGGAGCCAACCCAGGAAACATCACCGGCGCAGGAAGCAGAAACGACTGCAGCACCGACACAGCAGGTCACGCCTGAACCGACTCAGGAAGCTGCGGTTCAGGAACAGCATAAGGAAGCGGAAGTCAATGATGCAGAAACTGCAAGTGATACCGGAAACAGCGATTACGTGATACCGGACAGCAGTACCCGTTATCTTACCAACACAGATCTGACCGGTCTTTCCGAATGGCAGATGCGTATCGCAAGAAACGAGATTTATGCCCGTCACGGAAGAATTTTCAAGTCGGATGATCTGGCAGATTATTTTGCATCCAAAAGTTGGTATACGCCAAGTGTATCAGCAGATCAGTTTGATAATTCATATCTGAATGCAATTGAAATTGAAAATCTGAAACTGATCACAGCTTATGAGAAAGCACATAATCTGAATCAGTAACAGAAATAAAAACAGGAAACTCCTGAAACAGAAACACACGGTGTGTGGTCATCTGTTTCAGGAGTTTTTTCTTTTATTGTCAGAAAAAGTATAAAAAAACTATAAAAACTCTTGCATCCGGCAAAATAAGTGATATTATTAGTTGGTCGACGAAACATTAGCTGACTAACTAATAAGAAAGGAAGAAATCGAATGAGTGAAAAAGAACATTCCGTAGATTTTCTGATGATAAAATTGCTCCATGTGTATGCGACAAAGATATTTCATCAACTTTCACATGTGAATCTGCACCCGGGGCAGATGCCGATGCTGGATATTCTTTATCGGCAGGAGGGACTCAGCCAGAGAGAAATCTGCAGCCGTCTGTGTATCAAACCGTCTACGGTGACGGTGTCCCTGCAGCGAATGGAAAAAGCAGCTCTGATTTACCGGGTGGCTGATGCGAAGGATAAGCGGATCCAGAGAATCTACCTGACGGATTCCGGAAAAGAAATTCACCGGGAAGTGGAAAAGATCCGAAAAGAAGTGGGTAGTGTGATGCTTCAGGGAATGACTCCGGAAGAGGTAGATCATCTGAAAAAACAGATCCTTCAGATGCAGGAGAATATGGAAAAAATGCCGGGAAGTACTGAGATTAAGGATTACCTGTAACTGTGAATATAGCGAACAGTTACGGATATTTTAAAGAAGGAGAAGAATAGGTATGTTACGAATGTTTAGGGAACTGAAAGGTTCTTATCGTTATATCGTACTGATTTTTGCACTGCTGTTCGGACAGGCATTCTGTGATCTGGCGTTGCCATCGTACACTTCGGATATTATCAATGTGGGTGTACAGCAGGGTGGTATTCCGGACAGTGTGCCGGATCAGATCCGGGAAAGCTCCATGGATCAGCTGTTTTTATTCATGGACAGTGATCAGCAGCAAGAAGTCAAAGAATATTATGCGTTAAAAGATGGGGTATATACCCATAAAAAACTGAAAGAAGAAGAAAGAGATTCTCTGAATACTATATTCGGAAAGTCGATGCTGGCAGTAAGCAGTCTGCAGCAGCCAGATACACAGAATGCTCTGGCAGAGAAGATGCAGCTTCCGAACGGTGCGGATGTGCCGGAGGCAATCGCACAGCTTCCGGATGAGGCGAGAAGGCAGATAATGGAACAAATGACAGAAAAACTGGATGGTATGCCGGAATCTATCGTAACCCAGGGAGCCATCCGGTATCTGAAAAATGAGTATCAGGAAATGGGCGAAGATCTGGACAAGATTCAGATGCAGTATGTGCTGTGGTCCGGAATTAAGATGTTGCTTCTGGCAGCACTGATCATGATCGCTTCTGTCTGTGTAACGTTCTTTTCCAGCCGGATCGCGGCGAAACTTGGTCATGATCTGAGAAATAAGGTGTATAGAAAGGTATTATCTTTTTCAAGTCAGGAGATGGATAACTTTTCCACTGCATCTTTGATCACCAGAAGTACAAATGATATCCAGCAGGTACAGATGGTATATACCATGTTGTTCCGTATCGTTTTATATGCGCCGATCCTTGGTATTGGCGGTGTTCTGAAAGTGTTGCACACAAATGCATCGATGACATGGATCCTGGGCATCGCAGTAGCAGCGATTCTGATTCTGGTGGCAGTCCTCTTCGGAGTTGCTATGCCGAAGTTTAAAAAGCTGCAGGATCTGATCGACCGTCTGAACCTGGTCAGCCGTGAGATTCTGACCGGTATCCCGGTGATACGTGCGTTCAGCCGGGAAAAACATGAAGAAGAACGGTTCGAAGAAGCAAATCTGAGATTGACGAAGACCAACCTGTTTGTCAATCGTACGATGACTTTTATGATGCCGCTGATGATGCTGATCATGAATGGGATCAGTGTACTGATTATTTATACCGGTGCACACAGTATCGATGCCGGTAATATGCAGGTGGGTGATATGATGGCATTTATCCAATATGCGATGCAGATTATCATGTCGTTCCTGATGATCACGATGATGTCTATTATGCTGCCCCGTGCAGGTGTGGCTGCCAATCGTATCCTGGAAGTCCTGGATACACCACTTTCTATTGAAGATCCTGAAAACTGTGTAAAACCGGAAGAAAAGGAGAAAGGAACGGTAGTCTTCGATCATGTAAGCTTTGCTTATCCGGGAGCGGAAGAAGAAGTGCTGTCCGATATTACCTTTGAAACAAGGAAAGGAGAAACCGTTGCCTTTATCGGAAGTACCGGAAGTGGTAAAAGTACTCTGGTGAATCTGATTCCGCGTTTCTTTGATGTGACCAAAGGAAGTGTCCGGGTGGACGGCGTGGATATCCGGCAGATGAAACTGGGAGATCTGCGGGAACGGATCGGTTACGTACCGCAAAAAGGTGTGCTGTTTTCCGGCACCATCGATTCTAATCTTCGTTATGGAAGAGAGAATGCGACCAGAGAAGAACTGGAGAAGGCAGCAGCCATTGCTCAGGCAACAGAGTTTATCGAGCAGAAAGAAGAAGGTATGGAAAGCCCGATCGCACAGGGAGGAAGCAATGTGTCCGGTGGTCAGAAACAGAGGCTGTCGATTGCAAGGGCACTCTTAAGAGATGCGCCGGTGCTGCTGTTGGATGAGGCTACTTCCGCACTGGATGTGGAGACGGAGCGCAGGGTGCTTCGCAATATTATGACACAGAAACCAAACAAAACATGTATTGTTACAACGCACAGACCAAGTGTGTTAAATATGTGCAGACGGGTATACCGTGTGATGGATACCAGGGTGACAGAGCTTTCGGAAGAGGAAGCTGCAAAAATGGCAATGGATTTTTAAGGTAGAGAGTGGTAAAATGATTGATATACATACGCATATCCTGCCGGGGATGGATGATGGAGCAGTAGATATTTTAGATACGATAGAGATGGCAAGGCTGGCTGCTATGAGCGGAGTAACAGAAATTGTGGCAACACCGCATTTTAATATTCCGGGACTGTATGATAATGCATTTGGAGAGCATTATGTGAATACGTTTAATCAGGCCGCAAGGGCGATTAAGGAAGAAAAGATTCCGATCAGGCTTTTTCCGGGGATGGAGGCATTTTCTACAGAGGATCTGCCACGGCAGATGGCAGATGGAAAGGTGATGACGATCAATCAGAGCCATTATATTCTGATGGAGTTTGCATTTGATGAGGATCCGGACTTTGCAACGAGGCTTCTTGGTAAGGTAAGGGAAGTTGGTGCAAAGCCTGTGATTGCGCATGCGGAGCGTTATTATTTTGTGCAGGATGATCCGCAGATTGTATATCAGTGGAGGAAGAAGGGATATGCCATTCAGGTCAATAAGGGAAGTTTTCTTGGACGGTTTGGTGAGTCGGCAAGGGAGACGTCATACCGCCTGCTTCGTCACCATCTGGTATCGGTTGTGGCAAGTGATGCACACAGCGCGGTGGAGCGGACGCCTTTTTTGATGGATGCGTATGAAGCACTTAGTGAATGTTGTTCAAAGCGGCATCTGGATGTGCTGTTTCGAGACAATCCCGGCAGAATCTGTCAGGATAAGCCGGTACTTGAATTGGAGCCGCTTCCATTTTTACCATACTATTATGATTAAAGGAGAAAACATGATTAGATTGAGAAGAGCCATATGTCTGATATTTGTGTTGGCATGTGCGGTATTCGTTGGATTTTTAATAAAGGAAAAGATGGTGGAAGACCATGTGCCTCCGGTGATTACCTGTAGTGATGATGAGCTTGTACTCAGTGTCAATGAGAATCAGGAAGAGGCACTGATGAAGGGAATTAAGGCTACGGATAACAGGGATGGGGATTTGACGAAGGAAGTTCGTATTTCTTCTATCTCTCATTTTATTTCGGGTAATGAACGCACGGTCACTTATGTCGTTTTTGATAAATCGAACCAGATGGGAACGTTAAAAAGAACGGTGAAATATAATGATTATACGCCACCACGGATTAAGATGCTTCATGCACCAAGATGTAGCGCGGCAGAAGCGGCGAATACAGACTTTGTATCTTATCTGAGTGCAACAGACTGTCTCGATGGAGACCTGACCAGCCAGGTGAAGCTTTCAATGAATGACAGCCTGTATAATCCGCAGCCGGGAGATTATCCGGTTACGGCACAGGTAAGCAACAGTGCGGGAGATGTCTGTTCGGTATCGTTTGAGATTACGATTACGGATAATGAGAATGAAAGTATAAAGCAATATCCGGCGTTATCGGAGTATATTGTTTATACAACTGTTGGAAATATGATAGATCCGATGTGTTATGTGGTCGGACTGGAACAGAATGGGCTGATTACACAGTATAATGAAGATCCCAGTGTTATGGAGTCGATTAGTGTGAATTCGAAGGTGGATTACAATGAGCCTGGAGTATATCCGGTAGAATTTTCGTATACCGGAGATGGAACTTTGACGGCTGTGACAAAGATGTTTGTAGTTGTGGAGGGAAATGAAGATGGAAAATAATCGGGAGAATGCATCCGCACAGACGGAGACAGAATTTGAACCGATTTCATTGGTTTGTGATATTTTAAAAAACTGGTGGGTCATCCTGTTTGGAGCGCTGGCCGGTGCAATGCTTTTTTATGTGGCAAGCAGCATGATATATGTTCCGAATTATCGTACACAGGCAACATTTGTTATCACATCCAGAGAGAATGCCAATGCATACAATAATCTTTCTTCTGCCAATTCGATGGCAGAAACATTCCAGAAGATTCTGGAAAGTACGATTATGAAGAAGACAATCTGTGAAAAATTGGATATGGATAAGCTTGATGCGGATATCAGTGCCAATGTTGTAAAGGGAACGAATATGCTGACCCTTTCTGTTACTGCACATTCGCCAAAGGATTCGATTGATATTATCAAAACGGTGATGGACAACTACACCAGCATTTCTTATTATACAGTTGGAACGACAGTGCTTGATGTTTTGGAAGATCCGAAGATTCCGTATGCACCGGTCAATCCACTACAGAACGGTGAGATGGCAAAGAAGGGATTCTTCCTGGGAATGGCTGTCTGCATACTGTTATTTGCTATCTGGTCTTATATGCATAATACGGTGAAGCAGGAAAGAGAAGTAGAGAAAAAGCTCGATGCCAGAAGTCTTGGAGCGATTAGTTATGAATGGAAGTATAAGACGATAAAGGAATGGATCAAGCACCGGAAGAAGGCAGTTCTGGTGGATAATCCTCTGGCAAGCTTTAGGTTCGTGGAAAGTTTTAAGATGCTTGCGGCCAGGGTGGAATACCATATGTCAAAGATCAACGGTAAGGTCCTGGTAGTTACGAGTGTCTGTGAGAATGAAGGAAAGTCCTCCGTGGCAGTGAATCTTGCAATCACACTTGCGAAAAAAGGCAAGAGAGTCATTTTGCTTGATGGCGATATCAGATGCCCTGCACAGTATCTGTTATTGGGAATGAGTCCGAAAAAAGAAAATGAGCTTGGAGAATTCTTAGAAGGCAGAATTGATGCCAATCACATTTTGTTAAATACGGAGCGTAAGCGGCTTGGATTTATAGGTGGAAAGGTGTCCTATTCTGCTTCTACAGAGATGCTTGGAAACAGACAGCTTCCGGTTCTTATAGAAGCCTGCAGTAAGATTGTGGATTACGTCATTATCGATACACCACCATCTGGAATGATTGGAGATGCACAGATTTTTGCACAGCATGCAGATGCCGTCATGGTCGTTGCCAGACAGAACGTTACACTTGCAGAAGATATCAACGAGATGATGGATGATTTCCGTGACAATCATACCAAGGTACTTGGAGTTGTTTTAAATGGTGTCATGACGTTTCAGAGTATCGCGGACAGCCCGGTGGGAGATCATTACAGCAAGTACAGCAGATATGG